>ENA-OREN01000584-OREN01000584.1-marine-metagenome-genome-assembly--contig:-NODE-584-length-50431-cov-4.284982_pt1 | contig 50431 bp, 52 predicted proteins | sample MGYA00248624_ERZ508555 | MGnify/ENA primary metagenome ERZ508555 (study PRJEB26222, sample SAMN06267773) | marine metagenome | isolation source: Saanich Inlet, British Columbia, Canada | place... | reverse complement strand
TGGAATTTTGCTTCTTAAGAGAATTTAAAAATAGAACCCACACCCAATTATATACAAAATAAAAAACAATCGATAACTGCAATAAGTATCCAGTAAGAAATACTGAATGACTATACCCAAGAACTGACGAAGTTTAGATGACTTAACTGGAGATAAATTTACTCTTGTTAAACTTCTATTGTATATTGTTTTTATAATATCTTCTCTTGGTGAAACTGGATATCACGTGTCCCTCCGAAGGATGAGTTGCCAGTTCAAGTCTGGTGGAGAAGACCATTTAATCCCAAGGTAATATATTATCATTAAGTGCAATATTAGATTTGTGTCTTGTCTTGGTTATTTTTTCAGACATAAGTTTTACAATTACCGATATTTAGTATAATTTAGAATGTTCTTTCTGAGGGCAACGATCTATATAGTTGAGCTACGGGCGCTTTAATTTATATATTAGCTATTATATATAATTTAGTTTTTTATGTTATTAATTTTTGATATATATAATAAAATGTATGAATGAAGAGAACACAAAATATTTATGGAATTGTATTCAAAAAGCCGGAGACTATTTATCTGGCCAATTGCCTTCTCATCCTAATCATCCAAAAGGTCGTAATCCCTATGCACATGTGGCGATATGTATAAAAAGTAAATTTAATAATAGTTATAAAGATATTGATGACATTATGTTTGAAGAAGTCTTAAATTATATAGAATTTTTAAAAAATAACCCGCATTAATTTAAAAAATTATTCCCATATGCTATCAGAATATCTATTTAATGCGGTAATTTTCTTTATAGGAATATTAATTTTTCTTTTATATATCTCTTTATTTAACCAATTTATTTCTTCTATATAATCATCTGTTTCCGTCCACCAAACTTTACCATTTAGTTGATCTGCAGGTCTCCATCTATAACCTTTTCTTCTTAATAGAGTACGTTTATCATAGGGAGCGTCTATAGCTTTAATAAGATAGGTAGGTTTTATAGCATATTCTCTTAGTACGGAAAAAACTGTTTCATTTCTTTTAGGCAGTGTTTCAGATAATAAAGCTAAGCAAGCTTCGCAATCATTAAAAGCATCATGACCTTCATAAAACCAACCATAATTTAAACCTAATAGTTCAAGTTTTGCGGAGCTAAAACCTTCTTTTAACCAATTGATAGATCTAAAAGTGCATGCCCAGGAAACATTCTTAAAGCAATCCCAATGTTGCTCTACCATTGGTCTGTCATAGGCGGCATTATGGGCTATTACTAAGTCAGTATTTTCTATTATGGCCTCTACAGATTTAGAATCTATTTTTTTATTCAATACCATTTCATTAGTAATACCAGTAATTAAAGAGGCTTCTTCAGAAATAGGAACTCTTGGTTCCCTCATGCCGTTAAAGGCTTGATCTTTATTAATATTGATGATTCTGCCAGAAGTAACTTCGTAGTCAAATGGCAAAAGAGCTAATTGAATTACGTCATCATGTCCTATAGATAATCCTGTGGCCTCTACATCTAAAACTATCCCTTTTTTAATTTCTTCTGATGAAGCCTCATTATATTTTTTTGGTAAATGAAGTTTTCTAATTAATTTCCAATCAGATTGATCTACTTCTGTATTAATAATTTGTGAAATATCATTTTTGTAATGAGTATATTTATTCATAAATTGTTAAGCTTTCTCATTATTTATTTTGTTTAAAATATGAAATAAAATCGTAAACCCTATTACTGCAATATTTAAATTCCAAATCACTGTAACTAGCATAGTGCCTATAATAAAAATAACATCTTTATTTATTTGACTGTTAGTTTTTTTATTAAGTAACAATTTAATCCAAGATATAATTGGTTTCCAATCAAAGACATCATAAGCAACTTTTAACAAGACTCCTGTAAAGACGGCTTGTGGGATTAATGTCATCCATTGGCTTAGCATTAAAACTTCAAAAATAACTAGAAACCCTACGGCTATTCCTGCCAATCTTAAGGTAGCACCTTCTTTTACTAATAAAACGGATCTTATGGTTGCCTGGGCACCTGGAATACCTCCAATAAATGCAACCAATCCATTAGCAGTACCTTGAGCAACAAGTTCTTTGTTTTGCTTAGTTTTTTCTTTAGTCATCTTATCTATTACCAAAGATGTCAGTAGAGTATCTAGATAACAGAGCATAGTAAGCTGAAAAGCAAATGGTAGAGCGGCAATAATTATAACATAGCTCCAGTCTGTGGGAAGTTGTTCTATGAATATAGCTTTTAAATCACTGAGATTATTTAGGTTATTAGAGATATTAATGTTTTCTATATTTAAGGGAAATAAATTACTAATTAGAGTCATTAATATAATACTAGCTAAGGTTCCTGGTAAAAATCTAGGAAGGTGATTAGAAATAATGTTTAATAATTTAGGTATTATAAATATTAAAATAAGAGTAGAAACAGCAACTAGTATATTAATATATAGGATTCCTTCAAAAGCTTTTGCTTGTCCTAACCCGAATAATTTATCGATTTGACTAACAACAATAATAATTGCTATTCCGTCCATAAAACCAGAGATTACAGGTTGTGGAACTAGTTTAATAAAAGTACCTAGTTTTAGTATTCCACATAATATAATTAGCAAACTAGATAGCAATATAACAATATTCACAAAATGATCAGGGTTTGCAATATTTATATTATCATACCCCCATGCACTAATAATTCCAACACTAGCTGCTTGAATTACTGGCGTAATCATTGCGGTCATAGGCCCAGTAGGACCAGAACATTGTAAACGAGTTCCTCCGAATAGGCTTGTTACTAATGCAATTAATCCTGCAGACAGCATTCCTATTAATGCACCATTACTTCTCCCAGATAGCACACCAAAAGCAGCCCCTAAACTTAAGGCAGCAAAACTTACAGTAAGAGCAATAATGAGATTTTGAATTATTTCTTGTATTTTTTTATTCATTTTAAAAGACATCTTTCTTTAAATGTTTTTTAGAAAAAACTTTTAATTGATTTTTTAATATAGGTAAACATAAGATAAAAGAAGTTAGCCAAATGCCATGACTATATCTTGCTACACCTTCATAAAATAGAAATACAAAATGTCCAGATATTAGAGATATAGCTAATAATTTATCTATGAAATTCATTTTTTTATTTAAGATAATAAATAATAAACATAATAATATAATTATATACCAAGGCTCAGTATAAGATACCCAAATACTAATGTGGTTAGCCACCTGGTTGCAGGAATCAGAGAAAGAGCTTAAACAATTGTACCATTTTTCAGGGTTATTTCTCATATTGTTGCCAATAGTTGCAGAGTTTGTAATAGGAACAAAAATATTACCAAAAAAATAATTATGATAAGTAATTAAGAGGATAGGACTAAAACCTAAACTTAATGGTAAAATTTTACACATACTTTTTTTGTAAATAAAATATAAAGATAAGCCTGTTAATAATACAGCTATAGAAGGTAAAAAATTAGGCCTTAAAGAAATAGCTAAAGCTAATAAAAAACCAGTTTTAAATAAATCTGAATTATTATAAATAGTATCTTCTTTTTTCCATATTAAAGCAAAGGCAGCAATAAAAGCCGTAATTGCTATTCCTGCTCCAAAACCTTCTATGGTATATTTGGCAAGATAAATTTGATAAAACCCAAAGGCTTCAAATATGGGTATTATAAAAAAGCAGGCCATCATTATTATTTGCCACTTTTTATTAAAGGTCTTTTGCAATAAAGTTCTGATTGTTAGTGGTGTAAGAGAAATAATTAGTAATAATCCAAAAATACTTTCTCCAAAAAATGGCATAGTAATGCCTAGTAGATATCTCATTCCTGGCATCATATAAAATATATTTTCGTTTCCTCTAAGCCACTCTATTATATTGTTATGATAAAGCGCTTCGACCATTGTGCGTGCATAGGAATAGTGTGTTAGGCCATCATTGCCTCTTCCCATATAAGGTAGTCCTGAAAAACTAGAAGGATGTCCACCTCTATAATATTGATCTGCCATGTACAATAAGATGCACATTACAGATAGTGATACTAATGTTAGGTCGCCCCAATCTAATTTAGTAAGCAGTAGTAATATTATTACTGCATATAGTATTGACAATATATATAATAATATAGATCTATGGTTTTTAGAAGAAATGCTAAGTGGAATGTTTTTATTAAAATCAAAAGCGTAAATATATAAGTTCTTGCTCTCTTTCCAATACTTTTTATCTAAAATTATACATTTTTTATTTTGGTTAAAGTATTCTTTCCATTGATTATTTTCTTCAATATATAATTTACCAATCCAACAAAGTTCATCTGATATCATACTATCAGGTAGTATAAATGAAAAAATTAAAGGATAATAAGCTCCTGAAGAACCAAGTTCGCTTCCGAAATAATTATATTTTGCATTGTTCAAGGCACCAACTCTTAAATCATATCTATTTTTAAAATTTAAAGATTTTATGGTTCTAGACATTTGGGGTTTATAAAAGAAAGCATCTGCAGAAAATGCCCAAGGATTTTTATTTTCTATCGTATTAGCAGGATAAGATTCAAAAGGTTGATTTAATTTAGCCCATTCATTTTTTGCCTTATTGGTAATATAAATTGGTAATTGTTCTTCTAAATAAGTATCGTTGGGAGAATAAATTTGCTCTCCCATTTCTATAAGAGGCTTGCTTAATTGATTTTTTATAAGTAAAAGACTAATTATTAGCAAACCTGCAAAAAACCATAATATAGGCTTAGTATTAATTTTTTTTAAAAATATTGCATATATTGCAACCAAAATGGTAACAAAAGCACCCCAATTAGCTAAAGGAAGGCCAAAACATAATATAATGAAAAGTAATAATATTAAGTTTAATAAATATTTCATCATATTATTGAATATTTTTCCAATGTTTATATGCCTCCACAATCATGTCTGTATCAGATTGTTTTGGTTTCCATCTAATTTTAGAATATGTATCTGAAATATCAACGATATAATTTTTATCAGCAATTTTATATTGCTCCTTGTGTAATATCGGTAAACCCATTTTTTCCAGAATAGTAAGTATTATTTTTAAGGGAAAGGCCGGTAATGGAATGAGTATAGATTTAGAATTGACAGTATGAATTAAAAAATTTAATAGCTTTTTTATATTAGGTCCAACCTCTGAACCCAAATTTAATTCGCAATTTGGAAAATTATATTTAACTGAAAGAATTGCAGCTTTACTACAATCTTCTACAGAAACCATTTGATAACAATTATTACCTCTACCTATAAGAGGAACAGGCCTATTTAAAGATATGGCTTTAAATAATTTTTCCATAATACCAAGTCTCCCTTTACCCATTATGAGTCTTGGGCGAAGAATAGTAATAGGTAAACCCCTCTTTCTAGATTCAATACATATCATTTCTGCCTCTAATTTACTCTTTCCATAGGGTCCTATTGGGGTTTTAGGATGAGCAGAGTTTAATGGTATATAATTTGGAATTCCGTATACCATATCAGTAGAAAAATATATCAAACCTTTAACATTGAATTTTATGCATTGATTTATAATATTTTTAGTTCCTACTACATTAACTTCTCTAAACCAATCTAACTGATTTCTTTTGGGAATTTTTGTATGATATTGTCTTGCTGCTAAATGTATAATTACGTCATCTTTTTTAAATTTTGGTATTATATTTTTTGATATATCACATTCTATTAATGCTACTTGCAAATTGATCTTACTAAGAGAATTTTTTAAATCTGCTATTATAATATTAGACTTAGATATGTTCATCTCTATTAGTTCTTCTGCAATTTTAAGGCCGGTTAAACCTGCGCCTCCAATTAAAACCCATCGAGACATAATTAATGGATTCTCGCAGAGAATGCTAAAATAATTAAACCAATAGTAATAAATATTAGAGCTATAATTCTTATATAGCTTATATTTTCTTGAAAAATTATCCATGCTAAAATTGTAACAACAATATAGCCTAAAGCTTGAAAAGGATAAGCAAGACTTACATCTACTTTAGATAGAACCCATAGCCATAATAGAATGGATACTCCATATGCAATAAAACCTGATATAATATATGGGTTAAAAGCTATAGAAATACAGGTGTTCATAATATTATTTTTGAGGTCTATATTTCCAAATTGTTTCATACCAGCTTTTAATAAAATTTGAGCAAAAGCATTTAATAAAACGCTAGATATTATAAATATGAAGTTAGATAGCATGATTAAATATCATTGGTTAATTCTAAAAACAGTTCTTCTAGATCAGGCTCTTTTGAATTTATAGTTTTAATTTTGGCCCCACTCTTATATATTTTTTCAATTATTTCACCCTCATTAATTTCACTTGGTTTAAAAGAAACTTTTAATAAACTTTTATTCATTAAAGTTATATTTGTTCCATCCAATTTGATTTTCTCTGCATCATCATTTTCTAATAATATTATTAACTCTTTTTTATCTAGTTTACTTAACATTTTAGATGTCTGTCCTTCAGCCACAATTTGTCCTTTATTTACTATAGCTAAACTGTCACACATTGCTTCAGCCTCTTCCAGGTAATGTGTAGTTAAAATAATGGTTACACCAGCATCGTTCAGTTTTCTTACTTCTTTCCATAATGATTGTCTAAGACCAACATCAACGCCAGCCGTAGGTTCGTCTAAAATTAAAATAGGAGGTCTATGCACCATAGCTTTCCCTATCATTAATCTTCTACGCATTCCGCCAGAGAGACTTCTAGCATAAGCATCTGCTTTATCTGTTAATCCAACTGTTTCTAATATTTCTTCAACACAGTTTTCGCTTTTAGGTACTCCATAATAACCACTTTGATATTCTAAGGTTTCTCTAGGAGTAAAAAAAGGATCTAGAATAAGTTCTTGTGGAACAACACCTATGGATAATTTAGCATTTCTTTCATTTATATCTATATCATTTCCCCAAACTTTAACATTGCCCTCAGTCTTTATAACGAGCCCAGCAATGATGTTAATTAAAGTTGATTTTCCTGCTCCGTTAGACCCTAATAATCCAAATATAGATTTTTTCGGAATATTCAAATTAATGCCTTTAAGAGCTTCAAATGCATTTGGTTTTTTATAATCATAAATTTTTTTTAAATTAGATATTTCAATAGCAAAATTTTGATTAATATTAGTCATGAATTTTATTCTTTTATAGTTTATAATTATTTGACATAAGTGTCGGTAACATTTTCATACAGTTAATTCAATGTATAATAGTAGAAGGTTTAATTATGGAAAAAAATAAAAAAATAAATAAGCTGAAATCGATAAAGCTAGAAAAAATATTTTGTGCAGGTGGTGAAGATGGAGATGGTCACCCTAAAGTATACTTAAGTATAGGTGAAAAAGAAAAATCAATCAGTTGTCCTTATTGCGGAAATGTATTTACTAAATCTGCTTAGTCTTTATAAAAAATAAAGATATTATAACTCCTATTAAAGCAATTACAGAAGAGAAGAAAAAAGACTTTTCGTAATATAAGTTATAAATATCACCAGAAACAGCAATGGATATTGCTAAACAAGCTCCCATAGATATTGCAGAATATAAAGCTTGGCTCTTAGCTTGTGCTCTAGCAGGCATAACCTCAGATATAAAAAATATTGCAGCTAGATGAGTAAGCCCAAATGTAAAAGCATGAAGAATTTGTATTATTGCAAGAAAAAAAACATTGTCTGCATACACCATTAAAGCCCATCTAATACTTGCTATAATTCCTGCCAAAATTAGGAAGTTTTTTGATGAGGTATAGTTTTTAAACTTATAAAAATAAGCTAAAAGAATAATTTCAAAAACAACACCTTCCGCCCATAATGAACCAATTATAGTTTCGGATAAACCAATACTTTTCCAGTAGATTGTTGAAAAACCGTAGTATAATCCGTGACTACTTTGTATTGCACCACAAGCTAGTAAAAAGGGAAAAAAGTTTCTATTACTTAATAATGAATATGTGGTTATTTTATGTCTTGCTGGTAAAGATTTAATAGTTGGCATAAAGCATATTGAAATAAAAACTAATAATGCTCCAAAAGACAATAATATAGGAACATATTTCAATCCATTCGCTTCAATAATTAATCCTCCAAAAAAAGCTGCTATGATGAAAGCAACAGAGCCCCATAATCTAGTTTTGCCATAATCAAATTTATATTTTTTAAGTGCAGTAGTCGTTATGCTTTCAGTTAAGGGCATTAAAGGGGCAAATAATGCCCAGCTAAAGATAGAGATAATTGCTATAGAATAGAGTGTATTAAAAAAATTTAAGGAGAATAATATCAAAGATGCTAAAAATGATAGATAAAGCATAGGTATTTTTCTATTGCCATATTTATCTCCTAAACCAGCAAAAAAAGGATTGGCAACAAGTTTAGTTAAAACAGCAGAAGATAATATAAATGCAATATAACGCTCTTCAAAACCTTTTGATGATAGCCAAAGAGGAAAAAAAGGAGCATTAATTCCAATTACCATAAATATAGAAAAATATACTAAAGAAAATTTGGTTGAAATTTTATTAAAAAATAACATTCTCAGCTGATAACAATATTTAGTTTTGTTTAGCAAGTTAATTTTAATAAAGAACTATAGAAAGTTCTATAATTAGGTGATAATAAAATAAAATAGGATATAATTTTATGGATATTAAAGATAAAAACGCTGAGACAAAAAGGTCATTGACATTAGTTGATGGGTCTGGGTTTATTTTTAGGGCTTATTACGCATTACCTCCATTAACTAGAAAAGATGGAACTCCTATAAATGCTGTTATGGGATATTGCAATATGATATGGCGTTTAATTGCAGATACAAAAACAGACTCTTTAGCTGTGATATTTGATACAGCCTCTAAAACATTTAGAAATGAAATATATTCTGAATATAAAGCTAATAGATCTGAGGCACCTGAAGATTTAATCCCACAGTTTTCTTTAATAAGAGAGGCTACTAAAGCATTTAATATTCCATATGTAGAATTAGCTGGATATGAAGCGGATGATATTATTGCTACTTATGCAAGCCAAGCGAATAAGGAAGGTTGGGAAGTTGACATAATTTCTTCTGATAAAGATCTCATGCAGCTAGTAAAAGATAATGTCAAAATGATAGATCCAATGAAGATGATCAATATAGGTAAAGAAGAAGTTTTTAAAAAATTTGGTGTTTATCCTGATAGGGTAATAGATGTGCAAGCTTTAGCAGGGGATAGTACTGATAATATACCTGGAGTTCCAGGCATAGGTATCAAGACAGCAGCAGAATTAATTAATTATTATGGTGATTTAGAATCATTACTAACGCGGGCACATGAAATTAAACAGCCTAAAAGAAAAGAAAATTTAGTCAATTTTGCTGATTTAGCAAGAATTAGTATGAAGTTAGTTACCTTATCTGAAGACGTAAAAGAAATAGAAAATTTTAAAAATTTTAAGAGGCAGGATATTGACCTTAATAAACTAAAAACATTTTTATTAGAACAAGGTTTTAATAGTTTAATTGGAAGGCTACCTAATGAAGATGGCTTTATTGAAAGTAAAAGTGCGTATGTAGCATTACCGCAAGATAAAGAAGAAATAATAAATGAACTAGATATAGAGATTAATTACAAGCTAATTACAGAAGAAAAAGATTTAATTAATTGGATTCAAGGTATCTACTTAAAGGGAATGGTAGCAGTTGATACTGAAACCACCTCAATTGATTCTGTTTCAGCAAAGTTAGTAGGGATTTCTTTATCTTATGAACCTGGTAATGCTGTTTATATTCCTCTTGCTCACAAATCTAAAGAAGGAGGTTTAATAGCAGAAGAAATTAAACAAATGGATATGAAAAAAGCATTATCTATTTTAAAGCCTATTTTAGAAGACCTCAGTATTATTAAAATAGGACAAAATATTAAATATGATATGACTGTATTAAAAAATGCTGGGAATATTAGTATTTATCCTATTCATGATACAATGCTAATGTCATTTGTTCTAGACGCAGGCAAACATATTGGTCATGGAATGGATGCACTTGCCAAAACGCATTTAAATATAACAACTATTAGCTTTTCTGAGGTTACGGGAAAAGGCAAAGATCAAGTAACTTTTGATTATGTTTCTATGGATAAAGCATTAGTATATGGAGCGCAGGATGCAGATATTACTTTGCGTTTATATATATATTTTAAAAAACGATTAATTAATGAAAGAATGATCACACTTTATGAATCTATAGAACGTCCTCTTCCATATGTTATTTCTAATATGGAAAGAAATGGAGTAGGAATAAACCCTTCATATCTTAAAAATTTAAGCTCAATCTTTTTACAGAAAATGATTCCTATTCAAAAAAAAATATTTCTTTTGGCAGAAGAAAATTTTAATATAGCTTCTCCTAAACAATTAGGAGAAATATTATATAATAAGCTTGGTTTAAAAGGAGGAAAGAAAGGTAAATCTGGTCTTTATTCTACTTCAGCTGACGTTCTTGAAAAACTAGGTCAAGAGGGAAACGAGATATGTAAATTAATATTAAATTGGAGAGGCTTGCAAAAACTGAAGAGTACTTATTCAGATGCTTTAGTGGAGCAGATAAATCCTTCTACTAATAGAGTACATACACATTTTCAAATGACAGGTGCTATGACAGGAAGGTTTTCTTCTAGTAATCCTAATTTACAAAATATACCAATTAAATCTGAAGATGGCCGCGCAATAAGAAAAGCTTTTATATCTGAAGAAGGCAAGAAATTAATTGCTTTTGATTACTCCCAGATAGAATTACGTTTATTAGCCGAAGTAGCTAAGATAGATCCTTTAATAGAAGCTTTCAAAAATGGTATTGATGTTCATAAATTAACTGCTTCTCAAGTTTTTGGCATAAAGTCAGAAGAAGTTACGAATGATATGAGAAGAAATGCTAAAGCTATAAATTTTGGAATAATATATGGGCAGAGTGCATTTGGTTTAGCCAAACAATTAAATATTTCTAGAACTGAAGCTAAGACATATATAGAATCTTATTTTTCTCAATATCCTGGCATAAAAAAATATATGGAAGATACTCAGAATTTTGCTAGACAAAATGGATATGTTGAAACTGTTTTTGGACGTAGGTGTTATATACCAAGTATTAATGATAAGAACCCAATGAGAAGAGCGGGAGCAGAGAGACAAGCAATAAATGCTCCTTTGCAAGGAGCTGCTGCAGATATAATAAAAAGGTCTATGAAAAATATACCTAATATATTAAAGGCTAAAAATATAGATGCTAGGCTCATTCTTCAAGTGCATGATGAACTTATATTTGAATGCTCTTCTAAAGAAGTAGATATTTTAATTCCTTTAATTAAAGCAATAATGGTAGATGCTCCTAATCCTGCATTTAATATGACAGTGCCATTGGAGGTAGAAGCTGGAATTGGAAATAATTGGGATGAAGCACATTAAATGTAACCTATTTTTTTTATTTTTAAAAAGGTAAATAAAATGTATAGTATATTTTTATTCTTTGGAGAGAATTATGCAAGCAAATACAAAACTTTTTAGCCCACTTAAAATACGTGGTGTAACAATTCCTAATAGGATTGTTTTGTCTCCATTATGTATGTATTCAGCTAATGATGGGGTAGCTACTGATTGGCAATTTGCTCATTTGAGTACATTTGCTCGAGGGAAAACAGGTTTAATTTTTGCTGAAGCTACTGCGGTAGAAGCAAGGGGACGAATCACTCCAGGATGTTTAGGGATATGGACTGATGAGCAAGCCGAAGCTTTAATTCCTATCACATCTTTTATAAAAAAAATGGGTTGTATTCCTGGGATGCAATTAGCTCATGCTGGAAGAAAAGCAGGAACTAAGACTCCATGGAATGGAGGTACACCTCTTGATGACGCGGATATTAAAGCTGGTAATCCTCCGTGGGATATAATAGCTCCTTCTGATATTCCCGTAGCTGAGGGTTGGGTTATTCCAAAATCTATGGATGAAAATGATATAAAAGAGATTATAAAAGCATTTTCGGATGCGGCAAAAAGAGCGGTTAAAGCTGGTTTTAAAGTAATAGAAATTCATTCTGCGCATGGTTATTTAATGCATAGTTTTTTATCTCCTTTAGCTAATAAAAGAAATGATAGTTATGGAGGAGATATTCATGGACGTATGCGTCTTTTACTTGAAGTTGTTGATGCAGTTCGTTCCGTAATTCCAGAAGATATGCCATTATTTTGCAGAATATCAGCAGTTGATGGTATAGAAAATGGTTGGGAAATAGAAGATTCTGTAATTCTGTCTGAGAAATTAGGTGAGCAGGGTGTGGATGTAATTGATTGTTCTGCAGGAGGTATTTCTGGAGCACCTTTATTTCGTGTCAATAAATCTGGAAAACCAATGAAAACAAATATGGATAGGGGGCCAGGTTTTCAAGTACCATTTGCAGAAAAAGTAAAAAAAGAATCTGGTATGAAAACTATGGCAGTGGGAGTTATTGTTGATCCTCATCAAGCAGAGCAGGTCTTACAAAATGATAAGGCTGATTTAATAGCTATAGGAAGAGAGCTAATGTATAATCCTTTTTGGTCTTTACACGCGGCACAAGCTTTAGAAGCTGATCCTGAATTTGAAATGTGGCCGGATCAATATAAATGGGGAGTAAATAGAAGAGGTAAACTTGCAGAATTCAAGGGTATTAGAGATGAACCCATAGAGGAAAAAATGGCAGTTTCTCATATATCGGATGTATATAAACAAAAATAGTTTAAATAGTTACGGGCATGGATAAGTAAATATTTGATGTACTTTATTTATTTCTTCTATAACTACTTCACTTAAATTACAGTTAACAGAGTTAATATTCTCTTCTAATTGTTTAAGTGAAGTAGCACCAATTATATTAGATGTAACAAAATTTTGTTTAGTAACAAAATTTATGGCCATTTGTGTTAGATTTAAATTATGTTTTTGAGCTATTTTTTGGTATTCTAAGACTGCATTTTCTGCATGTTTGCTGGAATACCTTGTACCCATTCTTTCGAATAATGTCATTCTAGCGTTTTCAGGTTTATTACCATTTAAATATTTACCAGTTAAAACACCTCCCGCTAAAGGAGAATAAGGTAATAAACCTACATCTTCATTAATTGAAATTTCAGATAAACCTACTTCAAAAGATCTGTTTAAAAGACTATATGGGTTTTGAATTGTTACTATTCTGGGTAGGTTAAATTTTTCTGCTGCAGCTAAAAATTTCATTACACCCCAAGGAGATTCATTAGATAGGCCTATATGTCTAATTAAGCCTTTATTTACAGCCTCAGAAAGTGCTTCTAAGGTAACTTCTATCTTTATATCATCTTCTCTTGGAGAGTGTTTATAACCAAGTTGCCCAAAATTATTAACATTTCTTTCTGGCCAGTGAAGCTGATATACATCAATATAATCAGTATTTAAACGTTTAAGGCTCCCATGAAGCGCTTCAAAGATATGATTTTTATTTAGTCTTGGGCCATTTCTGATCCAGTCTAAACCAGGAGGGCCTGAGGGCATGTTAGATGTTCTCCCTGCTAATTTTGTGGCTAAAATAATTTTAGAGCGATCCTGATTTATTAACCAACTACCAATATACGATTCAGTAAGACCATAAGTTTCTTTTTTAGGGGGCACTGCATACATTTCAGCTGTATCTATAAAGTTTATTCCTTTTTCTATGGCAAAGCTTAATTGTTCATGAGCTTCTTTCTCAGTATTCTGCTGCCCCCATGTCATAGTGCCAAGGCATATTTCAGATACCATTATGCCTGTTTTTCCTAATTTATTTTTTTTCACTTAGATGATCCTTTTTAAATATTTAGTGGTATAATTCTATAATTGTAATTTTTTTATTTATAGTTATTATTATTTTTACTTTAAGTCATTATTTTTTTTTAATTAAGGCATATAAAATGAAAAAAGAACCTATCGGGATCACACTTCATCAGTTAAAAATCTTTTGGACTGTTGCTCAGGCATCATCTTTTACTAAAGCAAGTAAAATACTGGGGTTGGCCCAGCCTTCATTGTCTCAGCAAATTTCTAAGTTGGAAGATGAAGTAGGATCATTATTATTTAAAAGAGGCAGATCTCAAATGAGTTTAACTGAGGCAGGATTGTTTTTGCAAAGAAGGTCAGAAATAATGCTGTCAAGTATAGAGGAAACTATGGTAGGATTGAGGCAATTTGGAAGCGGACAAAAAGGTCTGATTTCTATAGGACTATTATCTTCGGTTGCTAGAAATTTACTTCCTGCGGCGTCGGAAAAGTTATCAGAAAAATTTCCTGAAATAGAATTAGATATACTGGAAATCTCTCCTAAGGAGGCTATAGACTTATTATATGGTAGACAATTATCTGTAGCAGTTTTAGCTGAAGATTCAATTGCTAAAAGTATACTATCATTTAGTAAAACTAATTTATTTGAAGATCCTTATGTATTAGCAGTTCCTAAATCTGTTTCTCTAGAAAATATAAAAAGCTTGGAAGATTTAAAAAGCTCTCCTGTAAGAAAAGCTTTAAGCAATATTATTCAATTTGAATTTGGAAATCAGCATAAAAAAAGAATAGAGGAGTGGTTTACTAGTGTTTTACCAAATTCAAAAGTTTTTGCGAAAACAAGGACTTATGAGGTTGCTCTTTCTATGGTTCAATCAGGAAGAGGTGTGGCAGTAATACCTGCTTTGGCAGCAAGATTAAGCGGCAACTTAGATTTTGACGTAAATTTATACAGGACTAATCTACCAGTTAGAAAAATTGTGTCTTTAATTCCGTCACAATATATAAGAGTTGAGCCATATAAATCTTTTATCAAGGCTTTAAGTGATAGCGGCAAAAATATAGAATTACCAAAAATTCATAAAGTTCCACCTATACTTGAATCTTTAAGTCTTTAAATTTTATTATAGGATATACCAATTTGTACTATAGGTTTTAAAGTTGTAAATTTCATGTATATTTTTATTATATATTAATTAATTAAGGGATAAATACAATGTGGAAATCACCAGTAGTTCTTGAAGTAGCAGTTGGTCTAGAAATTAATTGTTACGCTTGTGCAGAAATCTAAATTTTAAATTAAATTTATTTTATGAAAACCGGTTTTTAACAAGCCGGTTTTTTTTTATTCTTTTTTTAAACCTTTAACTAAGAATATAAGTGGAGAAACTATAAGAGCCATAATACCCATAATTAACATGATTTGATTAAACGCCATGGCGCTTGCTTCTTCAATACCTATTTTATAAAGTATTTCCGAAACTATTTTTAGTTTTTCAGGAGAATTACTTAAATATTTAGGAATCAAGTTGTTTAATTTTAGTAAAAATAATTGTGAATGGTTTAATGCTTTTGAAGTTAAATTACTTATTTCAAGGTAATTTTCAGTTATTTTAAGTTCAAAAAGAGTATTAGAGGCAGCGATTCCTATAGCTGCACCTAATCTATTCATTAAAGAATATAGACCGCTCCCATCTTTAATTTTATCAGCAGGTAAATAGCCTATTGATAAAAGCACAAGTGGCAGAAAGCATAACTGTGCTGATAACCCCCTAATAATTTGTGGCCATATAATTTCGTTTAAACCTATCTCTGAAATCATAAAACCTTGAAGCCATGTACCAATAGCTAACATAACAAAGCCGATAAAAGCTACTGTACGTCTATTAATTATTTTAAAAAGTAATAAGGCAAGACCACCAGAAGCTACCTGTGCAGCACCCATAATATATACCATAGACGCTATCGTTGTGCCGTCTAACGCTCTGGTTCTTGCTATAAATACAGGTAAAATATATTGAGTTGCAAATATTATAATACCCCAAATAAATACCAAGATAGTGCATATTAAGAAGTTTCTATTAGCAAATATTCTTAGGTCAACTATAGGGTTTTTAGTCTTTAATTCCCTTAAAATAAAAAGAAAAAAACTACACAAGCAAATTATAGATAAAGTGCAAATTAAGTTTGATTCAAACCAATATTCTCTTCTACCTTCTTCTAACACTGCTAAACCAGTACCTAAAAATAAAGCAGCTAATATAATTCCTATAAAATCTATTTTATTCCATAAATATTCTTTTTTATCAAAATCAGCGAGTTTTAATACAGCAATACCTATTATAAGTGAGAAAGGTGCATTTACCAAAAATACAAATCTCCAACCTATCTCATCACTTATCCAACCACCCATATGAGGACCTAATGCTGATGCAGAGGTAGCAATTACTCCAACCAGTATTGCAACAAATTGTTGTTCTTTTTTAGGGAATATTGTAAAAAGTGTGGAGAACATTGCGGGCATCATTCCTCCTCCAAAAAATCCTTGAAATACTCTAAAAAATATCATGGATTCAATTGACCATGCGAGTCCACAAAGGATAGATGCTAAAGTAAATCCTATAGAACACATAAAAAAGAATCTTTTAGTAGACATTGCTCTAGTTAACCAACCAGATAATGGAAGCATAATTACTTCTGCTATTAAGAAGGAAGTTACGACCCAACTTACCTGGTCTGGTGCTGCACCCAGTCCTCCTTGGATATGTCTATAAGCTGCCCCAATATTTTGGACGCTAATTAAATTAAAAAACATGCCGAGAGACATGAGCCAGAAAGCAATTTTATTCTTATTATTTTTTGAAATGGAAAAAATTTATTTATTCCCTATTAAAATTTAAGAATATCAATATAAATATTAACTGAATAAAGTAATTAAACTAATTATATTTTAAGCTTTTAGTGCCTATTTTTTAGTTTCAATGGAAACATAAACTGAAAGACCCGGAACAATTCTACCAACCATGTTTTTTGGAGTTTTAAAAGTTATCTTTACAGGAACTCTTTGTACAACCTTTACAAAGTTTCCAGACGCATTCTGAGGGGGTAGTAAACTAAAAGAGGCTGAGGATGCTGGAGCTATAGAATGTACATTGCCTATAATTGTATTATTAGGAAAGGCATCAAAATGTAATTTTACTTTTTGGCCAACTTTTATATTTTCTACTTGTGTTTCTTTATAATTAGCGATTATCCAAATATCATGAATTGGAACTATTGCCATTAAAGGCCAACCATCTTCAACATAAATACCTGGTTCAGCAATACGATTAGCTATCACACCATCAATTGGTGCATAAATATTAGTTGATTTTAAATCTACATTTGCCATTTTTAATTCTGCTTCTGACTTATGCAAATCCGCTTTTGATTTTTTTAGATATGCAGTTAATTCACTTTTAAGAGAATCTATTTTTTCTTTTTCCGTAGATAATACTTCCAATTTATATTTTATAGAAGTGGTTTTTGCTTTAGCAGAATCTAATTCATGAGAAGTAGTTTGTACTTTTGCATTAGCTTCCTCTAATTTTGCTTTAGATACGGATTTTTTTTCGAATAATTTTTCTATTCTTTCTAGGTTTTGATTCAAGAGTTGTAGCTCACTAGAAAGAGCTTTTGCATTAGAGTTAAAAATTTTAATTTCACTTTTAACAAGCTGCATTTTGGCATCTATATTATTGAATGAAGAGTTAGTAGTAAGAATTTTAGCGTTTGCTGCTTCTATGTTTGCTTTTGCAGCTTCTACTGAGGCTTTTAATGCGTCCACCTTATTTTCATAAGGTTCTGAATCTAGAATTGCCAATAGGTCATTTTTTTTTACAATAGAATTCGTTAAAGCAGGAACTTCTTTAACATAACTTGAAACTCTTGAAGCAATAGTAGTAATAGAAGCTCTTACATAGGCATTATCTGTTGATACTATACTTTTATTAGTATTCCACCATTCTAATCCGGCTATTAATGCAAAAGATATTACAATAATAGATATAAAAATGAGCGTAAGTTTCTTAAATTTCATAAAATATTCCTAAATTAATTTGGCTTATATTATCATAGCTGCATCTATAATAGTATATAAATCAAGTAATTAAGACTTACTTTAAAGTAAAAGAGGTATGCACCTTATGCATGGCTATACAAGGATATACCATACTTGGTGGAGCCGAGGGGGGTCGAACCCCTGACCTCATGACTGCCAGCCATGCGCTCTCCCAACTGAGCTACGGCCCCTTATTATTTATGTTGCTACTATACTATACATCACTATCTTTATCTTTATTATGGACATCTAGATCTGTTATTTCTGATAAATTATCCGAATCATTACCATCTTCTTCTACAATATCTATTTCATTATTATTAGAAATGAGATCTTCATCTAGATCTTCAAGCGATACTAAATCTTCTATTTCATTATCTAACTCACCGTCATCTTCTAATTCTGGGGCTTTAATAACTTCTTTTATCTTTGGGGTCTCAGGATTAGGTTTTTTATTCAATGGTGGCCTACCTAACCTTGGTTTAATTCTAATAATAATTTCTTCTCCACATTTAGGACATATTGGCACTTCTTTTTGTAAGTCATAAAATTTTGTGTTACAGGAATTACACAGGTGTTTGTTACCTAATTCAGCTTTAGCCATTAAATTACTCCACTAAGTTATCCTTAAATTCAGAATGCATTTGCCATTTAATTATATAGATGTCAAAAAAGAATTATAAGTTCAATTTTTAGTTTGTAATTATAATTTACATTAAAGTAAATAAATATGATTAAAAAGAATAATATTAAAAATAACCTGAGCTCTTTTAAAGCAAAAGACTTAACAGGAATAATTACACCACCTCCAGATAAGTCCATATCTCATAGAGCGCTATTATTCTCTTCTTTAGCTATAGGAAAAAGCGCTATTTCTAATATGTTAGATTCTGCAGATGTGTTAAATATGGTTAAAGCTTTAAAAGCTTTAGGTGTAAAAATCATTAATAAAAATAATGTATATTATGTTATAGGCGTGGGCTTAAATGGTTTTAGTACTCCTAATCAATATATTGATTGTGGAAATAGTGGTACTTTAGCTAGGATACTATTGGGAGCTGTAGGAGGAAGTAAAATATTCGCTACGTTTAGTGGAGACACATCCTTAAGTAGCAGACCTATGGATAGAGTAATAAAACCACTTAAAAAAATGGGCATATATTTCGATTCTATTAATAATAAGCTACCTTTAATAATAAAAGGTTCAAGTGATATTTTGCCAATAAAATATACTTCGCCAATTTCATCTGCTCAGGTTAAGACTACTATTTTATTAGCAGGGCTGAATGCGAGAGGTACTACTGAAATAATTGAGCCTTATTCTTCACGTAATCATTCAGAAAATTTATTAAAATATTATGGAGCAGATATTAAATATAATACAAAAAAGTTAGGAAAAAATGTCATTAGTATTACAGGAGGGGTAACTTTAAAAAGTCGTAATACAACTGTTCCTGGAGATATTTCTTCTGCAGCATTTGCTTTAGTTGCTGCTATGATAATTCCTGGATCATCTATTAAAGTATTAAATGTAGGTATAAATTATTTTAGATCAGGCATATTAGAAGCTTTAAATTTAATGGGAGCTAGAATAACTTTGGAAAATAAGGTTATTAATAATTATGAAGAACCTTTAGCCAATATTGTAGTTAAATATTCTAAATTGAAAGGTGTTAATTTAGATAGTTCTTTTTCTGCGAGGATGATAGATGAATACCCTATATTAGCCATTGCTGCAGCGGTTGCCTCAGGTACAACTAGATTGTGTGGTTTGGCAGAGTTGCGTCATAAAGAAAGTGATAGATTTATGGCAATTATAAATGGTTTAGTAAGTTGCGGTATAAAAGTTGAATATAAGAAGGATGACATTATAATTTATGGTAATCGTGAAGTTTCAGGAGGAGTAACAATAGATTGCAATTTTGACCATAGAATTGCTATGTCTTTTATTATTTTAGGAGCAGTTTCCGTGAAGCCTATTAAAGTTATAGGTTGCAAATCAATAGCTACTTCTTACCCAACTTTTATTTCAGAAATGAATGAAATAGGAATGGATATTAGGATTAATTAAATGTTTAAAAACATAACTATTGCTATAGATGGCACAGCGGCCTCTGGTAAAGGTACGTTAGCGAGGTCTTTATCTAAAGAATTTAACTTTGCTTATTTAGATACAGGAAAGCTTTATCGGGCATCAGCAGTAATAATTAAGAATGCAAATATTAATTATGATAATATTAAAGATATAAAAAAAGTAATTAGAAATTATGATTTTTCCAAATTTGATTTTCTTAATAATAGTTTAAAAAGTGATGAGATAAGTAAATTAGCCTCTATGATTTCGGGATATAAAGAATTAAGAGAAATATTATTGGAATATCAAAAATATTTCTCTAATAAGAAGCATGGAGATAAAATAGGAGTTATATTAGATGGAAGGGATATAGGAACTGTAGTCCTACCAGAAGCAGATATTAAGTTTTTTGTTACTGCATCTTTAAGTATAAGAGCAGAAAGAAGATGGAAAGAGTTGATTTCCTTAGGACAAAGTACTATAAAGCGCCGTGTTGAGAAAGATATAAGAGATCGTGATGTGCGTGATAGTCAAAGAAAGCATTCACCTTTAGTTGCGGCTCTAGATGCAATCTTACTTGACACCACTAATTTAGATGCTAATGAATCGTTTTTATTGGCCAAAAGATATGTTGAAGAGCGCTTAAATTGATATTTTAAGTATTTATGGCTTTAAGGTGGGAAGCATTTTAACCCAATTAATTTTAATTGGATGCATCAAAGAAAGTTTAAAGGGTATAATATATAATGGTAAATAAACAAGAAACAAATCAAATAGAATCATTTGCTGATCTTTTTGCAAAACAAATTGAATTAGATGATAAAGTAGAAGGCAAAGTAGTAAAAGGCACAATAATATCTATTGATAAAGATATGATTAATATTGATGTAGGCTATAAAGCAGAAGGTCGTATAAATATAAGAGAATTTACTAGTAAAGAAAAAAGTTCGATCCCAAAAGTAGGTGATATAGTAGAAGTTTACTTAGAAAAGGTTGAAAATAGAAATGGTGAGGCTGTTTTATCAAGGGATAAGGCTAGAAGAGAAGAGTCTTGGGAAACACTAGAAAAAGCCTCAGAAACAAAAGAAAAAGTAAATGGCACAATCTTTGGAAGAGTAAAAGGTGGTTTTTCAGTAGATTTAGATGGAGCAATAGCTTTCCTTCCAGGTAGTCAGGTTGATGTAAGGCCTACGCGCGATTCTCATCATTTAGTGGGCAGTACGCAATTATTTCATATTTTAAAAATGGATAGAAGAAGAGGAAATATAGTAGTTTCTAGAAGATCAGTATTAGAAGAATCAAGAGCAGAGGCAAAGGCTGAATTAGTTTCGACCATGGAAGAAGGTCAAATATTAGAAGGTATTATTAAAAATATTACTGATTATGGTGCTTTTGTAGATTTGGGAGAAGTTGATGGGTTATTACATGTCACTGATATTTCATGGAAAAGAATAAGTCACCCTTCAGAAGCTTTGTCTATTGGTCAAAAAGTTAAAGTACAGGTTATAAAGTTTAATGCAGAAACACAAAGAATTAGCTTGGGAATGAAACAATTAGAGGAAGATCCTTGGGGAATAGCCGAGAGTAAATATAAAGTTAATGATAAGTTTTCTGGCAGAGTTACAAATATTACTGACTATGGAGCATTTGTAGAGTTAGAATCAGGAATAGAAGGTTTAGTTCATGTTTCAGAAATGAGTTGGACTAAAAAAAATATGCAGCCTGCAAAAATTGTTTCAACTTCAGAAGAAGTAGAGGTCATTGTGTTAGAAATAGATTCTCCAAAACGAAGAATTAGCTTAGGTATGAAACAATGTAAACCTAATCCTTGGTTAGATTTGCAAAAAAATTACAAAATTGGATCTGAAGTTGAAGGTGAAGTTAAATCTATTACAGAGTTTGGATTATTTGTTGGATTGCCAGGAGAAATGGATGGCTTAATTCATCTTTCAGATTTAGATTGGGGTTCTAATGGTGAGGATATTATTAATAATTATAAAAAAGGTGATTTAATCAAAGCTAAATTATTAGAAATAGATATAGAAAAAGAAAGAGTTAGTTTAGGTGTTAAACAACTTTCTGAAGATCCAATGGCCAATAATAAAGATCTTGTTAGGGGTAATATAGTAACTTCTGTCATTAAAAATATTACAGAAAAAGGTTTGCATGTCGAGATTAGTGAAGGTGTGAATGGTTTTGTTAAAAAGTCAGAGTTAGCTAAAGAAAGAACAGATCAGAGAGTAGATAGATTTGCTATTGATGAAAAGGTTGATGCACGAATTGTTTCTATAGATTCTACAAGTAGAGAAGTTAAGTTATCGATTAAAGCGTTACAAGTAGCTGAAGAGAAGCAAGCTATGAAAGATTATGGATCAGTAGATTCTGGAGCATCTTTAGGCGATATTCTAGGTGCTGCTTTAGAAAAAAAGGCTAATATAAAGGAAGAAAAGCCAAAAGCTAAGAAAACAACTAAAGCTGCAGCTAAAAAACCTGAGTCTAAAGCAAAGAAGTCAGAAGTTAAAAAATAATTTTATTTAAATAATATTTAATGACAAAGTTATTATTGAGTGTTTATTATTTAGTATAAGAATTAATTTTAATGCAAGGTTATTAAATGACTCGAAGCGAATTGATAGATTTAATTAAAGAGCAATGCCCGTATTTAGAAAATAAAGAAGTTGAAAATGCAATTCAGTTATTTTTTTCTGAAATAGTTACGGGCTTAACTTCAGGTAAAAGAGTTGAACTGAGAGGTTTTGGATCTTTTTCTATTAAAAACAGACCTCCTAGAATTGCAAGGAACCCTCGTACGGGTGATAAGATTGAACTAGGAAGTAGGCTATTACCACATTTTAAGTCAGGAAAAGAACTTAATATTTTAATTAATTCCTAAGTATGTAATTTAGGTAAAAATTATGTTTATGAAACTTATTTCTAAATTGCTATTTATATTTTGTTTCTTCTTAGTAATTTTTTTTTCAATTGCTAATTCAGAAACTGTTATATTAGGTATTTGGCCTTTGGAAAGCAAAATTGAAATTCCTCTATTTTTTTTAACAATAGCTTCTTTAACTTTAGGAATACTTTTAGGCATGTTTTTATCTCTTTTTTTCAAGAAAAAAAATAACTAGGAGAATATTTTTAATGGATTCTAAAAAAAAAATAATAGTAGCTTTGGATACCACAGATATTAGTCAAGCATTAGCTTTGACTAAGCTTATTCCGGATGTTGGTGCTTTTAAATTAGGTTTAGAGTATTTCTGTGCAAATGGCCCAGAAGGCATTATTAAAATTTCAGAAACAGGTATAAAAATTTTCTTAGATCTAAAATTCCACGATATACCTAATACTGTAGCAGGAGCAATAAAAGCATCATTAAATATGGAGCCTTATATGATGACAGTTCATCTTTCAGGCGGTTATAATATGCTTCATAGAACAATGGAAGAAGTTAAAGAATACTGTGCAAAAAATTCATTAAAAATCCCATTAATTTTAGGAGTTTCTGTTCTAACCAGTATAGACGATAATGATTTCACTTCATTAGGTCTTATTGGAAAAGTTGAAGACCAAGTTATTCGTTTGGCTAAATTAGCAAAAGATGCAGGTTTAGATGGAATGGTTTGTTCTGCTAAAGAGTTAAAAATAGTTAAAAAGAAGATGGGTCAAAATCTTATTTTAGTAACACCTGGCATCAGGCCAGCAGGTGGGATAATGAATGACCAGAAAAGAATTACTACACCGTCTCAAGCAGTCAGTGATGGAGCTGATTTTTTAGTTATTGGTAGGCCAATAACAGAAGCTATTGATCCTGTACAAGCTCTTAATAATATTTCTTCAGAAATATAAATATGCTTTCTTATCCTAAAATAAAATTTTGTGGATTATCTAATAATGACGATGTAGCTTGCGCATATGAGCAAAAAGCATATTGGGCAGGATTTATATTTGAAAAAGGTTCTTCTAGATACATAGAATTTGAAAAATCCAAAAATATTATTGCGCAATTTAAAGATAAAATAAAATTTGTTGGAGTTTTTGTAAACCCTTCAAATGAATACATTGAAATGGGTATAAATTCAGGAATAAATTATATTCAATTACATGGTTCAGAAACAGCTGAGAGGTGTGAGGAAATTAAAAATATTTTTAATATAGATATCATAAAAGCTATTCCAATAGGGAATGAATTAGATTTAAAATCAATAGAAAACTATTCAGATGCATGTGATTTTTTTTTATTTGACACAAAAAATGAAAATAAAAATGGGTATAATGGAGGAACTGGAAAAATTTTTGATTGGAATATAATAAAAAATAATAAATTATGGTTGGATAAACAAAAACCATGGATATTATCAGGAGGGCTAAACTTGAGCAATATTAAGGAAGCTATTAATTTTACAGGCACAAAAGCTATAGATGTTTCTTCTGGTATAGAGTATAATTTAGGTATTAAAAGTAAGAAATTAATGAAACTATTTGCTCAAAAAGTTCATAATTTAGAAAATAAGGTTAAAACATGAAAGAATCATTAAATTCATACAAAAATGGACCAGATGAAGAAGGTTTTTTTGATATATATGGAGGAAAGTTTGTTGCTGAAACTTTAATGCCATTAATATTAGAACTTGAAACAGAATATAAAAAGGCTAAAAAAGATAAAAATTTTTCTGAAGAAATTAAATATTGGAATAAGCATTATATTGGTAGACCATCTCCTCTATACTTTGCATCTAGAATTACTAATAAATTAGGGGGAGCAAAAGTATACTTTAAAAGAGATGAATTAAATCATACGGGTGCTCATAAAATTAATAATTGTATAGGGCAGGTACTTCTCGCAAAAAGAATGGGCAAGTCTAGAATAATTGCAGAAACTGGTGCAGGGCAACACGGAGTTGCCACAGCTACCGTATGTGCACTTTTTGGATTACCGTGCACAGTATATATGGGTGCAAGAGATATAGAAAGACAAGCACCTAATGTGTTTAGAATGAAACTACTAGGAGCAAGTGTAATTCCAGTAGAGTCTGGTTCTCAAACCTTAAAGGATGCGATGAATGAGGCGCTTAGGGATTGGGTATCAAATGTTGAAGATACTTTTTATATAATTGGAACCGCTGCAGGACCCCATCCCTATCCCATGTTAGTTAGAGATTTTCAATCAGTTATAGGAGAAGAAACTAAAGAACAAATTATGGAAGCTGAAGGAAGGCTTCCTAATAGTTTGGTTGCATGCATTGGCGGAGGATCAAATGCTTTGGGTTTATTTTATCCTTTTTTAGATGATAAATTAGTTGAGTTATATGGTGTAGAGGCAGCTGGTAAGGGATTAACAACAGATATGCATGCTGCTTCTTTATCCTTGGGTTCACCTGGGGTATTACATGGTAATAGAACTTACTTATTACATGATGAAGATGGGCAAATTACTGAAGCACATTCTATTTCTGCAGGATTAGATTATCCTGGAGTAGGTCCAGAACATTCTTATTTAAAAGATGTGGATAGAGTAAACTATGTGGCAATAGAAGATAAGGAAGCTTTAGATGCTTTTCAATTTTGTGCTCAATATGAAGGTATACTTCCTGCTTTAGAACCTTCACACGCGTTAGGGTATGTCATGAAAATTGCTCCTAAATTAAATAAAGACCATATTATTATAATGAATTTATGTGGAAGAGGAGATAAAGACGTATTTACAGTTGCTGAAAAATTAGGAGTAAAACTGTAATGCATGAGTTAAAAAAAATAAAAATTAAGTTTGATGAATTAAAAAAGCAGAAAAAAAAAGGATTAATAACTTTTATTACAGCGGGTGATCCTAATTATGATGCTTCTTTAGAAATTTTAAAAAAATTGCCAGAAGCAGGAGCAGATATTATAGAAATAGGTATGCCATTTACGGATCCAATGGCAGATGGTCCAGGAATTCAAGCCTCATACTTAAGGGCATTAGAGGCGGGACAAACTCTAAAAAAAACTATACAATTAGTTAAAGAATTTAGAGAATTTAATTCAAGTATTCCTATTGTGCTTATGGGTTATTATAATCCCATATATAAATATGGTGTTGATCTATTTCTCAAAGATATCAAAGCAATAGGAGTTGATGGTTTAATAATTGTTGATCTTCCTCCTGAAGCAGATGATGAGCTTTGTACACCTTCTTTAAAAAAGGGCATCGATTTTATTCGATTAGCCACACCTACCTCAAGTGAAGAAAGGCTTCCTATTATAATAAATAATGCTTCTGGTTTTTTATATTATGTTTCTGTGACAGGAATAACTGGATCCAAGACGCCAGAAATTACTAGTATTAAAAATAAGGTGGAAATTATCAGAAAGTTCACAAAGCTTCCAATAGCAGTTGGCTTTGGTATAAGAACTCCGGAACAAGCAGTTAATATCGCTAAAACAGCTGATGCAGTAGTAGTGGGTTCAGCAATTATAGATAAGATAAATGAGGCATATAAGAAAGATAAGAATAATAATCAATTAATAGCTGAATATGCAGCCAATTTAGTGAAAAGTTTATCTACTGCCTTAAATAATTATAAAACATAAAAGGAAAATTTTATGAGTTGGCTATCAAATTTTGTAAGACCTAGAATCAGAGCACTTGTAAAAAAGTCTGAAAATACAAATAATTTTTGGGTGAAATGTAACGGTTGTGAGCAAATGGTTTATCATAAAGACTTGAAAGAAACTTTAAGCGTATGTCCGACTTGTGATTATCATATGAAAATGCCAGCACGCCAGAGAATTAACTGGGTCTTGGATGAAGGAACAATTAAAGAAATTAATATACCACAAACAGTAATTGACCCTTTAAAATTTAAAGATAATAAAAAGTATACAGATAGGCTAAAAGTATCCAAAGAGAAATCTAAAAATGAAGATGCTATTATTATAGCTAGTGGACAAATAGGAAGTAATAATGCTGTAGTGGCTGCACTAGATTTTGATTTTATGGGAGGTTCTATGGGAGTAGCTGTAGGTGAAGGCTTTCTTGAGGCAGCAAAAGAAGCAGTTAGTCTAAATGTTCCATTAATAGTATTTACTGCATCTGGTGGAGCTAGAATGCAAGAAGGAATTTTTTCATTAATGCAGTTGCCAAGGACAGTAATTGCAGTAAATAAGTTAAAAGAAAACAATATTCCATATATAGTAATATTAACTGATCCTACTACGGGAGGGGTGAGCGCATCTTTTGCAATGCTTGGAGATATAACATATGCTGAACCAGGAGCTTTAATAGGCTTTGCAGGGCCTAGAGTTATACAAAGTACAGTTAGTGAAACTCTCCCAGAGGGTTTTCAAACATCCGAATATCTTTTAGATCATGGTATGATTGATGATGTGGTTTCTCGTAAAAATTTAAAAGCCGTAATTTCTAATACTATTATGCATTTAGTTAATAATATTTCAAAAGATAGATCATATAGTCATTAATGAGTAACACAGTATTTTTAGAAAAACTTGAAAATTTTACTTCTAGTTACCCTAGAGTCATTGACCTCTCTTTAAATAGAATTTATCGTCTACTATCTAAATTAGGTAACCCCCATTTAAAATTACCTCCTGTAATTCATGTTGCAGGTACAAATGGTAAAGGTTCAACTATTGCTTTTCTTTCTAAGTCTTTAATATGTTCTGGAAAAAAAATACATATTTATACTTCTCCACATTTATTAGAAGTAACGGAAAGGTTTGTAATTGCTAATGAAATAATAAGTTATGAGAAGCTTTTTGAGATGTTAGATTATTGTGCAGAAGTTAATAATGGTGAGCCTATTACGCAATTTGAAATGCTCACGTGCATTGCTTTTTTATTAATGTCTAATACGCAGGCAGATGTGGCGATACTTGAAACAGGTTTAGGAGGACGTTTAGACGCAACTAATGTAGTTAATAAACCACTTTTAACTATCATAACTAGTATTTCCATTGATCATACAGATTTCTTAGGTAGCACACTAGAAATGATAGCTAAGGAAAAAGCTGGAATAATTAAAAATAATACTCTTTGTATTTCTGCACCACAAAATTCATTAGTAGAAAAAGTATTAGTCAATAAATGTGCTTTAAATAATTCAAAACTAATCATATGTTATGAGAATTCATTCTTTAATGAAATTAATGATGGTTTCATAATTAAAGGTTTAAAGAATAACACATATACTTTTTCTACTCCATCTCTGAATGGCCGTCACCAAATAATAAATGCAGTACTCGCAGCTACTTCTTTAATTTTATTTCCTAAATTAAAAGTTTCATATAATCATATTAATGAAGGAATTACCTCTACGATGTGGAAAGGAAGATTAGAGTTCATTAATAAAGGTAATATTAAAAAAATTATTCCAACTTCTTCAGAAGTTTGGTTAGATGGTGGACATAATATAGCAGGTGCAAAGATAATAAAACAATGGATTAATGATGAGAAAATGAATAATATTATTTTAATTTGTGGGTTTTTAAAGAATAAAGATGTGAGGAAAATACTATCTATTTTAAAAGCTCATATAAACTATATTATTTTTGTTCCTTTAGAAAATACAAAGAACTCTTATTCTATTAAAGAATTAAAAATGATAGCTAAAAGCATAAATATTAAGAATTTCTATAAAAATTCTCTTAAGGATGCCCTAGATTCAGAATTAATTTTACCTGAATCTAAAATTTTAATATTTGGCTCTCTATATTTAGTTGGTGAAGTAATAAAGATAGACAATATTTAAATATGTTTTTCAATCCATTCTTTAAGATCAGTCTTAGAAGACATGCCCACTTTTGTGTCAACTAGCTTTCCATTATTAAATAATAACATCGTAGGTATACCTCTTATTTGATACTTACCTGGTGTCTCAGGGTTTTCATCAACATCTAATTTACCTATAGTAAGTTTATCATTATATTCATCAGATATTTCTTCAAGAATTGGACCTATTTGCTTGCATGGCCCACACCATTCTGCCCAAAAGTCTATAATAATAGGTTTTCCACTATTAATTACGTTTTCTTCAAATGTATCATCAGATATTTTTATAGTACTCATAAAGTTGGATCCCTATTAATAAAGTTAATTGCAATTTATACATCTTGGTATTTTTTTTCAATATCTTCAATTAAATTGTTCAAATTATTTAGGAGGTCTAATGTATCTTCATTTTTTTCTTCTTCATATTTATCTCTTAGGTCATCTATCTCTTTATAAGCTTTTGGAATTGTGTTCCATTTTTCATTATTAGAGCTAAAAATTTGTTTTGCTATATGTCTATTTATATTGTTAAAAATTTCTTTGGGAAGTAAAGAAGGTTTTTCTTCATATATTAATCTTTCAGCAAAATAGTAATTTCTTTCATCTTTAAATTTATTAGCTACTTTAAATTTTTCGCTCCATGATGAGAGATGAAATTCTTCCATAACTATTTTTTCATAGTTGGTAGAAAAAGAATGATATATTGTTTCTTCATAATCAATATCTTCCTGTGATACAAATTCTTCTTTTTCAAAAGCTTGTTTTTCTAAAATTTTTTCTACTGTTTTTTTAAACTCTACATTAGACGATATTATTTTAGCTCTCTTAAATAATTCTTGTTCTGATATATGCTTATATTCATTTATTTTGGTAATGTGACCTGAATTCATAATAATTGGACTTTTATTGTTTCTAACAGATCTAATTATTTTAGGACTTTTTGACATAAAATGCTCTAAAGATTCTTGTGTTAGATTTATATAATCTTCAGGATCATTTTTTAGGTCAAAACATTGTGCCCATTTGTATATAGGGTGAAAACATAATAATGATACAACAAATGGAACAGTTTTTCCAAAAAATGTTTCAGTAATACAAAAAATTTTATTGTCTTGCATAAAAATATTTGTATCTTCTCGGTTAGTATTAAGAAGACTTGCTTCCCATAATTCTGGACTAGTTTGATTGATTAGCTCAGCTAATTTAATAGTCGCCATTGAGTCTCCTATAGCATCATGAGCACTAAAGTCATTAATACCATTAAATGGAGCTATTTGGTCTAGTTTAAATGATAATTTACCTTTATCATTAAAGGGAATCTTAATACTATCAGGGTAGTACACATGATTTGCCCTAATAATATTTAATAAGTCAGCTCTTTTATTACCATTATTAATGGTGAGGTAAGGGTCATATAAACTCTTAAATAAAGATTTTCTTAAGAATTCTTCATCAAAACTAATTGTATTATAACCTATATATATCGCTATACCCCAGGATTTAAATTTTTTAAGCATTAATTCAATAAGTGAAAAATGTGAAAGATTTGTCTCTGTTAGATCTTCTACAGTACTTTTATTTACAAGTATAGCTTGAGGGTATGGTATAATGCCAGGACGTAAGGAACATCTAGCTTCAAATCTATCTATTTCCTGAAAATTTGAATTAGTTAGAACCGCACCAACTTGTATAATTTGATCCCAGTTGCTTTCTCTTCCAGTAGTTTCAAAATCATAGAATATATAATTCATTATTTATAGTTTTCTAGCCATGTATTTGCTTCATTAAGAGCTTCTATGGTTCCTATATGTAACCATTTCTGGGTATTTATTATGCCCCAAATTAAATTTTCTTTAATAGCTTTATCATAACAATAATTTAAGGAGAATACATTATTTATTACTTGATTAACTGCATTAGGATTTAAAACTTGCCATCCTGTATATGCAAGCCCGTTATTCATATTTCTAATAATTGTTGATGGATTATTCTTATTAGAAAAAGAAAAATCACCTTTACCATGGTATCCGATAGAGTCTTTAAAATTATCTAAAAGCAAAAGAAAATCCATATTTTTAGAATCAAAATTATCAATTAATAATGATAATGGACTTATAGATTTAAAAGGTACTATAAGAGAGTCTGCATTAATAACTATAATAGGCTGACTATTATCTTTATTTATAATATTTTTTATTGCGCCACCCGTATCTAATATTACTTCTTCCTTTATTATAATTATTTCCATAGTCTGATTCGTCTTTTTATATTCATCTATATATTTTTTAATTTTTAAGGAAAGATAATGAACATTAATAAAACATTTTTTTATTTTGTTTTTTTTAAGCTCTTCTAATATATAAAATATAAGGGGTTTGTTTTTTAATTTTACTAAAGGTTTAGGTGTAGTAAGAGTGAGGGGACGCATCCTTACTCCAAATCCTGCTGCTAGTATAATAGCTTGGGTTATTTTTTGTTTTTTATACATTTAAATTATTAAGGCAAAAAGAGTTTATTTTTTGGAATGTAATGATCTATCCATAATAAAATATCATCTAACTTTGCTTCCTTAGCAGAAGTTAGGAAAATATTCATAGCTTTGTTCACTAATTTAAGATACTTCATTTTATTGTCTCTTCTTGCAAGTCTAATAAAAATACCAACAATTTTTGCATTTCTTTGGGCGGTTAAAATCTTATAATTTTTTATAAATTTATTTTCATTTTTAATTTTATTTATTTTAATAAATTCCTTAAGTGCTAATTTTTTTGTGTCATCCGAAACATCTCTTCTTACATCTTCTAGTAAGGATGATATATCATATGCTTCGTGTCCGATTAAAGCATCCTGAAAATCTATCAACCCTATTTTTTTGACATCATTTCTTTCTGGTAGCCAAAAAAGATTATCGGCATGGAAGTCCCTTAACACTAGCTTCGTATTATTTTTATTTATATCTTTTAGGTATTTTTTCCACGCTTTATTCCATTCTATAAGAGCTAAATTAGCAAGTTTTATGTTATGTTCTTTAAAAAACCATTCTATAAAAATATCTAATTCTTTTAAAAGATATTTATTATCATATATAGGAATACATATGGGAAGTTCCTTTTTATGAATTTTAGATAAGCACTGTACTGCTCCTAAATATAATAATTTTTCAGAAATATTAGTTTTTAATGCCTCATTAAAGGTTAAAGATCCAAAATCTTCTATTAAAAATAATCCATTTTTATGATCTGTTTTAATAATTTTTGGAGAAGATAATCCAATTTTATTTAAATATTGTGCAATTTGTATAAATGCATCGTTATTATTATCTACGGGGTTTGAATCCATTAATAAAGTTTTACTATTATTATTAATTCTAAAATACCGTCTATTAGAAGCATCTTGTTTGATAGGTTCTAGTAATACATTACTTATTCCATTAGCATTTAGGAAATCTAAAATTTTATCATTATTATGTATTTCTATCATTTAAAGAATCTGAAATCCTTTTATAGCATTTAGAAATTTTTGATTAGCAATGACTTCTGCAGATCTTGAATCATTATTAATATCTTTAATAACAACTTCAATTCTTTTATTTGGAATTAAATGTTCAATTATTTCTGGCCATTCAATTATAATAATACCATGATTTAAAGCATCTTCTAGACTTAAATTCCATATATCATCTGGTTTTTTTAATCTATACATATCATAATGCCATATAATATTATCTTTATAGTCATATGTTAATAACATAGGAAATGTAGGACTTAAAACTTTATTACTATTAGTTAAAAACTGTATGAAAGATCTAGCTAATGTTGTTTTCCCGGTACCTAAATCACCTTTTAAACAAAAAATATCATCTGGTTTTGATATCTTTGCAAGTTCTTTTCCTAGTTTAATAGTATCTTTAATATTATTTAATAATAACTTCATTTTTATTTAAATAAAAATTTACTTAGTACCGATAATGGATAGGCTTAAAAGGACCATTAACATTTAGCCCAAGATATTCTGCCTGTTTGTCATTTAATTTTGTAAGTTGGGCTCCAACTTTACTTAAATGAAGATAAGCAACTTTTTCATCTAATTCTTTTGGTAAAGTATAAACTTTATTTTCATATTTGCTATAGTTTTTCCATAATTCAATTTGAGCTAAAACTTGATTTGTAAAAGAGGCACTCATAACAAAACTTGGATGGCCTGTTGCACAGCCTAAATTTACTAACCTACCTTCAGCCAAAACTATAATTTTTTTGCCATCAGGAAAGGTTACTTGGTCAACCTGTGGTTTAATTTCTTCCCATTGGAAATTTTTTAAAGCAGCAATTTCAATTTCTGAATCAAAATGTCCAATATTACATATGATAGCTCTATCTTTCATATCTCGCATATGGTCAAGAGTAATTACATCACAATTTCCTGTGGCAGTTACAAAAATATCTCCATTTTTTGCTGCATTTTTCATAGTTACTACTTCATATCCTTCCATAGAAGCTTGTAAAGCACAAATAGGATCTATTTCAGTTATTAATACCCTTGCTCCAGCATTTCTAAGGGAAGCTGCTGAGCCTTTTCCAACATCACCATATCCTGCCACTACAGCAACTTTTCCAGACATCATTACATCGGTAGCTCTTCTAATTCCATCTACTAAGCTTTCACGACACCCATATAAATTATCAAATTTAGATTTGGTTACAGAATCATTAACATTTATAGCAGGTACTAAAAGTGTATTATCCTTTTCCATTTCATATAATCTATGAACACCAGTGGTAGTTTCTTCACTTAAACCCTTTATATTTTTTAACATTTCTGGATATTTCTCATGCATTAACTTTGTTAAATCACCTCCGTCATCTAATATTAAATTTGGTTTCCAATTATTTGGCCCAGTAATTGTTTTCTCAATACAATCCCAGAATTCTTCTTCTGTTTCGCCTTTCCATGCAAATATAGGTATATTTTTTGATGCTATAGCTGCAGCAGCATGATCTTGGGTAGAAAAAATATTACATGACGACCATCTAACTTCAGCTCCCAAATTAATTAATGTTTCTATTAGTACTGCTGTTTGAATAGTCATATGAAGACATCCAACTATTTTAGCACCTTTAAGAGGGTGCTTATTAGCATATTCATCTCTTAATGCCATTAGTCCCGGCATTTCTGTTTCAGCTATTTCTATTTCTTTTCTTCCCCATGCTGATAATGAGATGTCTGCAATTTTATAGTCATTGAAGTCGGACATAATTATTCCTTTTTATTAATTTATAATTTATTTGTTAATATAGCATATATAGTTTCTTTATCTAATGATGCACGCAAATTTTTTAATTTTTTTTTATCTTTAAATAATCTTGATAAAAAAGCTAATATATATAAATGATTTGGTTGGTTATTCTTTGGTGAAATAAGAGTAAATATAAGGTCTACTGGCTCATTGTCTATAGAATTAAAGTTAATAGATTTATTAAGCTTTATAAATACACCAAAAATATTTTTAATTTCAGAAATTTGAATATTTGGAATTGCAACTCCTTCTCCTATACCGCTATTCTCATTCATTTCTTTATCTAATAAAAGTGCAAGAAATTTTGAATTAGATATATTTATATTTTTTTCACATATATTAGAAATATTAGTAAATAATTGTTTTTTATTATTAATATTATGCATCGTTGAGATATTAGTAGTTGATAAAAAATCAGTTAAATTAACACCACTATTATCTTGTTTATATTTTAACATTCTAGTCTCCATAAACTTTGCATATATTTTTAGGTATAAAATTTACTTAAGGGTTGGTATGATGTTTAAATCTTGGCTATATTATACAATATATTTTAATTTTTGCTATATATTTTAAAGATTTTTTGACCTTATTAAAGAGCTAGGTATTTTTAAACTTTCCCTATATTTAGTAACAGTTCTGCGTGCTATAGTAATATCATTTTTTTTCAATATATTAACAATTTTTTGGTCACTAAAGATAATATCTAATTGCTTTTCAGTTTCTATTAATTGTTTTATTTTTGCTTTTATTGATATAGAAGAACTACTTCTCATATTTGGCTTCTTATTTATTTCACTGCTAAAAAAATAGCTTAAAGGTAATGTTTTATTATTAAATTTTAAATATTTATTTTTCACTGCTCTACTTATTGTACTCTCATTCATTAATATTTTCTCACTAATATATTTATGAGTTAAAGGTAAAATACTTTCTTCACCTTCGAAAAAATATTTTTTTTGGAAGTTTAGGATATTTTTTGCTACTAAAAGTAAAGTTTCATTTCTTCTATTTATATTATTCTGAAGCATTTTCCCATGCGAAATACACTCTTTTATATATACTTTGATTGCTTTATTAGATAATTCTTTTTGTTTAATTTTCATTTGCTTGACATATTTTTCATTTATAATCACCTGATGACGATTATCATTATATAAGTCTATATTTATTTTATTATTATTCAATGTCACTATAATATCAGGAAAAACTCTTTCAATTTTTTCTATTTCTAACGCCTCTAAAGGTCTTGGTTTTAATGTTCTAATGTTTTTTATCATATTAGTAATTTGTTCTTTTCCTACTTCACATAGTTCAGCTAATTTATTAAAGTTTCCCGAAGCTAGATGTTGTAGGTTTTTTAATAAAATTTCATATTTAGAATCTAAAAGCCCCTTTTGTTTTAATTGAATTGATAAATGTTCTGATATTGAATGAGAAAATATTCCTATAGGGTCCAATAATTTTAGCTTAAGTAATATAGTATTGGAAAGGTCTTCAGTGCTATTACTTAATTTGGCTGCTTCAGTAGCAGTTATTTTGCAGAATCCAAAATTATCAAGATTCTCTATATAAACTTTTACTAAACTTTCTTTTTTCTTACTAGACGCTATTAAAGAGCTTTGTTGGTATAGCCATTCTTTTACATTTTTATTTTTTGATTTATTATTTATATTTTGATTAGTTTCATAAAAAGGTTTAGAGGATAATAAAAAAGGATTGTTCTCTATTTCTTTTTGCGTAAAATCTTCTATTTCATTAAAAGACATTTGTAAGATTTTTATAGCATTTATAATATTATTATTAATTTTTTGATTAATTTTTATATTAGGTTTTTGGGAAAATGTCTGTTTTAGCATATTAATTAATATAGTTATAGATTAAATTTATTACCTAAATAAACTCTTCTTACATTCTCATCTTCAATAATTTCATTCGGACTACCATGCATAAGAACTTTTCCTTCGTGTATAATATATGCTTTATCTATTAGCTCTAAAGTTTCTTTTACGTTATGATCTGTAATTAACACTCCAACACCTCTATCTTTAATATGCTTTATTAGTTCTCTTATTTCTTCAATTGCTATTGGGTCAATACCTGCTAAAGGCTCATCTAATAGTATAAATGATGGTTGAGATGCTAAAGCTCTTGCAATTTCTACTTTTCTTCTTTCACCACCAGACAATGCTAAACTTGAGGTTCTTCTTAGGTGTGTTAATGAAAACTCAGCTAATAATTCATCTAACTGTATTTCTCTTTCAATTCTATCTGAAGTATGAAGGGCTAAAATTGATCTAATATTTTGCTCAACTGTCATTCCTCTGAAAATTGATATCTCTTGAGGTAAATATCCTATTCCTGCCTTTGCTCTCTTATGAATAGGTAATTTAGTTATATCTTTATTATTTAATAAGACTTTTCCATAATCAGGAGTAATCAAGCCACTTATCATGTAGAAGCATGTAGTTTTTCCAGCACCATTTGGGCCAAGAAGACCCACAGCTTCTCCTTTTTGAATTTGAAGAGAAATACTTCTAACCACTGGTCTCTTCTTATATGATTTACCCAGATTAGTAACTACTAACCCATCATTTTGAATAATTAATTTGGGCTCATTACTATTTATCATTCTTTATCCTTCTGTTTTGGAATAAACCTCATCTTAACTTTATTTGATTTTTTTTTACTACTTATTTGGCTTATACCTTTATTAAGGTCCATTTCAAGTAGTTCTCCTTTCATAATATTGTCATTTTTTTTAAGTGTTACATTATTTTTTATTATAATATTATTCTTAACAAGGTCATAAATCGCAATTTTTCCTGTGGCTATTTCATTAGTTGTAGTAAACACTATGTTGCCTTCAGCTTTAATTATTAATATTTCATTAGTATCTTTATTTTTTTCTAAATAAACAATTAGCTTATCTGCTTCAATTTTTTTCTTTCCTTGTATTGCAATGGCATTACCTATTGCATAAGCTATTTTTTCATTATCGTCCCACTGCATCTCATCAGATGTGATATCAATAGGCACTATTTCCTCTGCATATACATTCATTATTAAAAAAATGTATATTAATATTGTTTTAATATATATTGTTATACATTTCATTTTAATATGCCTTTATTATTATATAAAGAAAGTTTTGGTCTTCCCTTTATATTAATAATAGAACTTTCTAAATTATAACTAAAGCCTTTTCCTTTTAATATGCCCCATTTCCCATCTAAAGTAACTTGGTCTTGCCCACTTACTATATTATTTTTAAAATTATATATTATATTATTAGTAATTAAATTCATACCATCTGAAGATATAATTTTAACATTTTCTATTAATTCTAATATACCCCTGTTACTATTTAATACACCTTTGATAGAGTAAAAATAAATATTTTTTTTATTTGATAATTTATAATGTCCTTTGGGTTTCTCTAGAATTATTATATTTGAGTTTTCAGCATCTTTTTCTGCTTGAAAAGCCTCTAATATAATAGGTTCATTATACTTATTTTTTATTAAAAGTTTAGGATTAAATAATGTATCAGGTTTATATAAAATTTGTTCTGTATTTATGTCTAATAATTCAACATCTGGAATTTTTTGAGTCCATCTATATATGATTAATAAAGTAAATATTATTAATAATAGTAAAACAATTTTTAATACAGTTTTATAGACATTGGTTTTATTTATATGTTTAGTATCATATTTTTTTATATTATGGAGCCAGGATTTATGAAAGCTTTTATCTTGTGTTTTCATAGTTCTCCAATTTTGATGCAATCATGTATATGAATGATTCCTTCAGGCACTTTAGAGTTATGCTTAATTACAAATACAGAAGTAATTTTATTACTATTCATTATATCTATGGTCTCTTTAATATTCATTTTTGGTTTCACTGTAACAGGGTTTTTAGTCATAATTTTTTCTATAGATAAGTCTAAAAATTTTTTAGCAATATTTCTCCTGAGATCTCCATCTGTAATTATACCTATTAAATGGTTTTTAGAATTAATTATTCCTACACAGCCAAATCCATAAGAAGTCATTTTTAATAAAGCTTCCCGCATAGTATTATGATTTTTAATTAAAGGTAATTTATCTTCTGTATGCATTATATCTTTAACTAAAAGTAAACTTTTACCTAACATTCCACCGGGATGAAATTTTTTAAAGTGTTCCTTTTTAAATCCCCTTTTATTCATTAATTGTAAAGCAATTGCATCACCTAAAACCAGCATCATAGTTGTCGAAGTAGTAGGTGCTAAATTAAGTGGACATGACTCAGGAATATCTGGAATTAGACAGATAATATCTGAATTTTTTGCCAAAAAACTATTGTTTTTAGCTGTAATAGAGATTAATTTTATTTTATTTCTTTTTGCATAGCTTATTATGGGAAACATTTCTTTTGTGTCACCTGATTTAGATAAGGCTAGTAAAATATCACTGTTTTGGATGGCACCTAGGTCTCCATGATTTGCTTCTGAACAATTAATATATTGAGATGGTGAACCTGTAGAGGAAAGAGTTGCAGATAATTTTAAACCTATAAAACCACTTTTCCCTATGCCTGTTATAATTATTCTTCCTTTATTTTTAAATAATAAGTTTACAGCTTTAAGTATAGATATATCTATTGATTTTTCTAATTTTGATAGTGCTGTTCTTTGATCTCTAATATCAGCCCTTATTAAATTTATTTTATCTGACTGTAACAATTTTATGCTCCTGATTAAGTATGTATTATTTTAATGATTAAAAATATCAGGTTCATGCCATCCATTTAAGTCTAAATAAGCTCTAGTTCCAATAAATTTAAAAAGAATCTCTGCTAATTCTTGTCTATTTTCTCTTTTTAAAACTATATCTAATTCATATTTAATTTTATGAAGATATAATACATCAGAGGCAGCATATTTTAATTGTTCATCACTAAGATCTTCATTACCCCAGTCAGAACTTTGTTTTTGTTTTGATATATCAATATTAATTAATTCCTTACACAATTCTTTTAGACCATGTCTATCTGTATATGTTCTAACTAATTTTGAAGCAATTTTTGTGCAATAGATATTATGACAAAATATGCCCATATGCTTCTGGATTGCAGCAAGGTCAAAACGCGCAAAATGGAATATTTTTTTAATTTTGTCATTCATTAATACTTGAGATAAATTAGGATAATGAGTATCTTTCTTTATTTGTACAAGGTGGGCCAACCCATCACCATCTGATATTTGTACTAGACATAATCTATCCCTTCTAAAATCTAAACCCATAGTTTCAGTATCAATTGCTATGCAATTAGAAAATTTTAAATCTTTAGGCAAATCATTTTTATAAAAAGTATAATTTGTTTCTTTCATCTGGACTCCAATTTTCATTAAATTTTATAGTATCTTTTAATATTTGCCTAATAAATTCAGAAATCATTCATTTTATATTTATAGACCTATAATATTGTTTTTACTTGTTCATCTGATTTATTTATGTATATAAAATTAAAATATTTAGAAAGGATTATTTTGAATATCAATAACAATTCCAATGTTACAGTAATAATTTTTGGTGCATCAGGTTTCTTAGGCAGATATATAGTTTCTATTCTTACACAAGACAACTATTGTATTAAAGTCTTTGTAAGAAAACCAGATGAAGCTAGACATTTAACTCTGATGGGAAAATTAGGACAAGTAGAAATATATCAAGGAAATATTAATGATAAAAATAGTGTTAATAAAATTATTTATGGAGCAAATAATGTAATCAATTTAGTAGGTATTCTTGAGGAAACTACTAAAGAAAAATTTAATAGTATCCATGTAGATGGGGCGTCAAATATAGCAAAAGCTTGTGCACAAAATAAAGTTGATAGCTTAGTTCATATTTCTGCGCTAGCTTTATATGATGGGCAACACTCAAAATATGCAAAAAGCAAATTAGAAGCAGAAAAAACTATAAAAAAAATATTTAAAAATACAATTATTCTAAGGCCTAGTGTTATATTTGGTCGAGAAGATAACTTTACTAATAAGTTTGCTAAAATGGCATCTATCTCACCTTTTATTCCATTAATAAATAATGGATTAACAAAATTTCAGCCAGTATATGTAAAGGATGTTGCTAAGGCAGTATACGTTGTTATTAATAATAATATCCATATAGGGCAGACATATAATTTAGGTGGTGTAGAGATTATTAATTTTAAAGAAATTATAGATTTTGTTTTGTTGAAAATTAGAAAAAAAAGAATATATATTTCTTTATCTTTTCCTCTAGCTAAATTAATAGCGATTTTTTTCTCTATTTTTCCAAGTTCTCCAATTACTTTGGATCAAGTGAGGCTGCTAGAAAAAGATAATATTATTCCTGAAAAAGGACAAGGGTTTAAAGAATTAGGAATTAAACCTACTTCTATATATTTGCAAGCAGGGGAATATTTAAATAGGTATATATCTAGATATTAATAAAGTATAATATAATAATTCCAAGCAATATTCGATATAAGATAAATGGAGTGAAACTCCTATTCTTGAGCCATTTTATTAAAAGGATGATAGATAGATAAGCAAAAATAAAAGACATAATACACGTTATTAAAATATATAAATATATTTCATTATTTAATGCATTATTTAATGCATTATTTATTAACCATATTAATTCTAATAAAACTGCACCTATTATAGTTGGTAAGCTCGTAAAAAGACCTAATTTTGTAGCATCAATTCTTTTGATGTTAAGTATCCTTGCAGCAGTTATTATTACTCCTGCCCTAGATGCACCTGGTATAAGAGCAAATACTTGTAGTATGCCAATAAATAAACATTCTAAAAGAGAAAGAGAAAAAATATCTCTTTTTTGAGGTTTAAAGTTATCTGCAATGTATAGTAAGGAAGCACCTATAATACTAGACCACGCAATTACATTTAAAGTTAATAACTTTTCATCTAAATTTTTAAAAACAAATAATCCTATTACAATTATAGGGACAGTTATTATTATTAAGCTTTTTAAAAGGGTTATATTTTGGTTTTGAATATTAATTTTTACTTTAAAAAGTGAATCTATAATATTTATTATATCAGATTTTAAATATAGTATTACTGCAAATAATGAGCCTAAATGAGCTGCGATTGCCATAGTTCTTCCTGGGATAGACCAGTTTAATATACTCTCCAATACAAATAAATGTGCAGAAGATGATATTGGCAGGAATTCTGTTATACCTTGAACTAGAGAATATAAACTAATTTCCCAAAACACCATTTCTTTACCTTATTAATTACTTTTATTATGATTTTGTTTTAAACCTTAATATTAAATAGTTTATACTTATTCTATAAAACTTAGTAATGGAATTTTATTTAAATGAATACACTTTATCATTTACCTTTTTCAGCAAATAGCAGGCTTGTAAGAATAGCACTTTCTGAAAAACAAATTGATGTTAAATTAATTGTGGAACCTGTTTGGGAAAGAAGAACTAGTTTCTTATCACTTAATCCTGAAGGACAAGTACCTGTTTTTTTAACGGGTCAAAATATATCTTTATCAGGAGCTTCGGTGATTATTGAATGGTTAGAAGATATATCATCAGAACACAGTCTCATAGGAAATGATATAAACTTTAGAGCAGAGGCAAGAAGAATTATGCTTTGGTTTAATAATAAATTTTCGTTAGAAGTGGAATCTTCAATAGTATATGAGAAAATTATGAAAGTTTTTATGGGTAAAGGGAATCCTGATGCAAATATACTTAGAGTAGGTAGAAAAAATTTAATAACTCATATGCAATATATTAATTGGTTAAGTAAAAATAGAGATTGGTTGGCAGGTAATTCATATAGTATAGCAGATATTTCTGCGGCAGCTAATTTGTCTATATTAGATTATTTGGGTGAAATTAACTGGAGAGAATATTCGTTTGCAAAGGAATGGTATGCTCGAGTAAAGTCAAGGCCATCTTTTAGAAGTGTTCTTTTAGATAAAATTCCGGGGCTTCTACCTCCAAAATATTATTCAGATCTCGATTTTTAAATTATTTATAGTACTATGTAAACATATGTTTTAGGAGAATAAAATATGCAATCCTTTTCTGGTTTAATAGAGTCCATTATAGTGTTTATTCAAAATATATTAAATACATATATATTTTATCCATCAGGTAATAACTGGATAGCGGATACAATCCTTTACCACTTAATAGTGGTCATAGTAATAACCACTATTTTTTCATTAATATTTAATAAACTTATTATAGTTTTTGTTAAAGGCAGACTAAAAAAAATAAATTATAATATAGGTCAAAAATTATTAGAAAAAAAAGTATTAATTCCTATCAGCTGGGCTATGCCAATAATAATATTTGAAGCAGGTTTAGGAATTTATTCACCTGATGATGGAATTATTGCAAGATTAACGAAATCTTTACTTATATTGGTATTTATTTTATCACTTACAAGATTGATTTCTGCAATTTCTGAAAGCGTTAAAGATAATAAGGTTTTTTCAGGAACGCCTATTCAAAGTTATGTGCAACTTATAAAGCTAATAATATATTTATTTGGTTTAATTATAATAATTTGTACATTGTCGAATACATCTCCGTGGACAATTATTTCTGGTTTAGGTGCTTTAACTGCTGTTATTTTGTTGGTTTTTAAAGATACTATATTAGGTCTTGTAGCATCAATTCAAGTTTTTGGTTCTGATACTATTAGAGAAGGGGACTGGGTAACTATACCTTCATTAGATATAGATGGCGATTGTATAGAAGTGGGCCTACATACAGTAACGGTTAGATCTTGGGATAAAGCTTTAATTACATTTCCAAGTGCAAAATTATTAGAACATCCTTTTAAAAATTGGAGAGGAATGGAAGAATCGGGTGGAAGAAGAATTAAGCGTTCTATAAATATTGATCAGGGCACAATTAAATTCATTGAACCAGAATTAAAAGAAAGATTAGAAAAAATTAAACTTCTTTCTAATCATTTCCTTAAAAAAGAAAAAGAGATAGAAGATGCTAATAGTTTATTAGGAAAAGAGAAAGTAAATCATAGAAGGTTAACAAATATAGGAGTATTTAGAGCTTATATTATAGAATATCTTAGAACCAATGATAATATTAATAATAACCTTACTATGATGGTGAGGCAATTAACTCCGACAAGTATTGGGCTTCCTTTAGAAGTGTATGCTTTTACTTCTTCAGTAGAATGGACAGAATATGAATCTGTTCAATCTGATATTTTTGATCATTTATTAGCAACAATTTCAGTTTTTGATTTGAAATTAACGCAGGCGCCATCTGGGAATGATATAAAAAGCTTAGGTATTAATATTAATAAAAATAGTAAAAACATTAATGAAAAACTTTCTAGAGCAGATTAAAGGAAAAGCTTTAGAGCTTGATTTTGACTCAATAGGTTTTTGTGAGGCAGATTTTCCAGAAGAAGTAACAAAACATCTTCATGAATTTGTATCTAAAGGAAGACATGGGTCAATGAAATGGATTTCTGATACTATAGATAGAAGAAGTAAGCCAAGAAATATGTGGCAATCAGCTCAAACTGCAATAGTCTTAGGTTGTAATTATGGACCTAAAAATAATCCATTACTATCATTAAATAACAAAAGTGTAGGCAATATTAGTGTTTATGCTCAAAACAAAGATTATCATAAATGGATTAAAGGAAGATTAAAAAATCTTGCTGGCTGGATAGCTTCTAAATCAAAAGGTCAAGTAAAAGTATTTGTTGATACAGCCCCACTAATGGAGAAGCCTCTTGCAGAAATTTCGGGAATAGGTTGGATTGGAAAGCACACTAATTTAGTTAGTCGAGATTTTGGCAGTTGGCTTTTTTTAGGAGTTATATTACTAGATTCAAATATTCTTAATAAAAAAAATAAAACTCAGAAAAGCAATTGTGGTAGTTGTTCCGAATGTTTAGATATTTGTCCTACAAAGGCTTTTGCTGCCCCATATAAATTGGATGCAAGAAAATGTATTTCCTACCTAACAATAGAGCATAAAACTCATATACCTAGGGAATTTAGAGGTTTAATAGGCAATCGAATTTATGGCTGTGATGATTGTTTAGCAATATGTCCATGGAATAAATATGCAAAAATATCAAATAATTTGTCTTTTATAGCAAGAGAAGATCTTAAAAAACCACCATTAAAAAAATTATCTTTTTTCTCTGATAAAGATTTTAAAAAATATTTTTCAGGTTCACCAATTAAAAGAATAGGTAGGGATCAATTTATGCGTAATGTGTTAATATCCATAGGAAATTCTGCTGACCAATCTTTAGTTAAAACTACTATTAATCTATTACATGATGTTTCTCCAATAGTTCGCTTAGCAGCTGTTTGGGCTCTAGGTCAGATATGTAGAGATACATTTTTATTAGAAATGAATAAACAAATTATTAAGGAAAAAGATACAGAAGTTATAAATGAATGGCTAGAATCTAAAAAAGAAATAAACAAGTTAAATGCATATGAATAATAATATGAAAAAGATAGCCATCTTAGGTTTAGGAAGTATTTCATATGAGCTTTGTGATTTTCTTATAAAGAAAGAGTTTGAAGTTTCTGGAACTACAAATAATCTTGAAAGAAAAAATCAATTACAAAAACTAGGGGTAAAAGTCTTTAATCGTAATGAAATAACAGAATGTATAATGAATTCTAATAAAATCATAATAACGGTTCCACCTGATGCAAATGGTTGTCCAATAATTAGAATTTATTTTAAACAAATTTTGAATTCAGAAATAAAATGGATAGGATATTTATCTAGTACTTCAGTATATGGTAATTATAATGGTGAAAAGGTTAATGAAAATAGTGATTTGAGACCTGTAAATTCTATAGAAATTGCAAGATTTAAGAGTGAGCAAGATATAATAAATTTTGGAATCAAATATTCAGTCCCTGTAGAAGTATTTAGAATTTCTGGAATATATGGTAAACATAGAAATGTTATGAAACAAATTCTCTCTAAGAATATAAACCCAATATTTAAAGAAAACCATTTTTTCAATAGAATACATGAAAAAGATATAGCAAGAGTATTGACAGAGGCTGCATTTTCAAAAATAAATTCTGGAATAATTAATTTATCAGATAGTCATCCAGCCCCTCAATTAGAAGTGATAAATTATGCATCTAAAATTATGAAAATACGTCCGCTTAAATATAAAAATTATAAAGATATTTGTAATGATATTCCAGAGCCAGTAAAACGGTTTTGGGAAAATAATAGGAGAGTAGATAATAGTTTATTAATTAAACGTTATGGAGAATTAATATTCTCTAGTTATAGGGAGGGCCTTGATTATATTTATCATGATTACCTTTTAACTTCATTAAATAAAGATTGAACTGTTAATATAATTTTTTTTAATTGTTGATTATTAGAAAGTCTATGATCACCATTTTTTATTAATATTAATTCGGCATTTAGGCTTTTACACTTATTAAATATTTTAAGACTTTCTTTCCAATGTACATCCTTATCTTTATCTCCATGTATAAGCCTTAAGGGGCTTTTTATTTCTAATGTTTTGGAACCTAAGATTAAATTTTTGTTTCCTGAGTCTATAATTTTTTTAGTTATTATATACCCTTCATCGTCATAATCAGAAGGGATAATAATAAAGCCATTTTTATTTATTTTTTCTTTTTGTGCTCTGCTTAGGTGTTTTTGCCATAGTCTTTTAGTAAAGTCTGGAGCCGCAGCAATAGTTAAAATACCTTTTATTTTTTTAGGATTAAGTAAACCTATTTTAATAGCTATCCACCCTCCCATACTAGATCCAATGAGTATCTGGGGACCAGAAGTCACCTTATTAAGTATTTCATTAGAGTCTTCAATCCATTCTGTAAAACTACTATCAATAAATTTTTTAGAGGAATTTCCATGACCAGAATAATCAAACAGTGTGCACTGATATTTTTTTGATTTGCACCAATTATAAATTTTTAGTGCTTTATAACCCTTCATGTCTGAATTAAAACCAGGAAAAAATAAAAATCCTATTTTAGATTTCCCTTTATAATGCATATAGGCTATTTTTCTTTTATGTCTTGTATGTAATATTTTATGCATTAAAGTACATCCATAATTAAAAGTTAAACTATAGTGCTAATTTAAAGAATTTTTATGAGTTTAGATATTAAAAATTATTCAGTTTTACAAGTTTTGCCACATTTAAATAGTGGAGGACTAGTTTCAGGTGCAGTAGAAATTTCTGGAGCATTACAAAAAGCTGGAATGATTTCATATGTAGCTTCGTCTGGAGGGAGAAGAGAAAGAGAGATAACTAGAGCGGGAGCAAAAGTTATTACTTTATCATTAGAAAGTAAAAATCCAATAATAATTTTTTTAAATGTTTATAAATTATCAAAAATTATAAAAAAACATAAAATAAATATTATTCATGCCAGAAGTAGAGCTCCAGCTTGGAGCGCGTATTTTGCAGCAAAAAAAATGAACATACCTTTTGTAACTACTTTTCATGGTACCTATGCAATAAAAAATAATTTAAAGAAGCAGTACAATAGCATTATGGTTAGTGGAGATCGAATTATAGCTATAAGCAAATTTATAAAAAACCATATTTTAAGTAATTATAAGATAGATAAAGAAAAAATAGTTACTATACATAGAGGCATTAATTTAGATAATTTTGATTATTTAAAGGTTTCTAATGAAAGATTAATAGCTTTTTCCAAAAAGTTTAATATTCCTGAAGATTCTTACGTAGTTTTATTACCTGGAAGAATTACTAGGTGGAAAGGTCATATACTTTTGATTGAAGCAATTGCTAAGTTAGAAAGGTCAGATATAATATGTTTATTAGTAGGGGACAGTCAAGGTAGAAAAAAGTATATTTCTGAGTTAGAACATCTTCTAAATAAGTTTAACTTGAAAAATAATTTTCGTATAATTGGTAATCAGACAGATATGGCTGTAATTTATAAATTAGCAGATGTAGTAGTATCAGCGTCTTTAGATCCGGAAGCTTTTGGAAGAGTGGTCGCGGAGGCTCAGGCAATGGGGAGACCTACAGTTGCTGTAAATCATGGTGGAGGACCTGAGATAATTATAGAAGGGGTTACTGGTTGGTTATTTAGGCCAGGTGATTATATAGATTTAGCTGATAAAATTAACAAAGCACTTAATTTGAATATAGAAGATAGGGATAAAATGGCTTTGAAATCTATTGAAAGAACTAAATTAAATTTTAATAATGAAATGATGTGTGCCAATACTTTAAAAGTATATGAAGAGCTTGCAAAAAAATATTCATTAATATGATAAAGAACATTCTTATTATCAAACATGGTGCTTTTGGAGATGTTATTCTTGCAGGAGCTGCAATGGAGGCTATAAGAAGAAACCATAAAAATGACTATATAATTTGTCTTACTACAAACTCTTTCAAAAACTTATTGGAAGGGTCGCCTTGGTTTGACAAGGTTGTAGTAGATTCAAAACCTAAATGGAATAATATAAAAGGCTGGCGAAATTTATTATTTTTTTTTCATAAATATAAATTTAAAAAAGTTTATGATCTTCAAACATCTTACAGATCTAATTTTTATTTTTTTATTTTCTTTTTTTTAAAAAATATTGATTGGTCCGGAATTGCCTATGGAAGTAATTATCGACATCATAATCCAAAAAGAAGATTAATGCATACATTAGATAGACAGAAAGCCCAATTAAAAATAGCTAATATTAAGTATAATAATCATCCTAATTGGAGATGGTTAGCTAATAATTATAAAAACAATAGTATTATTCCTAATAATAAATTTATAATTTTAGTCACAGGTGCTGCAAAGCATAGATTAAATAAAAAATGGCCACAATATAGATATGCATCATTAATAGAACATTTTTCTAAAATAGATATACAATGTGTCCTCATAGGAGGGGAAGATGAGTTTAATAATATTAAAAATATTATTAGCCTTGTAGATAAAAAAACAAAAATACAACCTCTTAATTATGCAGGTAGGACTGAATATAAAGATATAATATACTTAAGTTTCTATGCAAAATATGCAATTGGAAATGATACTGGGCCAATGCACCTGATAGCAACAAGTGGTTTGCCTACTATAGTATTATTTGGATCTGCCTCTGACCCTGCTCTATGTGCACCTAAAGGTAAAAATGTTATTATTATAAATAAAGGGTCTATTAGTGATATAAGTCTAAAGTTAGTATTGAATACAGTTAAAAATATATGAATAGATTGAAAAATATAAAATATAATATATAGATTGAATATATATAGTTTATTTTGTATTTCCTATTTGTGTTTTATATACAAATATGTAATTTTCAAATGCTATAATATTAATTGATGATTAAACAAGGAGTAAGAAGCATAGCAAAAAGAACTTTTAAAAATAACCAGCTTTCTGAAGATGTACATAAAATAAATGACCAGATTACTACAGACCCAATTAGAGTTATAGATAATGACGGAAATATGTTAGGCATATTATCTCTTAAAGAGGGTATAGAAAAAGCAGAGGAAGTTGGATTAGATCTTGTAGAAGTCTCACCTAATGCTAAACCACCTGTATGTAAAATTATAGAATATGGAAAGTTTAAGTATGCTGCCCAAAAAAAAGCAGCTGAGGCTAGAAAAAAACAAAAAACAGTTGAAGTTAAAGAAATAAAATTTAGACCAAATATAGATACTAATGATTATGAAATAAAAATGCGAAGTGTAAGAAAGTTTATTGGAGGTGGAGATAAAGTTAAAATCACCATGAGATTTAGGGGTAGAGAAATGACCCACCAAGATATAGGAGTAAAAGTTTTAAGGCGTATTAGAGAAGATTTAGATACATTGGTAAAAATAGAACAATTTCCTAAATTAGAAGGTAGACAAATGGTTCAAATATTTGCACCAAATTTATCAGATAAAGTTGATTCTGCTAGACAAGATAAGGCAATATCTGATAAAAAATAAGAATTTTATCTTAAGGATTTTTTTGTTTTAGAGCTTGCAAATAGTCTTATACAGAGATATAGAGAACTTTATTAATTATATTGAATATATTAAAAATATTGAGGAATACATAGATGCCTAAAATTAAGACTAAAAGTGGTGCTAAAAAACGTTTTAGTTTAACAAGCTCTGGAAAAGTAAAAATGGGTCAGGCTGGAAAAAGGCACGGCATGATAAAAAGAACAGCTAAATTTATTAGAAATGCTAGAGGTTCTACTATAATGGTAGAAGCAGATGCTAAAATAATAAAAAAGAATTTTTTAAGAAATAGTTTATAATAAACTTCTAGAAGAAAAGGAAATAATATGTCTCGTGTAAAACGTGGGGTTACGGCTCATAGCAGACATTTAAAAGTTATTAAAGCTGCAAAAGGTTCAAGAGGTAGGCAGAAAAATACCTTTCGTGCAGCTATTCAAAGAGTTGAAAAAAACGGACAATATGCATATAGGGATAGAAAAGCTAAAAAACGCACTTATAGGGGATTATGGATTCAAAGGATAAATGCGGCTGCTAGAGAACTAGGTATGACTTATGGGGTTTTAATTAATAAATTAAATATTGCGGGTTTTAACATTAATAGAAAAATGTTAGCAGATCTTGCTGTAAGAGAGCCTGATTCTTTTAAGGCTATAATAGAAAAAGTAAAAACTACTTAAATAATAAAAGTATATTTTTTTCTTTATATAATCTTTAATTATAATTAGTTTTATATTATGTAATTTTTTATTAATTAGATAATAAAGGTTAGTATGTCAAATATTGAAGATTTAGAAAATAGTATTTTACTAGATATCTCTAAAACCAAATCTTTTCAAGATTTACAAATAATTAAAGTAAGAGAATTAGGAAAAAAAGGGCAAATTTCTTTATTAATGAAGTCTTTGTCAACAGTAAGTAATAAAGAAAAAAAATCTTTAGGAAAAAATTATAATGAATTGCGTTTAAAAGTATTAGAGGCTTTTGCCGTTAAAGAGCAAGAACTTAAAGATATGGAAATTATCAATAAAATAAAAAATGAAAATCTAGATATAACCCTTCCTATCAGGCCTGGCCACAATGATGATGAAGGAAAAATTCATCCTATTAGCAGAACTATTGATAAAATTATAGAGATATTTGCAAATTTTGGTTTTTCAGTTGAAACCGGACCCGATATTGAAAATGATTTTAATAATTTTACAGCTTTAAATATTCCAGATGATCATCCTGCAAGGCAGGATCATGATACATTTTATATAAAAAATAAACTTGATGAAGATAGAAAGCTTTTAAGAACCCACACTTCAC
>ENA-OREN01000583-OREN01000583.1-marine-metagenome-genome-assembly--contig:-NODE-583-length-50452-cov-3.747196_pt1 | contig 50452 bp, 53 predicted proteins | sample MGYA00248624_ERZ508555 | MGnify/ENA primary metagenome ERZ508555 (study PRJEB26222, sample SAMN06267773) | marine metagenome | isolation source: Saanich Inlet, British Columbia, Canada | place... | reverse complement strand
ATTAGTGCAGCAGATTTCTGAACAATTTACCTGCGATCGAGTCCGCACTGAAAAAGACGCTCAACGTGCCCCGTTAAAGTACCTCATTGGCGCTAGTCAACCGCGCCTAGTGGAGGCGGTTACACTAATGGAATCCAATATTGAAGAGCCAATGACGCTCGATGAACTCGCCTCACACGTCGGTATCTCCAGAAGACAGCTTGAGCGGTTATTCCAGAAGCACCTTCAGTGTGTGCCCACCCGTTACTATTTGGAAATTCGACTCAGGCGTGCCCGAGAACTTTTAATTCGAAGTTCACGGTCAATTGTCGATATCGCTTTTGCCTGTGGCTTTGTATCTGCTCCTCATTTCAGTAAGTGTTACCGGGACTTTTTTGGCCTGCCCCCACGAGAAGAGCGCATTCCAAGGAGCGTCGCCACGCAATCCGAAGCGCCAATCGACATTCTTGATCAAACAAATATCGATCCCGCAACGGGCCTCACTGAAGATCTCCCTCAGGATCCTCACCACCTGCTCAATTAATCGGGTTATCGGCGCTGTTGAAAAAAATTCGCAAGCAGTAAACGGCTCTGCTCCGAGAGAATATCAGCGGTCACGCGACACCGATGATTTGCGAGAGGGTTCTCAAGCAAATTTGCAATACTCCCGACAGCGCCCGTTTTTTCATCTCGCGTCCCAAATACGACCCGCTCTATTCGGGCGTGTAGAATTGCGCCCGCGCACATCATACAGGGCTCCAGCGTTACGTATAAAGTACTACCCGGTAATCGGTAATTGGAAAGAGTTTTTCCGGCTTGACGCATTGCCATAATCTCGGCGTGAGCAGAGGGATCATGAAAGCCAAGAGATTGATTGCGTCCTTGCCCAATAATTTTTTCGTCAATCACCACAACAGCACCGACGGGCACCTCACCCTCGCTTTCCGCTTGCTTCGCTTGCTCAAGCGCTAGACGCATCCATCGTTCATCAGTCACTTTTGAAGTATTAAACATCATTTAAGAAGAAAAAATTCTTAGGTAGTGATTTGATCACCACTTGTTTAAAAACATATCAAGGGTTAAGCCGGGATGAGCCCATTGCCTAACAAAGCGTAAACGTTACTCCTTCTCAGCAGACTATTCGACCACTCTTTTTGAAGAGACAACATACGAAGCTAGGATTGAGACAACAATTGAGTCGAACACCACCGTTACCCACAAAGTATCAATATAATCAGCGCCAAATATTAAGATAAGAAACAAAAACCCTATCTTACTGATACCCGTTGTAACAGCACACAACATTCGAGAGTCTTCATTAAAAGCGCCGTAAATAAGCAAAGCGCCCATAACAGAAACAAGAAAACCCCAGCTACGGACTACTAAATGATCGAGGGGTTCTGTTAAGTTAGAGCCGAACAGACTTAGAAGTGCGTCTTGAGGAGCGATGACAGCGTAAAACGTTGTGCAAGTAATTACGCCAGAAAATAGCATAAGCCATCTAATATTTTTTATTATTATATTCATCTTATTCCCACTCAATAGTTCCAAGCCTGTAAGTCATTGTCATTGCAGTGAATATTTTAGACTTTCTAACATTTGAGTTGAAACAGCGTAATCAAATGTTTGAATGATGTTATTGAAATATTATAGAAACACTAAAATAAGGTTAGAAACTTTCTAACCTCTATCCAGCATTTCAAAAAGTTCATCAGAGGATATAATCGTAGCGAATTCATCTTTTAAGCTTGCGAGGGCGGTTTGATGGATCAACTCAGAGTCATAAACTTTGTTCATCAATCCGATCTTATTAAAGGTAGCCGTCGCATCCGAAACCACCAAAGTATTGTACCCATAATTTGCCGCCATTCTGGTAGTTGTTGAGACACAATGATCTGTTGTAAGTCCGATGATTACAACTGTAGTGCAGCTTTTTTCGTCAAGTATTTGCTTTAAGGGAGTACCAATAAAACAGCTATTCACAGATTTGGTTAATAAGATTTCGTTTTCCGCTGGCAAGCAAGATGGATGAAACTCAAATCCGACTGAACTCTTGTGAAGTTTTGATTTGGGGTGTGTTGAACTATGCCGAACGTGAATAATTTGTTCGTCTATTTTGCGCCATTTGGAAATAATTAATGACGATATCTCTTCAGCATTTTTGTTGTTTCTATTTCCGCCCCAATAAGCCTCTTCCAAAAACCCTTTTTGTAAATCAACACAGATTAAAATTGGCTTTTGACTTCGTAAATTCATTTTCAAACCTTCATTCCCACTCAATCGTCGCCGGCGGTTTGCCTGAGATGTCGTAAACGACTCTGGAAATGCCCGAAATTTCATTAATGATTCGACGGCTGACCTTATCTAAAAAGTCATAGGGCAAATGAGCCCATCGCGCGGTCATAAAGTCAATTGTCTCTACCGCCCTTAACGCAACAACATATTCATAGGCTCGATTATCACCAACGACTCCGACTGATTTCACTGGCAAGAACACGGCAAAAGCCTGACTTACCGAATCATATAAATCAGCCGATCTAAGCTCACTAATAAAAATCTCATCCGCCAAGCGCAACACATCTGCAAACTCCTTTTTAACTTCACCAAGAATCCGAACCCCTAGGCCGGGTCCCGGAAACGGGTGACGGAAGATCATCGACTCCGGAAGCCCAAGCTTCAAACCGATGGTTCGAACTTCATCTTTAAAAAGATCTCTCAAGGGTTCCACGAGACCTAATTTCATATCCGGTGGTAGTCCCCCCACGTTATGGTGTGACTTGATGACCTTCGCTTTGCCGGTCTTGGCGCCTGCTGATTCAATCACATCAGGATAAATGGTTCCCTGTGCAAGCCATTTTGTATTCGACAGTTTTTCCGCTTCCTCTGTGAATACCTCAATAAAAATCCGGCCGATAACTTTCCGCTTCTCTTCAGGGTCGATAACACCTGTAAGCGCCGTCATAAAGCGTTGCTCGGCATTTACTCGAATGACCCGAACGCCCATATTTTCCGAGAACGTTTTCATCACCTCGTCGCCCTCGTTCAGTCGGAGAAGTCCGGTATCAACAAAAACACATGACAACTGCTCTCCAATCGCACGATGCAGCAAAGCCGCCACGACCGAGGAGTCAACCCCTCCAGACAGCCCGAGAAGGACATCATCATCGCCCACTTGAAGATGAATCTTTCTGATCGCGTCATTAATAATTTGATCAGGCGTCCAGGCATCCTTACAGTTACAGATGACTCGGACAAATCGCTCGAGGATTGCTTTTCCTTGAGACGTATGTGTCACTTCCGGATGAAACTGAAGCCCGTAAAATTTTCGAGATTCATCGGCCATACCGGCCAGTGGCGCGCTCTTTGTTTGTGCAATGACCTTGAACCCTTCCGGTAGTACATCAACGCGGTCACCATGACTCATCCAAACATCAAGAAGTCCATATCCTTCCGGCGTTTGATGGTCTTGAATATCCTTTAAAAGATCCGAGTGCCCGCGGGCGCGCACCTGCGCATAGCCAAATTCCCGATGATCTGTGGGGGCAACCACCCCACCTAATTGCCCTGCCATCGTTTGCATGCCGTAACAAATCCCGAGGACCGGGATCCCGAGATCAAAAACTGATTGGGGGGCAAAAGGTGCGTCTGAGCCATGCACGCTTTCAGGGCCACCTGACAAAATAATCCCGTTGGCACCAAATGCGGTGATCGTCTCATCGTCAACGTCCCAGGGATAAACTTCGGAATACACGCCGATTTCCCTAACCCGACGGGCAATGAGCTGGCTATACTGGGAGCCGAAGTCGAGAATTAATATCCGATCTGCATGAGGATCCTGGCTCATTGAATAGTCTTCCGCGCCAGGGCAAACGAGCCTCAACTGCCTCGCTGGTAGTTCGGTGCTTCCTTTACAACGGTCACGTCATGCACATGACTTTCGGCATAACCTGAATGGGTAATTTGAACAAAACGGCACTTGGACCGCATCTGATCAATCGTTGCACAGCCGGTATATCCCATACTTGCCCTTAGACCTCCAGCCATTTGATGAATAATCTGGGACATCGGCCCCTTATAGGGAACGCGTCCCTCTATGCCTTCGGGTACCAGCTTACCGGGGTCGTCCTGACCCTCCTGGAAATAGCGATCCTTGGAGCCTTCTTGCATTGCGCCGAGCGAACCCATCCCTCTATAGCTTTTGTAGGATCTACCCTGGAAAAGCTCGATCTCACCAGGGGACTCATCAGTGCCGGCAAGCAGTCCCCCGACCATAATTGAATTTGCACCCGCTGCTATTGCTTTCGCGATATCTCCGGAAAACCGAATGCCGCCATCCGCGATAACGGGGATTGATTGATCCTTGAGCGCTGCGGCGACATCCGCCACCGCGGTAATCTGCGGCACCCCTACGCCGGCGACGATTCGAGTCGTGCAGATGGACCCGGGGCCGATACCGACCTTCACCGCGTCTGCACCCACATCGGCAAGCGCTTTTGCAGCGTCTGCCGTGGCAATATTTCCGGCAATAATCTCAATTTCAGGATAAGCCTTCTTTACGGCTCGCACTCGATCAATAACGCCCCGAGAATGTCCGTGCGCCGTGTCAATGACGATCGCGTCGACACCCGATTGGGCAAGTCTTTCGCACCGCTCTTCTGAGTCCTTTCCAGTGCCAATCGCGGCGGCAACCCGTAATCGGCCTTGAGAATCTTTACAGGCTTCAGGAAATTCAGTTCGTTTCTGGATGTCTTTGACTGTCACTAATCCCTTAAGATTAAACCGGTCATCAACGAGCAATACCTTTTCAATTCGATGCTCATGGAGTAACGCACGAATCACTTCACGGCTGGCGCCTTCGGGCGCGGTCACAAGCCGCTCTCTAGGCGTCATCACTGCTGTAACAGGTTGATCAAACCGGGTCTCGAATCGAAGATCCCGACTCGTCACGATACCAGTCAATGTGCCATCGTCTGCAAGCACCGGAACCCCTGAAAAATTCTTGATCCGGGTCAGCTCGATCACTTCAGCGACGGTAGCGGACGTTGAAATGCAGATCGGATCCACAATAACGCCGCTTTCATACTTTTTGACCAGACTGACCTCGGATGCCTGCGCCTCGGGGTTCATGTTGCGATGCACAACGCCTATCCCGCCCGCTTGAGCCAGGCATATCGCGGCCCGAGACTCCGTCACCGTATCCATTGCAGCTGAGACCAGTGGAATATTAAGCGCTATTTTTCGGGAAAAAGACGTCGAAAGGTCAACTTCATGTGGGAGGACGTCCGATAATCCGGGCACCAGCAAGACGTCGTCGAAGGTAAGAGCGAGATTTGGGAGTTCCATCGTGGGATTATATAGTTTGACTGTAAATCGGTAAACTTGTAACGTGAAAGATTCAGTTCCTAACCCTACGCGTAGATTGGATTCTGCGTTAACTTTTTGGAGGAAAAACATGACCCGTTCAATAAAGAAAGCAGCGATAGCATTGGCGTTGGGCACGATTTTCGTGACGTCGGGGGCAATAGCGAGCGCAGGATCAGAAGCGATCTCCCAGGCTGAAACCGACCTTAAGACGGCCCAGGCATCCGGCGCCGTTTGGCGACTAGTAGATCCCGCGACGGGCGGAAAAGCAGTACCGCTTCAAAAGCTCATCAAAACCGCAAAAACAAAATTAGAGGCTGGTGACGAGGCAGAGGCCATCCGAATTGCCGAAAAAGTCTCTTGGGCAGCCGACATGGGTCTTTCTCAAGCGCAAGACCAAGTAACGGCTAAACCCTATTACTAGATTCTTGAGGCACCTAAAAAAACCGGACTCAGGTCCGGTTTTTTTGTTGTGAGCGGTTACTTTTAATTGAACAGAAGATCGCCCGACGCCAGGGCGCGCACTAGTGTCAGAATATAATAATGGATCGAATCATCTATGAAGTAAGCGAATTTACAGAGGAGGCTCGAGCTTTAGTTGAATCCGAATTCAACTCAGTCTGGCTAACCGGTGAAATCTCAAATCTTGCAACCCCAGCCTCTGGGCATCTTTATTTTTCCTTAAAGGATGATCATGCGCAGGTCCGATGCGCGATGTTTCGAAACCGACGCCGACCGACTCATCATGCAATTGCCAACGGAGATGCCGTCCTTCTATCAGGCAAAGCTTCGATATATGCCCCAAGAGGCGATTTTCAAGTCATTGTCGACTACATCGAGCCCGCCGGGGAAGGCGAACTGAGACGCCGATATGATCTGCTGAGGAAAAAGCTTGAACGTGAGGGGCTGTTTGATTTGACTCTGAAAAAGTCAGTACCCGACCGCCCCAAAAGAATCAGCGTGATCACCTCTCCCAGTGGTGCAGCACTCCCGGATATTTTGGTTACCTTGGCCAGGCGATTTCCGCTCGCGGACGTCATCCACTTACCGGTCGCGGTTCAAGGGGAAAAGGCTGTACCCGAAATTGTCGGCGCATTTGAGTTGTTAGAAAGAACACCGAAATCCGATGTTGTCGTGCTCGCACGGGGAGGTGGATCACTTGAAGATCTTTGGGCTTTTAATGAGGAGGCCGTTGTAAGAGCGATCCACGCTTGTAACCTGCCAGTGGTGACGGGTATTGGTCATGAAACTGACGTTACGCTTGCGGACTTCGCAGCCGACCTTCGCGCGCCGACGCCTACGGCGGCCGCCGAGTCAGTCTCCCCCGATTACAAAATGTTGGCGAAAGACGTGTCAAATTCTCAAACCGCAATGCTCGATGCAATGCAATCTTCAATCCAACTTTTGAGCCAAAAAATCGACAACGCATCGTCGCGTCTTCGGCATCCCCGCGAGCGCCTTAATCACCAGCAACAGACCGTGGCTAATTCGGAAAGAAGGATTAAAAACTGTTTACGTCATACGCTTGATTCAAATCAAAACACCCTTGATAACCTTAAAAAGCGGCTTATGAACCGCTCGCCTGACGAAACATTAAAATTTCAGTCGAATCAGATAAACGGATTGGCCAAACTTTTAAAGCAACAGCTAGAGCGAAAGCTCCAACTAAATGAAAAATCATTCGATGTTTTGGCGGCTAAACTGAATACATTGGATCCCACCGCAACCCTCGCGCGGGGATTTTCAATTATTAGAACCAAGAACGGCAAGCGCATTGTCCGATCAGCTGAACAGTTAAAAAAAGGTGCGACGATTATCGCCCAATTTGCCGAAGGAACCGCAACGGCAAACGTTGAAACGGTTGAGCTAGATCAACGTGGCAAAACAGATTAAGTTAATAAGTTTGGCGCGCCGCTAGGATCTTCTTGTCGGTCTACGACCAGCTCGCTTATCCGGAGTTGGGTTGTAGGGATTATCTGATTTCTTTAGTTCAAAGCGAACCTGTGTCCCGGTCATCTTGAAACTTCGGGCAATAAACCGGCTGAGATAACGAAGATAACTTGCCGGCAACTTATCCAGTGAATTGCCATGGAGAACCACTGTGGGTGGATTACGGCCGCCTTGGTGAGCGTATTTAGGCTTAATCGTTCGATTCTGGCTCATGGGCGGGCTATGATGCTCAAGCGCGCGACTCAGTATTCGGTTCAACTCACCCGTACCCATTTCTTTCATCGCGCTCGCTTGGGTGCTTCTCACCGCCTTCAGCAACTCTCCCATGCCTGATCCATGAAGCGCAGAGATAAAAACTTCTTCGTGATTAGGCAAGAAATCAAACCGACGGTCAATTTCACGTCTTATCCGATTCCGCTCTGAGCGATCAAGACCATCCCATTTATTAATAGCGAGCACAATAGACCGCCCGCCTTGTAACGCCAGTCCTGCAATTGCCGTGTCCTGATCTAGTATCCCGGCCCGCGCATCCAACATCAACACCGCAACCTCTGCCGAGGCCAACGCTTGAAGCGTTTTAACCACTGAAAACTTCTCAAGCGTCTCACGAACTCTCGCTTTCCGACGAACCCCCGCGGTATCGATTAACGTCAAGCGAGAATCATCTCGCTCAATAGTGACCGGGATGCTGTCACGCGTCGTACCGGGATAATCCGCCACGATGACGCGGTCCTCGCCTGCCAGGCAATTAACCAACGTTGATTTTCCAACGTTCGGACGGCCGACAACCGCAATTCGTGACCCCGCCATGACGCTCTCAGTGTCAAGCGATTCCGGCGCGTGAGTGAAGATATTCTCTAAAAGATTCTCAACGCCCTGACCGGTTTTTGCAGAAATTGCGAATGCTTGGCCAATTGAGAGTTCAGCGAACTCGCTCGTTGCTAGGGAATGATCAACGCCTTCAGCCTTATTGACTGCAACCTGAACGACCGCACCTTCTTTTCGTAAATCTGCAGCAATCTGAAGATCGGCAGCCGTCAATCCGTCGCGCGAATCAACGACAAAAACAACAGAACTCGCCTCAGCGAGCGCCTGCAACACTTGATCTCGTACCGCGCTGATTAGCGGATCATCACTTTCCGAAAGCCCGCCGGTATCAATCAGTAAAAACTTGCGAGAGCCCCTGACCACTTCAGCATAAAGCCGGTCTCTTGTTACACCGGGTTGATCATCAACCAAGGCGAGACGCGACCGAGTCAATCTATTGAATAAAGTCGATTTGCCAACGTTAGGTCTTCCGACAAGAGCGACGACGGGTATCATTCTAAATTCATATAGATTTAAGAGTGGGAGGAATCCCCTCTTTCGACTATTGGATCGCCCAAGCGGACAGGGCGCCGTTTTCGGAGAGAACGAGGAAGTGTCCTGAATCAGTTAGTGCATATATCTTAAGCACCGCGCCGCCTGGCAGTTTGTCGCGACCAACCATCTCCCCAGTATTGACATCCAATATGACTACATTACCTTTATAGTCGCCCACGACCAGTTGATCTAAGTCTGGGATTCCGAGCGGACCACTAACACCTCGGTTTTGTAATCCACTTTCAGTCCATAGTGTCTTTCCTGATTGGGTATCAATGCCAAATATCTCCCCATCATCTGCGGTCACCAGTAATACCTGATCAACTGATCCCAGAGACCGGATGGTTGAAATCTGACTTTCCCAATTAATGGTTTGGGAACTTATCGAAAGCGCTGTAATTTTCGACTGAAACCCGGCAATGAAGAGTGAGTCGCCCAATACATAAGGATCAGAGTCAATATCGACCAAACGCGCGATTTCATTGCTCCCCTGCGGCCGGAAGATCGGAACGCTCCATTGCTCCCTGCCGGACCAAAGATCGATTCCAGACAGTCGGCCACTCGCAAATCCAACCAAAACCACATTATCAATAATGATGGGTGTTGACACCCCTCGCACACTTAAAGCGGGTACGGATCGCCTTACCCGCCAAAGCAACTTGCCTGAATCGACATCAAGCCCCACGACCTGACCATCTCCCGAGCGCAATATTACGAGATCCCCGGAAATAACGGGCTGCGCTAAAATCTCTGTCCCGATTTGTGCTCGCCAATATTCAGAACCATCATTAGTCCTTAGGCCCACAACTTCTCCATCACGGGTTGCCACAATAACGACGCCACTACCCACACCAACGCCAGCGGCCAGATCTTTTTCGAGATTAGTCTCCCAGAGCACATCGCCAGTCGCTTCGCTTAAAGCAAATATTCGACCCGCAGGCTCTGCGGCAAAAATTTCGCCGCCTGTAATAAATGGGGATAAAAGTCCATTCGTATTAGAGTAACTCTCGCCTAAATCACGACGCCAAACCTTTTTAATCTCAAATTGGGATTCAATCTTTGGAAGGTCGAGTATCTCTCCCCCTTCGCGCATAAAGTGGATCGCGCCTGGCCCACACCCGACTAGTGTGAAAAGAAATCCAAAAATGACAACAACACCAGATCTCATCCTGATGGATCATCCCGACGGGTCATATTAAGCTTGGCAGAGATCAGCTGAGCTGCCTGGGAATTCGAGGGCGCGTTCGCCAATGCCTTCTCGTAAGCGATCTGGGCGGCTTTCAGATCACCGGACGCCATAAGCGCATCGCCCAACAACTCTTGAAACTGCGAGACAAACCCCTCTGCGGCGCTCGCCTCAGCAAGTGCTCGGACCTGATTAACATCACCCGCCTGAAGCGCAATCACTGCTAAACGAACGCGAGCGACCTGATGCATAACAGGATCCTTACTTTGCTCGAGGAGTTCATTCAAAGCAGTGCGAGCAGCTGCAACGTCCTCTGCATAGAGAAATTGCCGAGCCAACATCAGTCTTGCCAAGTCTGCATAACCACTGGACTGATGATTTGCAATTAATACGTTAGCAGAATTGATAACAGCGGCCTGATCATCCACGACATCCGCGGCAAGCATCTGCTCGTAGAGTACGGAGGCCTTCTCCCCCTGATAGTCCTGATACATTCGCCAACCCTGAATACCCCCGACACCTCCAATGCCAAGAATAATTCCCGAGATGATCCCAACGCCATTTCGCTTCCACCACTGGCGTAGTTTCTCAGTATCATCATCGTGCGCAATATGAATCTTTCTTTCTGTCTGCTCTTTTTTCATCAGTGTTTATTCGCTGTCTTCTTAAGGTAATTGATCTGTACATTCTCTTAAAAATTTCTCAAGGTCACTCTCGGGCATCTCCCGCTGCTCTCCCTGACCTCTCAGAGGCTTAGCCAGCAGCTGGCTTCCAGAGATATAGCGGTCCGGGACGATAACAGCAACTCCAGCCCCACTTCCGTCTGCGCGCCTTAGCTGCTTTTTTAAGTTGCTTGAACTCAATCCGGAGACGACTTTGAAATCTTTATTACGAAGGAATTCTGCAATTCTAACGCCTGCACCCTCGACATCTGCGGACTGCGTAATCAGATAAACATCCGGGTTGTCCTGAAGGGAATTAGCTTCGTTTAGACTGACAAGTTCAACAAGTCGCTCGAGCCCACAAGCGAAGCCGGTCGCAGGGACACTTCGACCCCCTAACTGCTCAGCGAGGCCATCGTATCTGCCGCCCGCACATACCGCGCTTTGGGCGCCAAGCTGATCAGTCAGCCACTCAAAAACGAACCCGGTGTAATAATCAAGGCCGCGGACAAGGCGGGGGTTAACTTCAAAATGAACCCCTGCAGAGGATAAGAGCATCTGGAGCGTTTCGAAATGTTCTCGCTCTTCACTTTCAATGAAATCTTGGAGTGTCGGTGCATTTTCAAGGATTTCCTGGGTCTTCGCATCTTTACTATCCAGAATCCGGAGCGGATTTTTCTCAAGCCGTCGTTGACTATCCTCATCAAGACTTTTCTCGAACGGCGCTAGATAGTCCTTTAGCGACGCTCGAAACAATGACCGCCCTTCGGCAGAGCCTAGCGTATTGATCTGAAGGGAAAGACCAGTTAATCCAAGCATACGCCACAACCGCTCGCCGACCGTAATGACTTCGGCCTCCACCTCCGGACCGTGCCAGCCTAATGCTTCGATCCCAAATTGGTGAAATTGCCGATACCGGCCTTTTTGAGGGCGCTCGTGCCGGAACATTGGGCCCGAGTACCAGAGGCGTTGCGTCTGGTTATGAAGAAGTCCGTGTTGATTGCCTGCTCGAACGGTGCTGGCGGTTCCCTCTGGCCGCAGGGTAAGACTATCGCCATTGTTATCTGTAAAGGTGTACATCTCCTTTTCAACAATATCAGTTTGCTCGCCGATTGCCCTTTTAAAGAGCTCGGTACGTTCGAGAATCGGTGTTCGTATCTCTCTGTAGTCATACAGCCGAGCAACGTTTCGCAGAGCCGTTTCAACTCGCTGCCAAGTCGACATCTGATCCGGAAGCAGATCATTCATGCCCCGAATGGATTGGATCGCATTACCCGAAGCCATTAAAATTATTTCCCAACCCGGATTTTTGCATTCATCCCAGTTTTCGGAACCGGAACAGCAAATTCTCGACCGCCATAAATAATACTCGCGCCTTCGGGATAGCTGATCTGCAACGTAAACGGAGGAAGACCGACCACACTGACGACCTTGCCAGATTCCATATAACGGCGTAGCAACACTTTATCGTCTCGATCCCAAACCATAACGTGAGTGCTTTCTCGAATCTTGATCATAATCTCTCGCATATCCGGCGAAAGCGGCTGAGACAGACCGACTGCACTGGAAGATGATGCGGAAGATAGCGCGGTCGCAAAAACAGAAGAATCAGACTCTGCACTATCGTTAGACGACGCTGGGGTCACCCGCTGTTGAGGCTGTTCAATTGCGGACTGCTCTGCGGTATCAGATGACGGCACTTGATTATTTTGGGTCGTGACACGTTGAGCGTCCTCTTCCTTTTTCAAGGACAACTCAACCTCTGTCGCATTTTGTGCTTCGGATTTTTCAAGGTCACTATTTTTATCAGAACTGTTCTTCGTCTGCGATTTGTCTGCGCGATCGTCACTCGCCTGGTCTCGAACGGACATTGAAACCTCTGCCGTCGTGCTTGAATTATCAAGTGACAACGCCGTTTCAATACCGGTATCGATCGAAGGAGAATCAACAGGTTCATCGGAACCAGACGAAAGACTCGCTGGATCCTCAAGCGTCACAGCCAGGTTTGATGATGAATTCTGGGTAGGTGCGGACTCTTGCTCGGTCGTGCTATCCGAAACAACCTCAACCTTGGAAAGTGGCTCGGGATCTGCGGTTTCGGAGCGACTCTGCTCTACAAGATCAAGACGAGAGCGTTCAACATCCGTAGACCGGTTTAAATAAGCCGCATACAGCCCGCCAAATACCAGCAGCAGCACAGCGCCGGTCGCGACCCAACGGTATTGAATAGGAATTGGTTGCATCCGATTCCGCACCGGTTCTGTCATCGTACCCGGGCCATCCTCTTTGGGCGGAAGCAATTCTTTTCGATCGGTTATTGCCTGTTCGATTGATACCCCGGTCAATCGGGCATAGTTGCGAAGATATCCAACAGCATAAGTCCAACCCGCTGTATGCGAGTAATCATCATTTTCGAGCGCCTCCACAACATTAGGCAGGAGTCTCAACTCCTCGGCGACCGATTCGATACTCCACCCTTGTAACTCTCGAGCGGCGCGGAGGATTTCGCCGGGGGTTGTCGTAACGATCGTATCGGTTTTATCCATTTGATACCTCGCCGATCAAGGTCATTAAGCGCTTTGATTCGTCACTCGAAGGAAAATTACTTTTAAGTCTTGTCGCATAATCAAGCGCAAGATTATCCGCTCCAAGTTCGGTTTCTGTTTGAACTGCAAGCAAAAGCCCTTCAGGCGATTCCCATCCTGTGGCGAATAGCCGTTCCAAAAAAGCGCGCGCCGAAAGGAATTCTCTCAGTTCGAAACTCGCAACCGCCGATTGATACAAAATGACCCGATTCTTGGGTTGTCCGGTCAGGGCAATCCTGAAATAGTCTCTCGCTTCCCGTGGATCCCCTGCCGCAAGCAAGCACCTCCCGAGTCCATACTGGCTAACATAAACCTGCATATTGAAGGGATCTGCAATCGCCAATTCGAACTGCTGAATTCCCTCCTTCAAATCTCCGTTCTCACACAAAAAAGTACCAAAATCATTGCGCGCGGGCACATTTCTTGAATCGGTAAGAAGCGCCCGATCAAAGTGGTATCGCGCATCCTTTGATTCACCTAGCCGAATTTTCAGAAGCGCCATTGCATAGTTCGCTGGAGAACTCAAAGGGTCAACTCTTAAAGCGTCCTCTAAAGCTTCTAATGACGATGCCAGTCGATCTTGATTCATATACCCCAAGCCTAACTGGGTGTAGACCTCAACTTTCTGGTTTTTCTGTTCTGGTGTCTCAAAGTCCAACATGGACTGACAACTACATAACGTCATCAGTCCAATCATCGCCAGCGCCGCTCTCATTGTGCAGCCGCCAATTTTGCGCTTCTATGTGTCCGGTCCTGAACTTCACCAGCAAGTTGACCGCACGCCGCCGCAATGTCCGCGCCACGAGTGCGGCGAGTAATCGTCGTCAATCCTAGTCGCATTAACTCCGATCTGAATCGATTGATGGCATTCGAACTGGACCTTTTGTAGGCAATACCCGGAACCGTATTAAACGGAATCAGATTAATTTTTGACGGAATGTTCTTGAGAAGTGTCGCCAGACGCCTTGCATCTTCAACCGAGTCATTAACGCCATCAAGCATGACATACTCGAAAGTAATCCGTCGTCGCGTATCATTTTCGAGGTATCGCTCGCAGGCGCCCAGTAATTGCGATATCGGATACTTACGATTAATGGGTACCAACTGATCCCGCAATTCATCAGTGACTGCATGAAGCGAGATCGCGAGACTCACCGGGCAATCCATCGCTAGGTCATCAATTCGCGGCACGACTCCCGCTGTACTTAGAGTCACCCGGCGTCGAGAGAGGCCAAATGTCATATCATCGAGCATCAGGCGTAGCGCGGTTATAACCTCTTCGTAATTAAGAAGCGGCTCTCCCATTCCCATCATGACCACGTTTGTGACCGGCCGCGGACCGAGTCCGGCCGTCTTCAGCAATTGATCCGCTATCAGTAGTTGACCAATTATTTCACTCGCATTCAAATTCCGACTAAACCCTTGACGGGCAGTCGCGCAAAAACTACAAGTGAGCATGCATCCAACCTGTGAGGATATGCAGAGGGTACCCCTACCCTCTTCGGGGATGAATACTGTCTCAACACAGTTGCCGTCGATCAACTTGACTAACCATTTTCTCGTACCATCATCCGACATTTGACTATTTGCAATCTTCGGCATGTCAATCACAGCTTGCTGTGATAGCAAATTTCGTAATTCCAATCGCAGATCAGTCATCTGACTAAAGTCACTAACGCCACGCTGATAAATCCATTTCATGGCCTGGCGAGCATGGAACGCCTTCTCTCCAATCGATAAAAAATACACCTGAAGAGCGTTACGGTCTAATCCCAACAGGTTTAGTTTTTGCGCCATGACGATTTAGTTAATGTTGCGACTGCTTAGTCTACTCGCGGACAAATATCACTATCCTCAAAGAAGAAACTAATTTCTTCTCGAGCAGTTTCCGGCGCATCTGATCCATGCACCGCATTAGCCTCAACAGACTCGGCAAAGTCCGCGCGGATCGTTCCAGGCGCTGCGTCCACAGGATTGGTCGCACCCATAATCTCGCGATTTCGAGTGATTGCACTTTCCCCTTCCAAAACTTGCACCACCACAGGCCCGGAAGTCATATAGTCAACAAGATCGTTATAAAACGGACGCTCCCGATGCACCGCATAAAAATCCTGTGCCTGAGAACGGGTCAGTTGAATCATTCGTGAAGCAATAACACGCAACCCGCCCGTTTCAAATCGATCGTAAATTTTTCCAATCAAATTCCGTCGTACAGCGTCCGGTTTCACAATAGAAAACGTTCTTTCAATTGCCATTTAAGGTCTCCGTTTATAAAAATTAATGCTTCTACCGCTCAATCTATCGAGCAGCGTGTTTGGATTCGGCATAACCTTAGGTTTCCGAATATGAGTAGATGTAACGGGATTTTATTCGCTGCCCAACATGTGAGCAATGAGAACGTCTGATTCGACCGAATCAACCTGAATCGGAACAATATCGCCCGAGCCGCCGTTGAGGCGCTTGACCTGCACAGGCATATAATTCTCTAATCGACCATGATAAGCCCCGGACTTACCACTCACCACAGGACGCTCGATCAATAGTTGTCCTTTGCGCCCTACCATACCCTCGAGTGCTCGATTGCGAACCGTCTGCCCGGCCTGTCGCATCTCGGCCGCTCGACGTCGTCTTTCCGGAATTGCAACCTGGCGCGGTATCCTAGCGGCCGGGGTTCCCGGTCTTGCGGAAAACGGGAAAACATGCGGATAAATGATCTCCGCATCTTTGATCACCGAAAGAGACTGTGCAAAGTCTGCCTCCGTCTCTGTCGGGAAACCCGCCATGATATCTGCTCCCAAAACAAGCCCCGGTAGACGTTCTCTCGCGGCGAATAACCTCTCCAGCAACCACTCTCGATCGTATCGCCTTTTCATCCGTTTCAGAATCAGTGTGCTGCCACTTTGCACGGAAACATGAAGATATGGGCAAAAACGTTCGTCCGAACCCATTAAATCAAGGAGTGAATCATTCAGGTGCGCGGGATCAATTGAACTCAGCCGGATTCGAAACTCGCCCGGCAACCGGGAAATCTTCTTCAGTAACGACACGAGATTTAACGCATCGACTTCGCCGTCTGACGACGAATATTCATAGCTTCCAAGGTCAACGCCACACACCACGATTTCAGAGCTTCCAGACGCTACGAACGTTCTAACCTGATTCAAGATAGCGTCTTCATTCAACGATATGCTTCTACCCCGTGCGCGGTGGATCACGCAAAATGTGCAGCCCTGATCACAACCTTGCTGGACCTGAACAAACGCCCGGGTTTGACCTTCAAAACCCCTTAATAATGTCGCCGGTAATCCCGTCAAACGATCAACATAAACGGGGCTTGGGTCATTAGAATTTGATTTTAGGCTGCGAACAAAAGGGGCGATAATCGATTTTTGATCGTTCCCCAAAACGATAGAGACGCCTGGCAAGGCCGCGCACTCTTCCGGTTCATTTTGCGCGTAGCAACCGGTCAACACTACTTTTGCATTCGGATTATTCCGCAACACCCGTCGGACTGCCTGTCGGGTTTGACGATCCGCCTCAGCAGTCACCGTACAAGAATTGATTAGGTAAAGATCTGCGGATTCATTTGAATCTACTAATTGCCAATTATCGTCAACGAGCGACTGCGCCATAGTGGCCGATTCAAGCGTATTAATCTTGCAACCCAAAGTGACCACCGCCACACGATTTTGCCGGTTAACATCGATAGTACCGAAAGCAGCGTTTGAATGTTGCGTCGCTAGAGGCGTATTACAGCGCACCGATCAAGACTTAACTGTAAAGCTCTCGCCGCAGCCGCACTCATCCACCACGTTAGGGTTTTTAAATTGGAATGCGGTCGAAAAACCATCGGAAGCGAAGTCGATTTCGGTGCCGTCGACAAACGGGATCGTCTCACGATCGACGAACACCTTCACCCCGTTACTGGTGAAAATCTCATCATTGTCGCCAGCGTCATCAGCAAAATCCACGACATACGCAAGACCCGAACAGCCCATTGTTTTGATACCGAGCCGTAACCCTTCTCCCTTCCCGCGTGAACTGAGTTGCGATAACACCCGGGATGCAGCGGGTTCGGTTAACGTTATTGCCATCATTGCCTCCTGAATGCATGGTTGAGTTTTTCATGAATAGACCGCTATTTTACCATGACTGAAAACAACCAATGATTCACTCTTCAGGCGAGCCTGACTGACCTAGATGCTCCACCGATGTGAGGAATCCCCGCAAAATATTAACCTCTTCGGAGGTCGATACCCCTTGCAGCAAGACGCGTCGGAGTTTGCGGGCAAGTTTGACGCGTGGCCCATTCGTGAATCCGGTCTGATTCATTACCTTTTCGAGGTGCTGCATTAAGCCATCAAACTCGCCCATCGTATTTGGCTTTAATGCTGTTTCAGTCTCAATTGCCAGTCCGTCATTAGCCGCGAGACACGCTTTGCGACATTCGTAAGCCATGATTGCAACCGCGGTTGCGACATTAAGAGATTGAAATTGCTCATCGACATCAATCCGCAAATGCCCATGACATAAGTCCAAATGCTCGTTTGATAAACCGGAAGCCTCTGGCCCAAACACTAAGGCAACAGGACCCACAACAAGATTTTGTAATAATTCGTGAGCAGCGGAAGCGCTATCGAAAGGCGTAAATGAAATCGACCTTCGTCGTGCGGTCGCGCCGATCACTAGCACGCAATCACGAACCGCTGTGGTCAAATCGCCAAATACGTCCGCGTTTTGCAACACATGATCTGCTCCGGCTGCTCGCGCGGTGGCCTCTTCATGCGGAAACACGCGGGGTGAGACTAATCGGAGACGCGAAAGGCCCATATTCGCCATTACGCGCGCAGCGGCTCCAATATTACCTGGGTGGGTCGTTCCCACCATCACAATTTTAAGTCCGCCCAGAGATTGACCTAAAGGTTCAGAATGTTTTGAAAGAGGCATAAATCTAAGACCTACTATAGAATCCGGAGTCGTAAAACTAAATCAAGATCACTTCGCCTGAGCTGCCACTACCCAACAGCCGTTGCTCAGACGTTGAAACGCACCCTTACCGCAAGATACAAAAATGCATCCAATGCTTTATACCGCCGTCCGATCTGTTCGAGAAGGTGCCCGAGTCATTTTAATGTACTACAACCAACTTGATCGTTTGGATATCACTTCGAAAGGTCGTAATGATTTTGTAAGTCAAGCAGACATTGAGGCGGAGCGCGCAATTTTAGAGGTGTTAACGCGCGCCTATCCAGATCATGGCATCCTGGCTGAAGAGAGCGGCATGAAGGAAGGTGGCGAGTACACATGGGTCATTGATCCATTGGACGGAACGACTAACTTTTTACACGGTTTCCCCGTATTCTGTATTTCCGTTGCCGTCATGAAGGGTGATGCAGTTCATCATGGGGTTGTTTATGACCCCGTACGAGACGAAATGTTTACCGCGAGTCGCGGCGATGGTGCGCAATTAAATGGCAAAAAAATTCGGGTAAGCAAGACTCGTCAACTTGCTCCCGCTCTATTAGGAACTGGATTTCCTTTTCGTGAAATGGACAACCTGACTCCCTGGCTTCGCAGTTTCGAGTATTTACTCCCCAAGACCGCAGGTATTAGACGAGCAGGCGCCGCGGCACTCGACCTCGCATACGTCGCCGCAGGCCGTCTGGATGGTTTCTGGGAATTTGGACTAAAACCATGGGACATTGCCGCTGGCGCCCTTCTGATTCGTGAAGCCGGCGGCTTAATTGCCGAGTTCTCAGGCGGCCAAGACTTTATTGCTAAAGGCAACGTCGTTGCTGGAAATCCGCTGATCCTAGAGGAGCTCAGGAAAGTTGTGTATCGAACAACTGCTGGTTAGCATTTACCGGCTAGGGCACTCTCTTTAAAATCCGGTTCTTACCCTGCAACTCAACCCATACTCTTATTTGGAGAACTACTATGACTTACGTTATTGGCGATTCGTGCATTCGATGCAAGTACACAGATTGCGTAGAAGTGTGTCCCGTTGACTGCTTTCATGAAGGTCCTAATTTCCTGGTCATTGATCCCGAAGAATGCATTGACTGCAGTCTTTGCGAGCCTGAATGCCCAGTGAATGCAATCTATGCTGAGGAAGACCTCCCAGAAGATCAACAGGATTTTCTAAAGATCAACGCCGAGCTTTCGCAAAAATGGCCCGTCATTACAGAGATGAAAGAGGCACCTGCTGATGCAGATGAATGGAAAGACGTCTCCGGAAAACTTGATCATTTGATACGCTGAACACCGCTAAGCCTCCATTAGAGCACTTTGAACTACCATGACCGAAATGCAATCTGCAGAACAATATTAGCGCCGAGACCTGCAATTAGATCATCAAGCACGATTCCCAAGCCCCCTTTAACCCGCCGATCAATCCAATTGATTGGCGGCGGTTTAATAATATCTAACAATCGGAACAGTATGAAACCTGCTGCTAGAGCGATAACAGAGGGCGGCACCCATGCTAGCGCGACCACAATACCGACGATTTCGTCTATGACTATTTTGGGATCATCATGCGTCCCCTGAAACCTCGCCGCACGTCCCGCTATCCAGATCGAAAAAGCAATAAATAATCCAGTTATTGCCACATATATCAGGGGATTGAAATTCCATAGTATCCAAACGATCGGTAGACCCACTAGGGTGCCAAACGTTCCCGGCGCAACCGGTATGCGTCCGACCCCTAAACCTTGAGCCAAAAAAATAGTAAGTTGACGCTTGACGCTATCTTTAATAATCATTCAATTACCAGGTGTGCTCATAGCCGGTGAGTGGCGAGGCGTCCGCTTTAAATCCTGATATCTCAATACCGGTCGACTCTCTGACAACCCCAATCGAGGTGAGCCGAACGCCGCATGCCCGTTCGAGATTCAAAACGGTTTTTAGATTCGAAGGCGCAACGGTGAAACACAGCTCATAGTCATCACCGCCTGTGAGTGCGAGCTCGATTGCTCTTTCACTTCCGAACGCGCTACACGCTTCGTCAAACAGTGGAATCTTGTCGGCCTCGATCAAAGCGCCAAGCCCCCCACTCTCTCTCAGAACGTGCTGTAAATCCGGCAGAAGCCCATCCGATATGTCAATTGCGCTGTTGGCGATTCCGCAAAGCGCTTTGCCGAGATCTAAACGAGGAACGGGGTATTGAAAAACATGCCCAAGCGCATCCTCAGCCGACGTCCGACCTGACGCCAAGGCCGCGGCTGCTCCTCCAAGAAGCCCGCTCACAACAATTAAATCACCCACTTGAGCTCCAGAACGGTAAAGACCTTGACCCGACTGAACCTCACCGCCGACTGTTGCCGTTATACATAGCGGTCCTTTTGTGGTGTCACCGCCGACAAGCGTTAAATTTGAAGCATCCGCTAGTCTAAAAAATCCGTTGGCGAACTCTTCTAACCAGGCAGACTCCGGCTGTTCGAGTGTGAGATTCAGTGTCACCCACTTTGGTTCCGCTCCCATTGCCGCAATGTCACTCAGGTTCACAGCCAACGAACGGTAGCCAACTGAATCAGGAGCTTGTTCATCGGTAAAGTGGACGCCGCTCACCGAGGTATCCGTCACGACTACCGAATCAAAGCCTGGTGAAGGGGTTAAAACGGCACCATCATCGCCTATTCCCTTGCGAATCCATGAGCTATTCTCAGAGGGTCTATCAAAAAACCGGCTAATAACTTCGAATTCGCGCATGATTTAAGCGCTTTATTTATGCCGTTTGTTTAACACTGAGTCGGTCCAGCACTCCATTCACATAGCGATAACTTTCTTCCGCGCCGAAGGTATGTGCGACCTCAATTGCCTCATGGATTGCGACTTTATTAGGAACATCGGGTCGGAACAGGACCTCATAAGCCCCGATTAACAAAATGGCGCGCTCCACCGGATCCAATTTGGAAAGCGGTCGATCAAGGATCTCTGCTAATTCTTCCTCAATACTATCCTGATAGGCAGGAATATTCTTTATGAGATGGCGGAAGTAGTCCACGTCGAACCCCGACATCTCGTCGTCACTGATAAAACTAGGTTCAATCTCTCCAGGTGGTTGCCCGGTAACCAACCATTGATAAAGCGCCTGTGCAGCGCCCCGACGAGCGATATGCCTGCTACCTGACATTCTTCTAGTCCCCGGGGCCAGATAGATACTCGAGCACTTCGAGATCAAATCCAGAAAGTGCGTGAGTTCTAAGAGGGGTTCCCAGAACACGCACCTTCCCAGCACCCAGATCAGACAGTATCTGACTCCCTGCGCCAAGCATCCGAAGCTCACGCTCATGACCGTCATCGGTTACTTCACCGCGCAAACGACAGTCTAATTGCGCTGCATTTTCTGAGTACGTGAGGAGAACCAGAATTCCCGAGTCCTCGCCTGCGATACGCGCAAGTGCTGAATCGACGCTCCAACTATAGGTATCAAGCGACTCTGACAACATGTCAGACACCCCTCGATGAGTCTGAACACGAACCAAAGTCGGCACTTGTCGATCAATACTGCCATGGACCAGCGCCATATGAACCTGCTTGAGCTCACCATCCTCATAAATGACAGCTCTAAAATCACCATGGCGGGTTTTCAGGACGTGCTCTGATATCCGCCACACCGTTGGCTCAGCTTGCATGCGATAGCGAATCAAGTCTGCGATCGTTCCAAGTTTAAGTCCATGTTCCGCACTGAATTCCAGTAAATCGGGTAGCCGCGCCATTGTGCCGTCTGCGTTTAGGATTTCGCAAATCACGCTCGCAGGCTCAATATCTGCCAACCGAGCCAGGTCAACCCCCGCTTCGGTGTGGCCAGCGCGGGTCAACACCCCGCCAGGTTGGGCCATTATCGGAAATACATGCCCCGGACTCACGATATCATCCCCGGTTGATCCTTCGCTAACAGCGGTCCGAATAGTATGCGCTCGATCAGCCGCCGAAATACCTGTGGTTACGCCATCTGCAGCCTCAATCGATACCGTAAAATTTGTAGCGTAGCGGGCATTATTATGATTCACCATTAGGGGCAAACGAAGATGACGGCAACGGTCCTCGGTCAGGGTCAGGCAAATGAGCCCCCTCCCCTTGGCAGCCATGAAATTAATATGTTCAGCAGTGACAAACCCGGCTCCGATGATCAGGTCTCCCTCATTTTCACGATCCTCATCGTCAACGAGAATCACCATCCGTCCTGCTCGATACTCCTCAAGGATTTCCTCGATAGGGCTTATGCCTTGGAGTGTTTCAAGTTTTGTCATATCGGTCCATTCTCGAACATGCAAGTCTTATCATTATGCGGTGTTAATAGTAGCAATCTGGACACTACTGGACAGTCATCATTCGGTGTAGATATCGCGCAATGAGATCCACCTCAAGGTGAACCCGATCATCGGCATCAAGATTGCCAAGGGTCGTAACCGACAAAGTGTGCGGAACAAGATTAACCTCAAAGCGCACAGAGGAGGGTTCATCGGAAACACTGTTCACAGTCAAGCTTACGCCATCAATGGTTATTGATCCTTTCTCCGCAACAAAAGGGGCGATTTCCTTTTCGCCCTCAAACACCATACGCGTCGACCGAGCAGACTCATAACGACTCACTAGACGCCCTTTGCCATCGATGTGACCGCTCACCATATGTCCTCCAAAGCGATCTGAACCGCTCATTGCGAGCTCGACGTTTACCTTTATTCCAGGACGCCATTGGTCCATTAGCGTGCGGGTCAAAGTCTCTCTTGAGACGTCAAAAAATAACCTATCTTCCCGACGATTCACGACGGTAAGACATGCCCCGGCAACCGACACACTGTCCCCGATACGAATGGCGCCACTATCGATCTGCTTCAAGGCGATCTCTATCGCGACATCCCCTTTTCTGGGTATTATCGAGGTAATCTCGCCAATATCCTGAACGATACCCGTAAACACTAAAGCCCCTTTTCTCGCGGTAAATAAATAGACCTGACATCGCCTCCAACCGGACGACTATCAATCAATTCAAAACTTATTTTTTCTTGAATTGATTTGATACCGGGCATCACAAACATGCCCCTCCCCGATTCCCCGATTATATCGGGAGACTGATAAATCCATATTTCATCAACTAAACCGGCGCTCACAAACGCGCCGGCTAACGTCGGCCCGGCCTCAACGAGCACTTCGTTGCAGCCTTGGTCTGCTAAGCGTTTGATGAGTTGTCCAAGATCAAGCTTTTCGTGATGGGAATCAACGCTTAAATATTCCGCACCCGGCGGCACTTCTTTCCGGCTTGGCAGCGATCGTGGCCCGACAAGCAGCACTCGACCCGCTTCGTTAAAAATAGCCGCATCCGGTGGAACCACATGGCGACCTTCCACAACAACTCTTAACGGCTGCTCCACATCGCTATCGACTCTTGCATTTAACCGGGGATTATCTGCTCTGATGGTGCCAATCCCGGTGATGAGCGCACAACTCATCGCACGAAGCGTATGCACATCTTTGCGAGCACTATCGCCTGTGATCCATTGACTACTCCCATCAGACGCTGCGGTCCGGCCATCGAGTGTCGCGGCGATTTTCAATCGAACTAAGGGCCGACCCTTTTCCATCCTCAAACAAAAACCAGAATTAATCATTCTGGCTTGTTCTGGATTGTCCGAGATCAGGACTTGAATTCCAGCCTGACGAAGCATTTCAACCCCCCGGCCAGATACTTCGGGATTCGGGTCAAGCATTGAGATCACCACTCGGGCGACCCCGGCATCAATAAGAGCTGTGGCGCACGGTCCTGTCTTTCCATGGTGCGAGCACGGCTCAAGACTCACGAATACGTCCGCGCCACGTACATCATGATCAGCCGCAATTAAAGCCGCAATCTCCGCATGCACCTGTCCGGCTCTAACATGCCACCCCTCGCCAATAATCTTGCCTTCCCTCGCGATAACACAGCCCACTCGGGGATTAGGCTTGGTTGTGAACAGGCCTTTCTGTGCAAGTGCAACCGCACGGTCCAATAGAGTTGTATCCTGCTCAGATAACGGGGTTGTGATCATTTTTTTGAACGATCGTTGGTTTCAGACAATAAGGATAATTGCGTCACGTTAGATGCCACGCTTCGGCTTTTTCGCAGTTTGTCGACTTCTTTACTAAAGGCAGCGACATCCTCAAAGCTTCTATAAACTGATGCGTAGCGCACATAGGCAATTTCATCAATCGATGGCAAAAGACTCATCACGACTTCACCGATGACGGCGGATCTAATTTCCGGTTCGCCTCGCAATTGTATTTCCCGACTAATGTCGTTTATCAGAGCTTCGACTTGATCTAAACCCACCGGTCGTTTCTCGAGCGCTCGAAGAAGGCCTCGGCGAAGCTTTTCTTCGTCCCAAGGCTCACGGCGCCCATCGCCCTTAACAACTCGCGGTTGTTCGCGCTCGAATCTCTCAAAAGTGGTGAAGCGATGACTGCACCCGAGACACTCTCGACGCCGACGAACCGTTGCCCTGGCGTCCCCAAGGCGCGAATCGATCACACGGGTGTCGTCGTTAGCGCAGGCTGGGCAACGGATGACCGAATCTCCAGATCATGTGAGGACTCAGGGAGTCGGGTCGCCCTCGGCGCCCTCCTTCGAAACGGGGAGCATATCCTCTCTTGAGATGCCCAGAAAAAGCACCGTTGGGCTCGCGACGAAGATTGATGAATAAGTTCCGACAATTACACCAATTAATAACGCGATTGCAAATCCCTTAATGATTTCGCCGCCGGCGACGATAAGCGTAACAACAACCAATAGCGTGGTGAGTGATGTCAATATCGTTCTTGGCAGTGTCTGATTAATCGACCGATTCATGATCTCAACAGCCTGACCTTTTCGCATCTTTCTAAAATTTTCCCGAATTCTGTCAAAAACAACGATCGTGTCGTTCAACGAATATCCGATTACTGCCAAAATCGCGGCGAGCACCGGAAGGGAAAATTCGATTGCCAGAAAAGAAAAGATACCTAGCGTGATCAATACATCGTGAATCAACGCGACGACTGACCCCACCGCGAATCGCCATTCGAATCGAATTGCAACGTAGATCAAAATACCGATCAACGCGTAGAGCATCGCGAGTCCGCCTTTTTCAGTCAATTCTCCACCGACCTGAGGTCCAACAAACTCCACACGCCGCATCTGAATGTGGCAGTCGCTCACCGCTCCGGCAGGAGAGACACATTGCTGTAATCCTCCCTCAGGACTTTCCGCTAACTGCTCCCCGACCTCATCGCGAAGCGCACCCACCACAGTACTACTTTGCTCGGCAGTCGCTTGCTCAGGATCAACGGGCAAACGGATTAAGATATCTTTTGAGGTGCCAAAATACTGCACGACGCCATCTTCGATGCCTGCATTGCTGAGCGTTGTTCGAATATCACTCGGATTAACCGAGCGTTCGTAGGCGAGCTCAACGAGCGTACCGCCCGTAAAATCGATCCCTAAATTCAATCCTCGAACGCCGAGCGAAGCAATACTACAAACAATCAATACAATCGAGAATACAAATGTATTCTTCTGACGACCCAGGAAATCGATGTTCGTTACGTTTTTAAAAAACTGCATGGTTATCCCGCTAGATCGAAAGCGTTTTAACGCGCTTTCCACCATAAAAAAAGTTAATTACAGCGCGACTCAAAACAATGGCGGTAAACATCGATGTCAGAATCCCAATGCTCAGTGTCACTGCAAACCCTTTTATCGGTCCCGTACCAAAATTAAATAAAACGATTGCGGCAATCAACGTGGTGACATTGGCATCCACAATAGTCCATAACGCTCGTTCATAACCCGAAAAAATACTAGCTTGTGGCGTGCTCCCGTTCCGGATTTCTTCTCGAATACGCTCAAAAATAAGCACATTCGCATCAACCGCCATACCAACGGTTAAAACGATCCCCGCAACACCCGGAAGCGTCAGCGTCGCCTGCAACAATGACAACACCGCGACGATCATTACCAAGTTTAGGGCGAGCGCAATATTTGCAACCAAGCCAAACACGCGATAATAAAAAACCATAAAGACGAGCACGAGGACAAAGCCAACCACCACAGAGAGAAACCCTTGACTAATATTCGCTTGACCCAGGCTAGGACCGACGGTTCTCTCCTCGATGATGTCGACAGGCGCGGCAAGAGATCCTGCCCGGAGCATCAACGCTAGATCACGAGCTTCGGTCACGCTATCTAGTCCTTCGATCTGAAATCGCTTACCCAGTTGATCCCGAATAACCGGCGCCGTAATTACTTCTTCAAGGCGCTGTTTGTCCCGAACAATACGACCCTGCTCATCCCGAACCGGCAGTCCTTGAGTATCCGTTTGAATAACCGAGCGATTCTCGATGTAGAGAACTGCCATTCGCTTACCAATATTCTTGCCCGTAATTTTCTGATTAGTGCGCGCTCCGATCGCATCGAGCGTGATACTAACAATCGGGCCGCCGCTCTGGGTGTCTATGCTTGCGGCTGCATCAACAATATTATCGCCGGAGTAAATTACTCTTTTCTCAATCAAAATTGGTCGACCGTCACGAAAACGATAAATCCTTGAACCCGGTGGCACTTTCCCGCTTAAAGCAGCATCAAGGCTGTGCTCTTCATCGACCATCATCATCTCAAGAGTCGCTGTCCTTCCCAGAATACGCTTGGCGCGCGCTGTATCCTGGACGCCCGGCAGCTGTACAACAATTCGTCGATCGCCTTGTCGTTGGACCACGGGTTCGGCCACACCAAGCTCATCGATACGGTTTCGGAGCGCCGTCATATTCTGCTCAAGCGCAAACTCAGAGAGCGCATCAATTTCCGATTGCGCCAGAGACAGTTTTATATCGGTACCTTCAATATCCTGTCCATCCCTTAAGAGTAATCCGGGAAGTTCTTTCTCAATAACTGCTCGCGCATCCTCATTATTGCTCGCATCCCGCAACGAAATAAAAAGGTCTCCCGACACATTTCGACCCACGTCGCGATACCGAATCTTGGCCTCCCGAAGCGTTGATCGGAGGTCTGCGATATAGCGATCTTCAGCCCGTCGTTGAGCAGACTCCATGTCCACGTCGAGGAGAAAATGAACCCCGCCCCGAAGATCAAGCCCTAGATACATTGGCAGTGCGCCAACGTTCGACAGCCAGTCTGGCGCTGCGGGCATTAATGTGAGGGCAATGGTGTAGCCTGTCGGAAGTCGGATCTCCAGCTCATCTCTTGCCTGAAGCTGTGAATCGGTATCCGGAAATCGAATCCGGATACCTTGCTCATCCAGCCGGAGCGAGTTGTAGCCTATCTTTGATTCATCGAGAACCCGCTGTATCGTAGTCAGCTGCGAAGTCCCAAGCGTCGTTCCTCGGGCCCCTCGTAACTGAATACCCGGGTCATCCCCAAAAAGGTTCGGCAAAGCATAGAAAGCGCCCGGCAAAATAACGGCCGCAATGATTAGCCATTTCCACCAGGGCGTATGATTGCGCATCTTTTTAGTAGGTCCCTTTAGGCATCACTTGGGAAATCGACTGCCGCTGAATACGAACATTCAGACCACTCGAAACCTCAACGGTCACAAAATTATCACTGACTTCGGTGACCTTACCTAGCAGTCCACCATTGGTCACGATTTCCTCGCCTTTTTTAAGTGCTGCCACCATTTCCTTATGTTGTTTGGCGCGCTTTTGCTGGGGTCGGATCAACAGAAAATAAAAAAGCACAAAGATGACGACCAGTGGCAACAGGCTGAACAGGCTACCGCCGGCGTCAGCTCCCTGTGCCCAAGCGTCAGAGATGAAAAAATTCATTTAACTTCCTCGTTTTAAGGCCCTGAAAGGCGCCAAATTATACGCTAATTGGAACTCTGTCCACGAAAATTCCTTAAAAATTCCCCTGCAAATACCTGAAATCGTCCCGCCTTCACTGCTTTCCGAATATCGGCCATCAGATTTTGAAAAAACGTTAAGTTATGTATCGTACAAAGGCGAGGACCTAATAATTCCCCGGTGACGTGCAAATGTCGCAGATAAGAACGACTGAATTTTTGGCACGCCAAGCAGTCACAGGTTGGATCAACCGCCGCACTATCTAATCGATTCACGGCATTTTTTAATCGAACAATGCCCGAACGGGTATACAACCATCCATTTCGCGCATTACGGGTTGGCAATACGCAATCAAACATATCAATACCCGCCCCAACCCCGAAGATTAGATCCTCAGGTTTTCCAACGCCCATGAGATACCTCGGCTTTCCTACCGGCATCTTGTGGGCGACCAACTCCAGAACGCGATTCATGTCCTCCTTGGGCTCTCCGACAGATAACCCGCCAAGCGCGTATCCATCAAAGCCTATTCTTTCGAGGCTTTCAAGTGATTCAAGCCGCAAGTCTTCATACATACCCCCTTGAGCGATCCCGAATAAGACTTGTTCGGGTCCAAGTGCCGAATCACGACATCGCTGTGCCCAACGCATCGACAGTTGCATCGAGTCAGCCGCTTCCTTTCGAGTTGCCGGATAGGGCGTGCACTCGTCAAAGCACATCACAATATCCGAACCCAGCGCTTTTTGAACCGCAATCGATGACTCGGGATCAAGAAAAATAGATGCGCCATCCACAGGAGATTGAAACTTCACTCCCCGCTCGCTGATATTTTTCTTCTTCGCCAGACTCCACACTTGAAAACCGCCTGAATCAGTGAGAATGGGGCCAGGCCAACCCATGAAGTCATGAAGCGTGCCATGGGCATTGATGACCTGGGTTCCCGGACGAAGCATTAAGTGAAAAGTGTTCCCAAGAACAATTTGTGAGCCGGTTCCGCGCACCTCATCCGGATCCACCGATCGAACGGATCCCAAGGTTCCCACCGGCATAAAAGCAGGCGTATCGATCTTTCCGCGATCAAACTCGAGAACGCCCTGGCGGGCATGGCCATCGGTCGCAATAATCTTGAACTTCATATCTACTGGCGAGCCTCAAGTAACATGGCATCACCGTAGCTAAAAAAACGATACTGATTCGCTATGGCATGCTCGTAGGTTTGACGAATACGCTCCATGCCAGCGAAAGCGCTGACTAAAACGAGTAATGTCGAGCGTGGCAGATGAAAATTAGTAATTAACATATCAATCACCTTGAACCGAAATCCTGGCTGAATAAAAAGACGGGTCTGCTCGGTTGTCTCTTTCAGGTCACCCTGGCGTGCCGCTGCTTCCAGGGATCTAACAACCGTAGTTCCCACCGCCACCACTCGCCCGCCCCGAAGCCGCGTCCTGCGAACCGCGTCTACCGCTTCTCTCCCCACATTGAAAAATTCCGAATGCATCTCATGATCATTTAACGACTCGGACTTCAGTGGTTGAAATGTGCCCGCCCCGACATGAAGCGTAACCTGTGCAAGCTCTACCCCTTTCGCTTGAAGCGCGTCCAGATGACGGGCCGAAAAGTGAAGTCCAGCTGTGGGAGCGGCAACCGCTCCCTTATCAGATGCATAGACGGTTTGATATCGGTCGGCGTCCGTCTCCACGGCATCGCGTTTGATATAGGGCGGAATGGGCACGACACCTTCACGCTCGAGCAGATCGACAAAAGATCCGCCAGACAAGCATTCAATAATAAAAAATGCATTCTCCCGACCGATAATTTCAAGGTCCGATCCTTTCTCGGTCTTAAGACGAGTTCCAGGCGGGGGCGTCTTGCTCGTTTTTAATTGAACAAGCGCTCGTGAGGAGGAAAGAATGCGCTCAAGCATTAATTCAAATTTCCCGCCCGTTTCAGTTTTATGTCCAAAAAGCCGGGCGGGCAGCACCTTGGTGTCATTAATAACCAGTAAATCGCCCTCACGCAATCTGGAGCCTAAATCACCAAAACCGGCATCAATCAACGCAGCATCACCGGGCGGCACAATAAGCAACCGGCTATCACCGCGATTCACCGGCGGCTCTTGAGCAATCAGGGACTCCGGCAGGGAATAATCAAAATCGCTTGCAGAATACATGTGTGACTTTTTAATGAGACCTGAATCAAAAGCTGTATTAATCAAGGTGCAATTGTAACCGGCCGGTTGATTGGAATTTTCGATTTGCTTTTCGATTAACCTGCTTCGGGCAAATTTGATATCGATCTTCTAGATAACAAATTTTTCGACTTTCTGCCGTATTGTCCTCCCGACCTCACGAAAAACCCGAGCGTTGTAGCCCGGGTTTTATTTTTAAGCCAATCAAGTTTGTCCGTTTAACTCGGCGGACGGTAGGCGTCCAGAACCGCTTTAGCTTTTGTCATACCTTCAACGGCGGTCGGCATATCAAGCAATTTTGTAGTTTTACCATTGACGATCGCGCCGGCGGCAGATACCGCAAAAGCAACTGCTGCCATCGAGGCGTCATCAGGCATATCTGCAATCACGAGCAAATCATCACTTCCAAAGGCCATCCATGCGCCGATCATGGATCCGCCATTAGCCTCAATGGCCGCTTTAGCAGCGCCGGTTCGATCCTGCGGATTATTCACCAATGTTTTAATCGCCTCGGGCGAATACGAGGCCTGATACATGTAATGGGACATATTTTTCCTCCGATTTAATTCTCGGCATTAAGAATATCGCATTAATCTGATTTCTTCCACATCTAAGTTTTCTTCACTATTAATTTAATCTACGTTTATATTCTTGTTAAGGAATAAAGCCCGTCAGTCACTCTAATCAACTGACCCACTTTAAATGCACCTCTATTTCCATTTCGCAATAGCGTTGAATTTGTATGCCTATTGAATTTGATTTCATCATTGCCGGAGCGGGATCTGCTGGATGCGTCCTCGCCGATAAACTCAGCGCGTCAGGCGAATATTCTGTCGCCTTAGTAGAGACGGGATCGAGCGATAAGAAATTTTGGATTCAAACCCCAATCGGATATGGCATCACGTATACCGATCCAAAAGTGAACTGGTGCTTCACCGCGGCCCCTGATTCTGCGCTTAAAAACCGATCCCTGTACTGGCCCAGAGGAAAAGTGTTGGGCGGCTCGAGTTCGATTAACGCTTTGGTCTACCACCGCGGGCAGATGCAGGATTACGACGACTGGGCATTAGCAACGAATACCAGTTGGAATTATAAAAATGCCGAAAAAATATATGAATCATTTGAAGAGCGCTTGGAACCAAACAGTGTTGTTCAATCAAACCATAATATCCCCGAGCCGGTAAACAAACTCAGCGTATTTAATGCTTCTGCCGATTACCATAATCTCAAACACGATTTTCAAGACGCATTTTCGGAGCTGAACCTGACCTCATCATCGCAGGGATTTTTTGCAGGAGAAGGTCTCGGGCCTTATTGGCTCACCACTCGAAATGGAAAACGGTGCTCTTCAGCATCCGCCTTCCTGCACCCGGCGGCAAGCCGGCCCAACTTGTATATATTGACTGAGACTAGCGCTACCAAAATTAATATCCGGAATAAGCGCGCTGTTGGTATCGAAGTCACCGGCAAGAACAAAAAAAGAACACTCAAGGCGAGGAGAGAGGTCATCGTCGCCGCCGGCGCCGTTAACTCTCCACAACTCCTCCAGCTGTCTGGGATTGGAGGATCACACCACCTTAACACCCTCGGCATCAAACCCATTGTTGAACACCCTCACGTGGGGCAACACTTGCAAGATCATTTGGGGATCAATTATTTTTTCAAGTCTAAAAAACCGACCTTAAATAATACCTTGGGTAGCTGGCCCGGCAGACTTCGTTCGGGTATTCAATATATCGCACGTCGACGAGGCCCACTTTCGTTAAGCGTTAATCAGGTCGGCGGCCTGGTTCGCGCAGACCCACAAACCGCTCACGTTGACACACAGCTTTATTGCAACCCGGTGAGCTACCAGCCTGCAGACACTTACGCCAGAAAATTGACCCAGCCCGACTCCTATCCCGGGTTCATTATGGGATTCAACCCCTGTCGACCCACGAGCGAAGGCGCAATAACCATTCGATCTAATAATCCCAACGACGCTCCTGAAATTCGCACGAACTATTTGTCAACCGAGCATGACCTCAATTCGATTGTTGGGATGGCAAAGTTAATTGGAAAAATTCAAGACACTCAAGCCATCCAAAATATTCTCTCCGAGGCGCCTGACATGGATCTAACAAATCTTGGCGCGGATCACATTATCGAGGATTTTCGCAGTCGGGCATCAACCGTCTACCATCCCTGCGGCACTTGTCGAATGGGAACATCCATCAAAAACTCAGTCGTTAACCCTGAATTGAAAGTGCATGGTGTCAATGGGCTACGGGTCATTGATGCATCAGTGTTTCCCAACATTACTTCGGCCAATACCAACGCCCCGACAATTATGGTGGCGCATCAAGGGGCTCGCTTTATTCTTTCAGATCACGGGTCGTAAAAATGGCAACTTGTTCTGCCATCTTGAGCCAAGACTTTCTACTCTCCTAAAGGTTCGACCTCTTAGACAACCTGAATACGTAGCGGTTCGAGAGAAGCGATACTTCCCTCCATGACGTCCCCTTTCTTTATGGCGCCGACCCCAGCGGGCGTCCCCGAAAAAATTAAATCTCCAGCCGCAATATCGTAATACCGAGATAAATAACTTATTATTTCAGGAACCTTCCAAATCATCTGATTAATATCGCCCTTTTGTCGACATTGGCCATTGACGAACAAGGAGATCGGGCCATCCGTAAGATGGCCATGCTGGGAGACAGGCATTAGTTTTCCCACGGGCGCCGAACCTTCAAATGCTTTGCCGATCTCCCAGGGGCGTCCGAGCTTTTTTGCTTCTGCCTGAAGGTCCCGGCGCGTCATATCAAGACCGGACGCGTAACCAAAAACATGCTCAAGCGCTTTTTCTTTTGAGATATTTTCGCCGCCTGATTTAAGTGCCACAACCATTTCCAACTCAAAATGAACATCTTTTGAGTGAGGCGGGTATCGGAACTCTCCTGTTAAGTCGAGGTTTTGCGGGTTTTTCTGGAAAAAGAACGGGCTTTCCCTCGTAGGATCTGCACCCATCTCGATCGCATGGTCATAGTAGTTTCGACCAATACAATAAATTCGTCGCACCGGAAACTGGTGTTCGCTTTCGCAAATTGACAGATACGGTTGCCGGGCTGGTTTGAAAACATAATTTGTCATTAATATCCCCAAGTTAATCGTCGCACCCGAAATGTGACAAGGATTACCGATATCCTCAAAAAGGCAAGCCTTCGGGTCAAACTTGCTTGAAACCTTATCTCTTGTCGCTCTAAGTTACACTCTGACGACATCAATCAACACCCAATCCAAACCTTATGTTCGAAAAATCAACACACAAAATCGCAGTCATCGCAGGGGACGGTATTGGTAAAGAAGTCATGCCTCATGGGGTACGAGCGGTCTCGGCGGCTGCAAAAAAATTCGGGATCGAGATAGAGTTTACCGAATATAACTGGTCATGCGATCAATACGATCAGATTGGAAGCTGGATGCCATCTGACTGGAAACAACAACTGACCCAATATGACTGCATCTTCTTCGGCGCTGTGGGGTGGCCAGAGCGAGTACTAGACCATATCTCGCTTTGGGATTCTCTAATCAAATTTAGACGAGAATTCGATCAGTATGTGAACCTTCGACCCGTGCGACTGATGCCTGGCGTTAAGTCTCCGCTGGCAAACAAGAAACCGGGGGATATTGATTATTACGTGGTGCGCGAAAACACTGAGGGTGAATATTCATCGTTGGGCGGAAGGCTCTTTGAGGGTACCGATCGAGAAATGGCCCAGCAAATTTCGACCTTCACAAAAAAAGGGGTCGACCGGATTATGAACTTCGCATTTGAGCTTGCGATGGCGCGCAAAAAGAATCTTGTTTCTGCCACCAAATCAAATGGAATCTCGATCACGATGCCCTACTGGGACGAGCGCTTCGCGGCGGTTGGGGCACGCTTTCCGGAAGTCAGTCGTTCCCAGTACCACATCGACGGCCTTACGATTCAGGTGGTACTCGATCCTGGTCGGTTTGATGTCATCGTCGCCTCTAACTTATTCGGCGATATTCTCTCCGATCTAGGACCCGCAACCACGGGCACCATTGGAATAGCGCCGTCGGCGAATCTTAATCCAGAGCGAGCGTTTCCTTCGCTTTTTGAGCCTGTCCACGGGTCAGCACCAGATATTTACGGCAAAGGTATCGCGAATCCGATCGGCCAGATCTGGTCCGGCGCCATGATGCTGGAGTTTCTCGGTGATGGCGCTCCTTCGTATCGCGCCGCACACGATTTGATCTTTACCTCAATCGAAGAGACATTAAAGGCAGGTCCACATACGCCTGACCTGGGTGGACAAGCATCCACCGATGACGTTGGCGAGGCCATCTGCCAAAGAATTTTAGACTCAGGTTAGTGCATCGATACTTCTAATTCGGCAAGTGCGAGTTTCCAATACTCGACTCTACGAAACCAAAATTGCCGGTCGGCCTTTTATTTGTCGCCTGGAACGTAAATACCCGGCTCGAGGTTCGGGAGCGAACTGGCGCAGCCGGTCGTGAAAACCAGCAACACTGACAACATCAAAATAATTTTCATAAAATAATCTTCTACGTTTTTTCGTCAACAATTAAATTTGACGTGAGCTGACCAGCCAGATTTTTGCACGACCGTAAAAAATTAAATGTGAAAGATCTAAACCTCGCTTATGCCTTTCCAGGCCCAGTCGTTATAGCCCTTGGAATCGCGGTGAATCCAGTAATCGGCCAGATCCTCACTTTGATACTCCCATGCTGGCGTTTTCCCCACGTCATGCGCAGCGTGGACGAGCCGTCGTTGACGCTGATTTATTGACACTTGACCGTATAGTCTCTCGCTATCCCACTGACGCTGAACCAGTCCTTCCAGCTCATCAAGAATCTCATGATGAGTTGAATCACGAGCAAGATTGATCAACTCATGAGGATCGCGTTTTAGATCATACAAAACGGACGGCGCGCCACCGCCGCTGATCAGTTTGTGTTTTCCTTTGCGAACCATAAACATTGGCGAAGGAACCCCCTCAGAAGTGATTTCTGCAAAGACAGGACTATTTTCGTCACGCGCTTGCCCCTCACACGCCCCCAACAGACTGCTGCCATCAAGCGGTTCTGGCGCAACTTCATCAGACGCAATCCCTGCCAGATCACAAAGGGTGGGCAGTAGATCTAACAACGAGGTTGGCTGTGAATGACGGCCCGGCGAAAATCGCTCAGGCCAATGGATAATGAGCGGGACGCGAATACAATCTTCAAAAAAATGCTTTTTGTACCAAAGTCCATGCTCGCCGAGCATATCGCCGTGATCCGCAGCAATCACAATGACGGTATTCGCCAGAAGGCCTGTTTGCTCAAGCGTCTTCATGAGTCCACCCACCATCTCGTCAAAATAGGAAACATTTCCCAAATAGCTGTGTCGCGCTACCCTGACGTGCGCTTCCAAAATGCCGGTATCAACTAACATGGCATGGTGGAGCATTCTGGTGGTGTGCAATTCTCGTTCCGACTCGGGCTGTAAAGGTGTATTAGGCAAATCGATATCGTCGTGGCGATACAGATCCCAGTATTCCTGAAGGGTGCAATACGGCTCATGCGGATGAATAAACGAGGCGTTCAGAAAAAATGGCGCAGAGTTTTCGCGTGCAAACTGATGCAGTTTATTCTTGGCATGATAAAAAACAGCCTCGTCGTGATCGATCTGAACGGTCCGTTTCACGATCCCTGATCTCGTCACCCCGGTTGCCGTGTTATTGGATGACATACGCTCTTCGCCCCAACGCGGCGTCCATGAAAAATCAGTAGGATAAAGCTCAGGAACCAGTCGCTCTTCAAATCCATGAAGTAGGTCGGGGCCTACAAAATGCTGCTTACCGGAAAGGGTTGTACGGTATCCGGCTAACCTCAAGTAATGAGCGACCGTTGGAATACAGGCGGGAAATTCGGCACCATTATCGAAGGCGCCAATCTTACTCGGGAGCATTCCTGACAACATCGAAAATCGTGAAGGCGCGCATAACGGAAAATTGCAGTACGCATTTTCAAATGTGACCCCGTTATCAGCGAGTTGAGCGAGATTTGGAGTAATCGCAGGACCCCCGTACATGGGAAGGACTTGGGGCTTAAGCTGATCGGCTTGGATAAAAAGAATATTCGGCTGTTTAGATGTCATTTATTTTTTCCGTTGACTAAGCGTGTTGAACCCAAAAACAGAGCGAATCCCCCCTGAAGAATTCATCACGCAGAGAATCTTTTCAGCAATTTCGGTCGGGCTGATCCGGACTTTCGGGCAATCGATCTAATCAAAACAAAACTCAGGATAAAGCTCGGTCCCGATCCGGTCCCCATGGTTAAGGTCGTGCTCGCGCATAACCGAGGAGTGATCTGGGTCCATCCCCTCCCCCCTAAAACACACCCGGATATCATCCCCAAGCCACTGCGTATTAAATACCTTCAGATCGCAGCCGGGAGAAAGATTTCCCGATCCGCCATGAATGATTCGACCGTTAAACGCAACACAATCTCCGGGCGACATCTCCCAACTCAAGATATCGTAGTCGTTGCGATGACCTTCGATATCCGGAAACGGCTCGTACTCTTTTCTACTGAGTTCACGACGCTGATCCCGCGCATCTGATGTGAGATCGCCAAAATTCATTTGGCGGAACTCCTGAGCCCATCGATGTGAGCCGCGAACAAACTCTAATGCGCTTTTTTTCTCGACCGGAACCAAAGGCATCCAGAAAGAACAGGTATCAAGCCCTTTAACCGACCAATAGGGTTCATCCTGATGAAATGGCGTGCGGAACTGGGCGCCCGGTGTTCGGACAAAAACCGCGTCAAAAAAAAAGTTAACTCGATTTGTCTCAAGAAGTTGCGCCGCCAGAGATGCCAACGGTGAATTTTCAATAAAATCCTGATACTCGGCAATCTCTCGCCAGGCCTGACTATCGTAGAAGCAAGTCCGGCCCTGGTCATCTCTATTCCAAATCCGGCCTCGCTCGGTTGGCGTGTTAACATTTTTTTGAATGCCGCTGTCTAAGCGGTCGATCCAAAATTGTTCGATCGCATTCGGAATGAACACCACGCCATCTTCTGAAAATGTCTTAGCAAGGGCTGGGGCCAACTTGTGGAATTCAGGCATCCAAAAACTATGGGGGTGACCATTCCGAGCGTCAAGCGATTTCGACCCGCTTTTTAAAGCGCCCCGAAAAAACCCCTCTCGCTAACTCGCTTCGTATTTGGGTCTTTCGCTTTTAGGAATAGCGGTTAAAATAGTATCTTGACGATCAAGCCAGAGTTGATCGTCATCGACACTTAAATCACGGGAACATTCATTCCTGTGTGGTCAAAGTTTAGGTTTCAAATGCCGGGGTGGCGAAACTGGTAGACGCGCCAGACTCAAAATCTGGTTTCCGCAAGGAAGTGTCGGTTCGAGTCCGACCCTCGGTACCATTTGAATCGATAACTCAGACAAACCGCATCGAAATACTCGGAACAAACCGATACCAGCCCTACCAAACCGTGTTTTTGGTGCAATAGGCTTTTACCGTTTCCGAGTCTTTCTGGTCTCCATCAGCTCTCAAACAATTCTGATACGGGGACATCGCGTAGTATATTGCGAGAACCACAGCCCCCACCACTAACAGCTTGATAAGCGTTTCGGTCATGAGCTGACCTCTGGGGACGACGCCCCCTCTCGACGTTGCTCAGCCTCCTGATCTCGCGATACCTGAATCGAAATAATCTGGTTTTCAAAATCAAGCAAAAGTTGATAGGTCTCTGCGTCTTTTTGACTCACGTCTTGAACCTCTAATCTGTGAACATTACGAAGATAATCAAGAATGTTGGCGTTGACCATTTTCGCAAAATCATCCTCTCTTTGGTCTTCATCTTCCATATTGTTTTCCTGAAATACTCAACCTGACATTACAAATATAAGTTTATTAATGAAAGGATCGTACACCAGACTTCAAAAAGTCGATCACGATATCGCGCAGCCCCCGCTAGACTCCCTATTGGCCCCTACTTCTTTAAGCAAATAAGAATCTAAAAAGCAGAGCTGATATGGATACGCACGCCATCAGAATGCCCCCCGCCAAGCGTTTCATTACGGGTATAAACAAGCGCAGATATCAACCCATCATTAGAAACATAATCGAGCCCCAACTGAATCCGTACGGTGGCATCGGTCTCATCTTCAAGAACAAGGTTATAGGATCGCGTGCCGGCAGCGTACTTCATTGTGACGTTTTCGCTGGAGGAGAAACTATAACCATACTCGGCTGATCCAAAGGGTCGCATCAGGCCTTTGGATAACGCCCGTTGATAGTTGATATCCAGCCCGATAAACAACATTTGATGATCAATATTTTGATCTCCATACTGAACGGCCCAAACACCGCCCGTTTCAGATTCTGTGTCAAGTTTTGCGCTTCCAAGCTCGAATCGACCATGAGGCGTGATCTGGAATTTTCGCCCAACCGGTTCAAGACCACGAACACCAATTGATGAGAACAGCATCGTTCCGTCTCTAACGGCGCTAAAGGTTGCGGTCGTCTCTTTACGAGTGCTCGCAATGTCCAGATCCGCAGCACCCAAGATCCCCTCCAAGACCAGCGCCATCTCCTTCGGTCGCATCGCGCCATAAAAAGAGAGTCCATAGTTCTCGGCGTCAACATCGTCATTTGGGTTGATTTCCGCCGATTGCCAGGACGCCGTCAGCGCGACACCTCCTCGAGCGTAATCCCCAAAAGCGCGATCTGAGCCAATCGCAATCAGCACGCCATCGCTATTGTCTACCGAATCCCAATTCCCCACCGTCACCTGGCCCTCTGTCCAGATTGACCAGCCTGCAGCGCTCGCATCCCCCGAGGGATTAAGATCAACTGGTTCCAAATCAGTCGCGGCAAGCGTCGCCCCAATCATCCGCCCGACCAATTCGTTGGATGAGTCAATTTCACCCTGCGAATTAACAAGCGTCTCAAGGTCTGCCAGCAGACTGCGGGAATCTGCCTTGACCGGTTGCGCGCTAAAAATGCTGCGCATCGCCGGATCCTTAAAGGTGAACTGGATCCCTTGATAGGAGAGTCCAAAGCCATCGAGGTCACCACTATTGATATCATCGTGATTGCAACCCGGAATCTCAGGCTGACCTTCCGATTCATCTGACTGACAGGCCTCTGTTGCAATTTGGCGACCAAATACCTGACCTAAACGGGCAAAACGGCTATTGATAGGCTGGGAAAAGTTCCTAAGATATTCTTGAGCTAAAGACGCGTAAGCTCTGGCGACAGCCGTCACGCTTTTATTCAACAGCAGGTCGGGCTCGTAGCGCCAACTGACTGAATTGCTCTCTAAATTTAGGTTGTTTGCGTTATCTTGGAATCCATCTTCGGGCACCGAAATCAAGCTCCGGCCTGGTGTCACGGATGACACGAGCGCCGAAAACTCTCGACCGGCGCCTGAAAATTCCGAGATGGTTAAGTTGCTTAACAAGAAGTCATCAAGATCGAAGCCGGTTACGACCTCGCTGATTTCGATCGCGACCCTCCAGGAAGGCTGCGACGTTCGAGCATCACTCTCTAGTCCCAGCACGTACACCTTGACCACCGGGCGAACGTTGTCAACCGGAGTTAGATTATTTTCTACCACTTCCTCTTCTTCCTCTTCATCACCACCGCCTCCTCCACTGGACGCGGTCACCGAAAAAGAGCGAGACACATCGGTCGCCGCGAAGTAATCCCCTGCCCCGGCTTGACTGGCGGTTATGGTGCACGTGCCGGCGCTTACCAAAGTAAGCGTTGTTCCCGAGACCGTGCACACTCCGGCGGTAGACGAAGCGAGCGACACCGTCAATCCGGAGTCAGATGATGCGGTAAGATCTGCCGTGCCGGATGCGAGCTGCTGTGCCCCGGGGTCATTGAACGTAATCACTTGGGATTTGCGACATTCCATATCTGTCATGTCAACATTTCCATCCTCTACCTCGAACTCCGCAAAGGTGTAATCCTGATCTAGCGTATAGGTCAGGGTTGCGGGGAAAGATGAAGTAGAGGTCTTGAATGTGTAGGAGGCGGCAACGCCAGGCGCCGCGGATGTTCCCAAGTTTATATTAGCGGTTGTGGGCGGCGCCGTTGGGTTGGAAAACGTGACCTTGAGTGTTTCACCTTCTGAAAACCTACGTCCTTTATTAATTTCCTGCCAATACACATCAGAATACGTTCCGTCCGCTTGGCTGTTGACTGCCTGACAGCCGGTACTGAGGGCCGCCAACGCCTCTTCTACAGGCAACAATGGGCAAAGCAAAAGGCACAGGCAGCCCATTCGCAAAAATGCGCTTTTCATAAGATTTATCGAGATTCATAACCAACTTTTGTGGATTATGGTTCGAGCCAGAAATCTTAATCAACTTCTGTTGTTTATGATCCGATAGGTCAGATCTTAGACTAAAGGGTCGCTCTAACGGTAAGGCGGATGCATCGGGTCAAAGACAATGTTCTGGACCCGGAAATTCGCGAGTTTTTACCGCTTTCAAGAAATGCTCCACCGCGGTGACAGCCGATCCGGCGCCGGCCAAGAAATCTTTATTGAATTTAGGACTCTTCTTTGGGTATAGCCCGAGCAAATCGTAAAGCACGAGCACTTGGCCGTCCGTTTGCGGCCCCGCACCGATTCCTATCGTCGGGGCGCTTATCTTTTTGGAGATTGAGTCTGCCAAGGTTGATGGCATCGCTTCCAGAATGAGCACCGAGACTCCGGCTTGATCCAAAACCAAGGCGTCGTTTTCAATCTCACTTGCCGCTTCGGTCTCTCGGCCTTGCACCTTGAATCCGCCAAACTGATTGACCGACTGCGGGGTAAGTCCAATATGGCCGCAAACGGGGATACCCCGTTCCACCAAAAACTCGACCGTCTGGCGCATGAATGCGCCGCCTTCAATTTTGACCATCTGCGCTCCGCCCTCCCCGAGCAGTCGAGCGGCGTTTTCAAAAGCCTGCTGTGGGCTCGACTGAAACGATCCAAAAGGCATGTCCGCGATAATGAGGCTTGTTTCTACACCTCGCGAGACACACTTGGTGTGGTAGACCAGATCGTCGACGGTGACCGGCAGAGTCGTTAAATGCCCCTGCACGACCATGCCCACGCTATCGCCAACCAAAATAATTTCGACACCCGTCTTATCCAGAATACTGGCAAAACTATAGTCGTACGCGGTAAGGCAGGCGATCGGCTCACCGCGAGCCTTCATGTTAGCGAGTGTTGTGACGGTGATTGGTCTTTTGATAGTCATAATTGAACTCTAGCCCAAACCAGAAGCGATTTCGGGCGACCGATTATGCCTAAACTCAGCAGGTCCGACCACTCCAAAAACCCTGCAATCTTAGGCTAAATTAATTGCGACCGATTAGCGGCGCTTGCCAACAAAATCTATAATCAGATAACTTAGTTTCCAGGGTTTTATTTCAATGAAAATGCTGTTCGATTTTTTTCCACTGATTTTGTTTTTTGGCGCGTATAAGTTTTATGGCATATACGCGGCAACAGCGGTTGCCATTGCGGCCTCCGTCGGACAAGTCCTCTGGGTTTGGGTGCGTACCCGAAAAACAGAAACCACTCATCTGGTCACGCTTTTTGTGATTGTTATTTTCGGTGGGATGACGCTGGTTTTTCGGGATGATACCTTTATCAAATGGAAACCGTCGATCGTTAACTGGATCTTTGCCGTAATTGTCATCGGCAGTCATTTTATTGGTAACAAAACGGTTATCGAGAGATTGCTGGGCACTAAGTTAAGTATGCCCGGGGCGATCTGGACCAAAGTTAATTTCTCGTGGGGAATCTTTTTCCTGATCAGTGGTCTGCTCAATATGTATGTCGCGTTTTATTACAGGCCCGAACTTCCCGAGGCAGTACGAACCGATTTTTGGGTCAACTTTAAAGTGTTCGGCTTACTGGGACTTACGCTTGCTTTTAGTGTGATCCAGATGATGCTAATTGCGAAACACATCACGACTAAAGACTCCGAGGACTAATGTCAGTAAAAGACCAAATTCATCAGCGACTCATGGAAAACCTGGGCGCTGAATCCGTCGAAATTGAAGACCAAAGTCATCTCCATGCGGGCCATGCGGGAGCTGCATCTGGTGGCGGACACTATGACGTGATCGTAATCTCCAGCGCATTTAACGATCTGAATACCCTTGGCAGACATCGTCTGATATATCGCGCGGTTGATGATCTGATGAAAAAAGAGATTCATGCCCTCAGCATTCAGGCATTCAGTCCAGACGAGGTTTAGCGAGAGGCGACGCTATGGCAACCCCTTCTAAATCAGCTCGGTATTTCCTGTACTGGCTCGTTTTTTTTGGCCTTTTGCTGTTTGCTTTCACTCTCTTTGTTTGGTTTGGCGTTTTAGCACTTTTTATCGAGCAAGACTCGAGCCGGCTCTCGCTTGTCATTCTGGTTGGCCTCTTGGTTGCTTCTCTTCACGCAGGCTATCGCGCTTACAAGATCGACGACGAAATCAACCGGGCGCGAGTCATCGCGATCAGTTATCCATCTCACGAGAGCACCGATCAGTCGTCGATTGCCTCGGAATATCGCTTGTTGATTGACAAAGCGGTTTCAAACGGTCGACTACTCACTGAGTCTGCAAATCTCGGAGTCTATCTAGAGAAACGCGTGCACGAGGGGCATGCCAACGGATGGTTCATCGCCGACCTCATGATCAAGCTCGGATTGCTCGGCACCGTTATCGGATTTATCTTTATGCTGAGTTCGGTGGCCCAACTCGAAACAACAGACCTTAATGCGGCCAAATTAATGCTGACTCAAATGAGTGGGGGAATGAGAATCGCGTTGTTCACAACGCTTGCGGGCTTATCGAGCGGTCTCATCTTGGGCGCGCAATATCAGCTTTTGGATCATGGCGCCGACCGACTCTTTGGCATTATCGTGAGCACTGCCGAGACCGGAGAGGTTCGTACGTCTCAATCAAACCCCGCGTTTACCCGCCCGGAGTGATCTGATGCGTCCTCGTGGCGGTGGTTATCGCACTGATCCTTTTGTGGATCTCTTGTTCAACGCACTGCTCGGATTCACGCTTCTTTTTTTTGTTTCCCTGGTTTATTTCAATCCCGAGGCCCGCCAAGGCAAAGTAAATTTAAAGGCGGAATATATTATCTCTGTTACATGGCCAGAGCACCGTACCGACGATATCGATCTTTGGGTGCGCGATCCCTTGGGCGAGGTGGTCTCCTATCTAAGCAAGGATGCGGGCTGGCTGCACCTTGATCGGGACGATCAGGGCGCTATTAACGATACCGTGATCATTGAAGGCGAGAAGATTATCTACCCGATTAATCAGGAGCTTGTCACATTAAGGGGGCTTGTCGATGGCGAGTACACCGTCAATCTTTATTATTATGAAAAACGAGAGCTTGAGCCCATTACCGTTCTTGTGAAAATCGAGCGCATTAATCCTTCCGTGCAAACTGTTTTTGTTAAAAAAGTAATTCTTTCCAAACTGGACGAAGAGCGAACCGTCGTGCGATTTACGCCCACTCGCGACGGGAAAATCATCAATGTTAATGAACGCCAGGCGCAACTCACCCCTTATCTGTTGGATCCGCCAGAATGACAGAAAGTGCATTTCTGCTAGCGCTGTCGTACGCCTTCGTGACTTTTTTATTACTATTGATCGTGACGCGGGCTCGTCTCTCGATAAAAATCAGAGCAATAACGGTCATTTCGGGCGCCGCTTTTTATATTGCTCACTTTCTCTCGCTCAACGGACTTGGAGGCTGGCCCGCAACCTTAACGCTTCCGGAAGAATTTCAACTGCACGCATTCACCATCGTTGAGCCCAACTCGATACAAAACGAACCCGGCCATATTTATGTTTGGATACAGGAAATCGGCGATGCCGAGCCCCGCGCTTATTCACTACCCTATAGCTCGTCCGTTCATGACCAGTTGACAGCATCCGAGAAACGGCGACAAGGAGGATATCAACAGAAGGGACGATCAGACGGTAGCGGCACAATAAAGATATCAAATGCCAGCCGACGCCTCCCCCAGAAAGTCTCCTTGGATAATTAATCTAACGTGGCATCCCTGATGCCCCTGGTAATCTCAGGGCTGGAGCAAGTCATCCAGTAATTCTTCAAGCATTTGGGAGGGGCGAACGATACCTGCGACATTTCCGGCGACATTTAAAACCCGCAGACGAACCAAATCCTCACTCTCGCCTTTGAAAACACTTTGAAGACCTGAAATTCGCGATAACACAGCGCCCATGAAACATTCAGAGGCGCGACTCGCGCCATCGTCAATCTTAAGCGCAATCCCGATGCCCGCATCAGGAACGGCGCCACAAAAAACCCCTTCCGCGCCCGTTTTAACAATGAATGATCCTTTGCCGGCCAAAATTGCTCGGGTACACCAACGCCCGGTCCCGGCCACCATGATTGGCTCTGACACCATCGCCCGGTAAATATGTTTCGACGCATGACGTCGTTCTGTCGACAACCCTTTCCCAGATGCAAATCGCGCAAACGATAAGGCAAGTGGCTGAAGTGCGATTCCAGCGACGGGGATCCCACAACCGTCTATACCCCGCGGTACATCCGCGAGAGAGACATCGGCAAGATCTTCAAGAAGCGACAACACCCGCTGCTGGATAGGGTGTGTCGCCTCGATATAGCCCCCGCTTGGCAGACCAAGATGCCGGACAGAAGACAGAAAACCGGCATGCTTTCCAGAGCAGTTGTTATGGGCCGCGCTTGGATCAATGTTCGAGTTGATAAGCGCCTTTTGATCTTCGCTGCGGCGAGGAGGATGGACGCCACATTCCAGCGCATTCTCGTTCAACCCAATTTGCATTAGCCATCGCCGAACGGTCTCAACGTGAATGCTCTCTCCGTTATGGGACGCGCACGCCAGCGCAAGCTGGCGATCCGTTAATTGGTATGCTTGCGCCGCTCCGCTCTCAATAAGCTGAATCGCCTGAAGCGGCTTAATTGAGGATCGTGGATAAATCAGTTGAGAGGTATCCCCGAGGCTCGCGAGTAGTTTGCCGTCGTCACGTACCACCGCGACCGCCCCCCGGTGGCGACTTTCGATCATTCCGCCACGCGTGACATCAATCACAGTTGGGTTTGCGCTCATTTTCTTGCCTCAAATAACGCCCTAGAGCGCTCTATCACGTTACGAAAGATATACTAAGATCGTAAATTTCCCAATTGTTTAAATTACCCCAATGAGCGACATAAAATATACCGCTGAGCATGCATGGGCACGGGCTGAAGATAATATCGTGACGGTAGGCATAACTGATTTTGCACAGGAGCAGCTTGGCGATCTTGTTTTTGTTGAACTGCCAACGGAAGGGATCGAGGTTGCCGCCGGCCAGGAAGTTGTTGTTATTGAGTCCGTTAAGGCAGCTGGGGATATCAAGTCCCCGATCTCAGGCACCATCGTTGAGATCAATAAAAAACTTTTAGATTCCCCGGAACAGGTCAACGATGACCCCACCGGCGGCGGCTGGTTTTACCGTATCAAAGTTAAATCCACGGGCGATTTAGACCTGCTTCTCGATGAAAGCGAATATGAAACGCTCGTTAATGATTAAGCGACCGTAAATCTGGAGAATTACAACGATGAGTAAGTATGGCGTTAACAATGCCGAGCAAAAGGTGGCGCGAGTGCCCGTGAAGTTTGCACCAACAGAGCGTAGCGAGCGGCTGAAAAAGCCCGAGTGGATTCGGGCAAAATTTCCCGGCACTCCCGAGGTCATGCGTCTCAAGAAGATCTTGAGGGAAAAAGGCCTTAACACGGTCTGTGAGGAAGCAACCTGCCCAAATCTTGGGGAGTGCTTTGGTCACGGGACCGCCACCTTCATGATTCTTGGCGACGTTTGCACACGGCGATGCCCATTTTGTGATGTTGCTCATGGTCGTCCGGGAACGGTTGATATAGCGGAACCCGTTCGCCTTGGAGAGACTGTAAAGGAAATGGGGCTTAGTTATGTGGTGGTTACGTCGGTCGATCGTGATGACCTTAGAGACGGTGGCGCGCAGCATTTTGCAGATTGCATTCAAGCACTTCGAAAATCGTGCCCTGATATTCAAGTTGAAATCCTGACCCCGGACTTTCGAGGACGTGCCGAGAAAGCACTCGCCATCTTGAAAACAACCCCGCCCGATATTTTCAATCACAATCTCGAAACCGTACCGAGCTTGTACCGACGGGTTCGACCCGGCGCCGACTATCAATATTCACTTAATCTGCTTAGGGACTTTTCAAGCGCTTGCCCCGGCATACCCACAAAATCGGGTTTAATGCTGGGTCTAGGAGAAACCAACGAAGAAGTGGTCTCTGTAATGGAAGATTTGAGACGCCACGAGGTACAACTGCTGACACTGGGTCAATACCTACAGCCGACCAAGCACCACTTACCCGTTGAAAGATATGCAACACCGGCTGAATTTGAGGAATTAGGGCAAATCGGGGCAAAGCTGGGCTTTTCGCATGTCGCCTCGGGTCCAATGATCCGATCGTCTTATCATGCCGACCAGCAGGCGAAAGACGCAAAAAAGCTGATGACCTAGCTTCCCACATTGTCAATGGTCGGGCAACTTGTCACGATTTGGGGATAAAAATTGTAAAAATCACCGGTTTAGGTTTAAATCTGTCCTAACACCTGCGGTTTAGGTTTTCAGTCTCCAGATTTCTGGCTACAGACTGGAAGTCGCGGGTGATCAACAAACGACACTCACCAAAGTGAGAGAGGATTCGTAATGAAACAAAAAACGACTGCTGTTCTGTCGGCGGCTGCGCTGGTTCTAGGCGTCGCAGGCACCACTCAGGCGGGCACCCTTGAAGATGTTCAAAGTCAAGGCGTCCTTCGCTGCGTCGTCAGCACCGGTATTGCCGGTTTTGCCCAACCGGATGCCAGTGGCGTCTGGAAAGGCTTCGACATTGACTTCTGCCGGGCGACTGCTGCTGCAGTGCTGGGCGATGCCAATAAAATTGAAGCAGTAACCTCAACAGGTAAAACCCGTTTCACCAAGCTTAATGCTGGCGAAGGCGACGTGCTTTGGAGAAACACCACCATTACATTCTCCCGTGACGTGGGCGTAAAACTACGCTTTCATGGAGTGAACTACTATGATGGTCAGGGCTTTATGGTCAAAAAGAGTCTGGGCGTAAACAGCGCATCGGAACTCGACGGCGCTTCAGTGTGCATCCAAACCGGTACCACTACCGAATTGAATCTCGCTGACTACTTCTCGGCCAACGGCATGAAGTATGAGCCTGTCACGATTGAAACCAACGACGAGGCGCGTCAGAACTATGAAAGTGGCCGTTGCGACGTGTACACCACGGATGCGTCAGGTCTTGCTTCAACCCGCTCTGCACTGCCAAATCCTGATGACCACATGGTTCTGCCAGAAATCATCTCCAAAGAGCCTTTGGGCCCTGCAACTCGCCACGGCGACGACCAGTGGTCAGACATTGTGACTTGGGTGCTAAACGCAACCATCACGGCTGAAGAACTCGGCGTCACCATGGGTAACGTGGACCAGATGAGAAGTTCTAACAACCCGGAAGTGCTGCGACTGCTCGGTGTTGACGGCAGCCAGGGCCAGGAACTCGGCCTGTCGAATGACTGGGCTTACCAGATCATCAAACAGGTTGGCAACTATGGCGAGATTTTCGAGCGCAATATTGGTGTTGATACCCCGCTTGGCATCGCGCGCGGTCTTAACGCGTTGTGGACCGAGGGTGGCCTGATGTACTCACCGCCGTTCCGCTAGTCGACTGGTTGTTTTTGTAACTGCAGTAACTTCACCAGGGATCCACTAGGATCCCTGGTGTACCGCAGAATTAGTTCTGCGGTGAAACCCGCCGAAGACAGAATTTATAAATGGCATCATCAAACGCCCCTTCGAACGTGCTCTCGCAACTCTGGCGTAATAAAGAATCCAGAGGGGTGATTATTCAGATTTTTACCATGGTGATTGTTTTCGGCCTGTTGGCAGTCATTGCCCGCAATGTCGTCATCAATCTCGAGGCGGTCGGTAAGGAATTTAGCTTTGACTTTTTGTTCTGGCCCGCCGGCTACGACATTGGGTTCTCTCCATTTATCGAGTACACAAATAAATCGACACACTTTATGTCCGGAGTGGTCGGCCTTCTAAATACCCTCCTGATTGCTTTTTGGGGTTGCATCCTGGCGACGATCCTAGGGTTCGTCATCGGCATCATGCGCTTGTCAAGCAATTGGCTTGTGAGTCGGGTGTCTTACGTTTTTGTAGAATTCGTTCGAAACGTTCCTGTTCTTATTCATATCTTGGCGATTTATGCGATCGTCGTCACGATCTTACCTTCGACCAAACAAGCAATAAGTCTTGGCGGCGATCTATTTTTTCTATCGAATCGAGGGTTTTATATCCCTGCGCCTATTTTTGAATCAGGTGCCGGTTGGGTTGGCATCGTCCTACTGATCAGCATTGGCCTCGTTATCGCTTTCAAACGCCGGGCAAAACGAATTCAGGATAATACCGGAAGGATTTACCCCGTCTTTTGGATCTCGCTCGCCATCCTAACCGTACTGCCCTCTTTAGCGCTGGTTGCGATGGACACGCCTATCTCCTGGGATATTCCTGCCCTAAAAGGTTTTAATTTCCAGGGCGGGATGGCGGTAAAGCCCGAATTTATAGCGCTTTGGCTAGGCCTGTCCTACTACACAGCGGCTTTTATTGCAGAAATCGTTCGGGCTGGAATTCTTGCGGTGAGCCATGGCCAGACTGAGGCCGCGCACGCGCTCGGCGTCCGCCCGAATCGAACGTTGCAACTCATTATTATCCCACAGGCGCTTCGAATTATCGTACCGCCCTTATGTAGCCAGTACCTTAACCTGACGAAAAACTCGTCCTTGGCAATCGCCATTGGATATATGGATATCACCGCAACGCTTGGCGGTATTAGTCTGATGCAAACAGGAAAAGAAATGGAGACGATGTTAATCGTGATGGGAATCTATCTTATTATTTCTCTACTGATTTCAAGTTTCATGAACTGGTTTAACAGTCGCATCAAACTGACTGAGCGCTAGGTCGATACCATGACAAAAAGCTTCAATCCTCAAAGCTACGAGCCCGGTACACATCCGGACCTCCCACCGCCGGCCATTACGACGGGCTTGATCGGCTGGATAAAGACCAATCTCTTTTCATCACCGCTCAATACCGCACTGACCCTGATTTCACTTTGGTTTTTATGGCAAATCTTGCCCTCATCGATCCATTGGCTGTTTACCGGCGCAGTCTGGTCTGCAGTCGACCGAAAGGAATGCTGGGCGATGATGGACGCGCCAAGAGACGGCGCCTGCTGGGCTTTTATTCGAGGGAGTCTGGAACTATTTCTTTACGGCTGGTACCCAGAGCCAGAACGTTGGCGCGTCAATCTTACATTCATCCTTTTCGGAGCCGCTGTCTTCGGCGCGTTACGTGAAAATATTCCCGGTAAAAAGTATTGGTTAATGTTCGCGGCAGTCTTTCCATTTCTTGCGGCGTGGCTTCTGTTTGGCGGGTTTGGCCTTGAGCCAGTCCCGACAGGCAAGCTGGGCGGCATTCTCCTGACGCTGGTTGTCGCCGTCACAGGCATTTCTTTTTCTCTTCCGTTAGGGATAGCTCTCGCCCTTGGCCGCCGTTCACGCTTACCCGTGCTGCGAGCGATCTGTGTCATATTCATCGAGTTTATTCGCGGTGTGCCACTCATCACCCTCCTTTTTGTCGCATCAACGATGTTGACCTATTTCTTACCACCAGGATCATCTTTCGACCTTTTGATGCGGGTCTTAATCATGGTAACGCTGTTTGCAGCCGCTTATATCGCAGAAGTGGTCCGCGGAGGCCTTCAAGGCTTGTCATCAGGGCAGTATGAGGCAGCCGACGCGCTCGGCCTGACTTACTGGCAATCGCATCGCCTCATTATTTTGCCTCAGGCTTTGAAAATCTCAATCCCGGGAATCGTGAATACCTTTATCGGCTCCTACAAGGACTCAGTTCTTGTCCTCATTATTGGCATGATGGATATATTGGGACTCGGTAGAGCCCGTTTGAATGACCCAGACTGGCTAGGACTTGCTCCGGAGCTTTACATCTTTATTTCTCTATTTTTCTTTGTGAGTTGCTTCGCGATGGCGCGCTATTCGTTGAGCCTAGAAAAGAAACTTGAAACTGGCCATCAATCCTAAGAGACCATGACAACGGATCATTAATATGAATCAGGACTCAAAAAACGCTTCAAAAACTGAAGAACCCTTCTCAAGAATCTTTAAAGTTCCCTACGAAGAGAT
>ENA-OREN01000575-OREN01000575.1-marine-metagenome-genome-assembly--contig:-NODE-575-length-51207-cov-13.122257_pt1 | contig 51207 bp, 45 predicted proteins | sample MGYA00248624_ERZ508555 | MGnify/ENA primary metagenome ERZ508555 (study PRJEB26222, sample SAMN06267773) | marine metagenome | isolation source: Saanich Inlet, British Columbia, Canada | place... | reverse complement strand
ATTGCTAACTGCCTTGTGGAGGCATAGTTCTTAAACAAAATATCTGAAAACTCCTTTAATGTCAATGAGAAGAGCCTATTTCAATGAGGGCTCTGATGGGGATAAATCGAGCTTATGAAGCGAACAAAAATCAAAGACCTTCTCAATGGTGAGGAAGGTGAAGCGTTGGTCAAGGGCTGGGTGAAAACCCGGCGGGATTCCAAGGGGGGCTTTTCCTTCCTGGAAATTAACGATGGCTCCTGCCTGGCTAATATTCAGGTGGTGATAGAGCATACTCTTTCTGACTACTCCTCCATTGAAAACCAATTAATGACCGGCAGTTGTGTTTCGGTTCGCGGCAAACTGGTGGCTTCGGAAGGCAAGGGCCAGTCCATGGAAGTCCAGGCCACCGGCATTGAGGTCTATGGTCCTGCCCCTGCCGATTACCCTTTGCAAAAGAAGCGGCACTCCTTCGAGTTTTTGCGCGAGATCGCCCACCTGCGTCCGCGTACCAATACTTTTGGTGCGATCATGCGGGTGCGAAACCGGCTGGCTTTTTCCATCCACCGTTTTTTTCAAGATAAGGGCTTTGTTTATCTGAACACGCCTATTGTGACCACCAGTGATTGCGAAGGAGCCGGAGAAATGTTCCAGGTGACGACACTGGATATGTCCAATCCGCCGCGTGTGGATGGAGCAGTGGACGGAGCAGTGAACGGGAAAATTGATTTTTCTCAGGATTTTTTCGGTGAAAAAACTTTTCTCACCGTCAGCGGACAATTGGAAGGTGAAATTTATGCCATGGCCCTGGCAGAAATTTATACGTTTGGCCCCACCTTCCGGGCCGAAAACTCCAACACCAGCCGTCACCTGGCTGAGTTTTGGATGGTGGAACCAGAAATGGCTTTTTATGATCTGGATGACAATATGGATCTGGCTGAGGAATTCATTAAATTTTTATTGTCGGATATAATGGAACACTGCGCCGAAGACATGGAATTTTTTAATAAACGCATTGATACCACCATTCTTGAGACTCTGAGAAATATTATCGATAATCAGTTCGAGAGGTTGACGTATACCGAGGCCATTCACCAACTGCAAAAAGCAACTGAGACATTTACCTACCCTGTGGAGTGGGGTTTTGCTCTGCAGGCGGAACATGAGCGTTATCTCAGTGAGAAGGTTTTTAAAAAACCGATCATCGTGTTCAACTACCCCGAACAGATCAAGTCCTTTTACATGAAACTCAATGAAGGCGGTGAAACCGTGCGAGCCATGGATGTGCTTCTGCCGAACCTTGGGGAAATAATTGGCGGCAGTCAGCGTGAGGAAAATTATGATGTGCTTTTACAGCGCCTGCGGGATAAAGACCTAGACCCGGAAGAATACTGGTGGTATCTCGACTTGAGAAAATTCGGCTCGGCACCTCACTCAGGGTTCGGGTTGGGATTCGAAAGGCTGGTCCAGTTCGTCACCGGCATGGAAAATATCCGCGATGTAATCCCTTTCCCCAGAACTCCCAAACACGCCAAATTCTAGCACTCGGCGTGCGGCCAAAGTGCAATAGCTCTATATGGCGAGCAAAGAGTTGTCTCGGCCTAAAAAGCTCTTGCCCAGTGCCTCCCACGCTAGCGGGCGGCTCGCGATGACGTATTTTGCAAGGGAAGACCGTTTAGCTAGTGCGCTTGAGTATTCAGTTCGCCTTTTGGGTAATGCAGTACTGGCCCCACGCCTAGTGGTTAGTGGGCAGGCAGGGTGAAGTGGAAGGTGGTTCCTTTGCCCTCAGCAGTTTCAAACCAGAGTTTTCCCTGGTGATTTTCCTCGATAATGCCTTTGCAGGAAAGCAGGCCCAGTCCGTTACCATCCTCTTTCGTGGTCAACGTGTCTTTGAAAAGGTACCCCTGAACATCCTCCGGGATACCACAACCCTTATCTATTATGCTGACTTTTAGGAACCCATTGTTTCGAGCGACCTGGACATCCACCTGGCCTCCACTTTCTGTGACATAGCCGGCGTTGATAATCAGGTTTTGCAGGACGCGCTGGATGTCCAAAGGATAAAAAACCGCATCCAGAGAACCTTCTTGGGGAAGGATGTTGATGGTTTTGTTCTGCAATTGTGAGTGCGTGGTGAGGCCCGCTATGGTTTCTTCTATGATCGGCAAAATGGGATGTTTTGATTTCACAGACTCGCTTTTAATTTTTTTTATATGGTTTAAACTGGAATCCAGAAGCTCCATCAAATTGGTGCGGACTGTTTCGACCACATGCTGGCATTGCTCCATGTCTTCCAGCCCGTCTCGTTTTTTATGGTTGGAATCGGTTCCTTCAAACATTTCGATGGAGTCTTCAATGGTCAATTCTGCAAGTCCAAGCGTACTCAGGAAATTACGGATATCGTGGGTGAAAATGCTCAGTTGGCGCAGGTCCTTCATCATTGTTTCCAGGTCATTGCGTATGCGGCTTGACAAGGTACGCATGATGGAGAGGAGTGCCTGGGGTTCTGATGCCAGATAGGTGTGGAAATGCTCTTCATTGATTTCCATGAGCAGGGTAGTTTGTACCGCCCTGGCCGAAGCGGAACGTGCTTTGGATTCGATCAGCGACATCTCTCCCAGGTATTGACCCGGGCCGAGAATAGCTATTTGTTTAGGGCCCTTGAAAACTTCGAGTTCCCCTTCGAGGATGAGGTACATGGCATTTTCCAGGTCATCCTCATTAAATAGAACCTCTTTAGGTGAGAGGGAAATTTCCCGGCAATGATCGACCAGCTTGCCCAGTGTAGACGCATCGAAAAAACTGAGCAGGTCAGTCTCCTTTAATAGCTGAATTTTCCGACTGTTCTCCATCCTAAAAGGTTACCATTATTCGCCGAGTTAGCCAAGATAGAGTGTCAAAGAAGTTAGAATATTGCTGATCCGATAGAGCTGTTGCAACTGGGCAAGGGTTTGTTGGGCCGAGAGTATCGTTGCTAGCAGTAAAAAGTTATTACCCCTCTGGGGCACGAGGGCTGATGAAAAATATAACGCACACTGGCCCCACGCCTAGTGCCGGTGAGCCACCGGAGGCAGATGGCAATGACTCGTTAAGCCGAGATAGCTCTTTGCTCGCCAAAGAAAGGTACTGCATGCTGGCCCCACGCCTAGTGGTGCCGGGTGAGGCGGATGGCGGTTTCTATATGTTGGGTTTGCGGGAACATATCAATCACCCGGGTATCCTGAATTTGGTACCCATCGAGGCGTTCCAGGTCGCGGGCCAGGGTGCCCGGGCTGCACGAAACATAGATGATTTGTTCAGGCTTGGCTTCCAGGAGAGTTTGGATAACCGTTTCTGATAAACCTTTGCGGGGAGGGTCCATGATGAAGGTATGCACGGTTTTATCCAAAGCGATTTTAGCGGCATGCTCTTCCACCGTTCCGGTAAGGAACTGGCAATTGGAAAGCCCATTACTTTTAGCACTCTGCCTTGCATCTTCCATGGCGGGTTCAAATTTTTCAATTCCGATTACATTTCTACCCTGCTTTGCCAGCCACAAGGCTATGCCTCCCGACCCACTGTAAGCATCGACCAGGGTTTGTTCTCCGGCTTCCTCGGTCCATTGACTGATAAGAGCATAAAGTTTTTCTGCTTGTTTGGAATGGACTTGGAAAAAGGAACCGAGGGAAAGGTGAAAGGTCAGCTCTCCGAGTTTTTCGCTATAACGGTTTTTGCCCCACAGCACCTTGTTTTCGGAGCCCATGATTACGTTGGTATTTTGCGAATTGGTGTTCTGAATCAGACCGACAATGCCAAGCTTCTTTAAACTCTTCTCCTCGGTCAGGTCGGTCAGGAATCCTCTGGGAAATCTGCCTTTGTTGGTGACCATTCCGACCAGAGTCTCTCCTGTTGATAAGGAGTGCCTGATGATCAATCCGCGCAGGAGTCCCCGATGGCTACGCTCATGGTAAATAGATATTTCATGTTTTTCTAAAAGTTGGCGTAGCCATTCCTTTGTGTCGTTAATTGCTGGCAAGAGAATGTCACAGGTGGCCGAGTCGGCGACATCATGAGAGCCTTCTGCATAAAATCCGATAAGAGGTTTTCCTGTGTTTCCCTGCACCGCGAAACTGCCTTTGTTGCGGTAGTGGTATTGCGAGTCCGCCGCGATGATTTCAATATTTTCCGGTGGTTCAATATGGGCAATGCGTTTCAGACTGTCTTTGACAATCTGGATTTTAAACTGCAACTGTTTTTCATAAGCCAGGTCCTGGAATTTGCAACCGCCGCAGTTGAAGAAAACAGGGCAGGGCGGCTCGATACGGTCCTTGGAGAACTCGAGTACTTTGAACACTTTCACCACGCCAAAACGCGGAGTGGTTTTGACAACTTTTCCCACGACCTTATCGCCGGGCAGGCCGCCTGGTGTGAAAAGGGTGTAGCCCTCATGTCGGCAAAGACCGTCACCGCTGGAGGCCAGGGTTTCAACATCCAGTTCAAGCCGGTCGCCTTTTTTGACCGGAATATCCAGTTTCAGCTTTGCCATGAGTTAAAGAGTCCAGTTGGTTGTGGGAAGTGCGAGACCATAGCACCCGCTGAGTCAGGAAGCAAATGCTAAAACTGTGTGGAGCAGTAATTTGAACTGCCGGGTTGAAAGAGGGTGGTATACTCCTGTGCTATGAACGATTGTATTGCCATATTTGGAGCGGTGAAAGAGGAAATTGCCGGTATCAAACGGGCAATGAATATTTCAGACCGTGTGCGTCTGGGGAAAACAGATGTCTGGCCCGGCAAGTGGGGAGGGCGGAATATTATCCTGGTCCGCTCCGGTGTTGGTAAACAAAGAGCGGAGGATTCCACCCTTCAAGTCATCGACCGTTTTCAGCCCAAAGCCCTGATCAGCACCGGCTATGCCGGGGCAGTCCAGCCGGAACTGAATGTCGGCGATCTGGTGATTGCCGATTCCATTGCGGAAGTGAATGGAGAAAGAAAATATTTTCCTGATCCCGATTGGTTGGATCGTGCCCGGAGTATTCCCGGCTCTGATGGAATCAAGACGGTTGTGGGCGGATTGCTGACCGTTGATACCGTGATTCACGAGCCAGCGGCCAAGCGGGAGTTGGGAAGAGATTATAGTGTTCAAGCGGTGGAAATGGAAACTTCGGTGATTGCCAGAGTGGCTGAAGAAAAGGGTCTGCCTTTATTATCTGTACGGGCAATTTCCGACAGTGTCGATCAGGAACTCCTGGACAGTTCGTCGTTTCTGGGAAGTGATGGAGAAATTTCAACCCTCAAAGCCGGATGGTATGTATTGACGCACCCCGGTTCCATCAAAAGTGCGTTGTCGCTTCGCACGCAAACCCAACTGGCAACCCAGAGTATGACAAGGTTCTTGTCTGACCTGTTAGGTTGATTGCAAGGTTTGGTTCATGTGCCTTCCGACACGACTTTGTTTCTGCCGGATTCTTTTGCCAGGTAGAGCCTTCGATCGGCGAGGTCGATGGTTTTTTCGATCTGGGTACTTCCATCGTTATACTCGCTGGCCCCAAAACTCATGGTTACTTGAATTTCCTGTCCTTCATGGGTAATGGATTTTTCGGAAATCAACTCCCGGATTTTATTGCCATGCAGAACCGCTCCATTCAAGTCCGTTTCAGGAAGTAAAATTAAAAACTCTTCTCCTCCCCATCTTGCGACCTGGTCTATTTCCCGCTTTCCTGTATTCAGGAGTTCGCTGACATTTACCAAAACAGCGTCTCCCGCCGCATGACCATAGGTGTCGTTGATTTTTTTGAATAAATCGATATCGCCAAAAAGGATCGAAAAAGGTTTCTGGTTTCGCTTGAAACGCATGGCTTCATTTTCAATCTTTTGTAAAAAAGTTCGCCGATTGAACAGCCCTGTCAGCGAGTCTGTTTCGTTGTCCTGGGTCAATTTTTTGATAGCGGCTGATAGAGTTAGATGGGCCTTGACCCTGGCGTAGACTTCTTCCAGCCTGAAAGGCTTCATAATGAAATCCACCGCCCCCACTCCAAACCCTTCTACGACATCTTCGGTTTCTCCCTTGGCGGTAATAAAGATAACGGGTATGTTTTTTAATTCCGCATCTTTTTTCAATCGTATGCACACGTCATAACCACTGATCCCTGGCATCATGACATCCAGCAATATCAGGTCGGGTTTCAATTTAGGTATCAGTTCCAGGGCCATTTCTCCATTAAGGGCAACTGTGGTCTTGAATCCGAATTTGGCCAGGAATTTTCGCAGAATATCTATATTTGCCTTGGTATCATCGACAATCATTATTGTCATTGACTCCGGTGGAAATAATTTCTCTATATCCAGTAACATACGATTTCCCCAAAAAATAATTCTCAATCCTTTCTATCTACTGTGCCACAGATTTATTTTTATCGTGGCATTATTCAGCAAAGATATTTCTTAGCGGGAACACTGCTCCTGAAAACCGGGCAAAAATTGACACACGGCAGGGAAAAATTGCGCTGAGAGAGGGGAATTTTGACTCGGAAAACTGTCAGCGGGGAATCGGGAAAGGGTTTGTTTGAAACGAGTTGTGGGATTTTCGTTAGTTGGGGAACAAAATGGCATGAGGATTGCTACATATATCAATGAAGATTCGAACTGGCACTGCCACCTCCAACGGATTGGGTTTACCTCCAAGTGGCCCAATCCGTGGCGTGCCAAATCGATGGCTAACAAGCTTTTCTCTCCGGCTCCCTACCAAGGGAGCCGCCCTCCCCCCCCTCTTTTTTTTCCGCAGTAGTTCTCGCAAAAATCAATCCAGTTTGAAGACAAAGTGAGTGTTGCTTCCACCTCCACCCGGTTTGGGGCCTCCAGTTAGAATATGGATTTCGTCTTTCCATAAAACAGATGCCAGTCCGTGCCGTCCTGACGGCATGGATTTGAAGGTTTTCCATTTATTGGTTGAAGGGTCATACGCTTCATTTTCAACAAAGGTTCCTTTTCCTGATTCCCCTCCAAAGACATGGATCAATCCATTTAAAACCTGAGAGGTGATGCCACTCCGTGCTGTAGGAAGAGGAGCGTGGCGATTCCACTTACCCGTTTTGGTGTCATAGGATTCGTTGACATCCAGATTATTGTTGTAGTCGACATCCACCCGTCCTCCAATGGCGAAAAGTTTTCCGCCTGTTACGGAAACGGCAAGATGGTCACGTGCGGTAGGTATGGGGGCAAAGGTTTCCCATGTATTTGTTTCAGGGTCGTAAACTTCATGGGCAGGGGTGTTGACCAGGCGTACCAGTTTTCGGTGTGCGCCTCCCACCAGATGAATTTTTCCGTCAATCACTCCAGCGGAATGTGCTCCGCGTGCGGTAGGCATGGGAGCTTTCGCAGTCCAACGATGGATTTCCGGGTCATACTCGTAGTTGACAGCAACGGGTCTCCATGTACCGGAATCAAACCCGCCAATGACATACAGTTTTCCATCCACCACAGAAGCCGTTGTGTGGTGCAGGCCACGGGGAAGGGGAATGATTCGACTCCATGTGCCAGATTCCGGATGCCAGACATCCACTTTGCTGGAAATCCCTTTTGGAGTGAATCCTCCCAACACATATATTTTACCATCGACGAGTGCGGAAGAGGATTCGGTTCTTTTGACAGGAGTGGGAGAAAGCTCAACCCAGGTGCCCTCAGGGTTGGCCTCTGATATAAGAGGGAAAACAAAAATTCCCGCAAGAAGAATGATGAAAAATCGTTTCATAATTTCTTCTGTTAGCCGCAGGGGCAACTGGGCAACGACTCGTTGAGCCGTCTTTGTTTCTTGCTAGCCAACTAAAGCTATTGCACTTTGGCCCCACGCCTAGTGGTTGCTGGTTGCCTCCCCTGCCAAGGGGCGAACGATTTGGTCCAGAGCGATTAATTGTTTCAGCAGTTCGGGTAGCAGATCGAGTTTCAGCATATTGGGTCCGTCTGATAACGCCTGATCAGGATCAGGGTGGACCTCCATAAACAGGGCATCGCAACCCACCGCTACTGCTCCACGGGCCAGATCGGGGATCATCTCCCTTTGCCCGCCACTCTTTGTGCCCTGGCCTCCGGGTTGTTGCAGGCTGTGGGTGGAATCGAACACCACCGGATAGCCATAGTCCCGCATCAAAACAAGGGAACGCATGTCCACCACCAGATTGTTGTAACCAAAGGTCACTCCACGCTCTGTAAGCAGGATATTTTTATTGCCGCTTTCTTCAAGCTTGTTTACGACATTCTTCATATCCCAGGGAGCCATGAACTGGCCTTTTTTAACGTTGACCGGTTTGCCGGTGCCAGCCGCTTTCGCCAGAAGATCCGTTTGTCGGCAAAGAAAAGCGGGGATCTGCAAAACATCAAGCACTTCTGCCGCCGGGTCGATTTCTTCCTCCTTATGGACATCGGACAAAACGGGAACCTGCAAATCCGTCTTGATTTTTTGCAGGATTTTTAATCCCTCTTTCAGTCCCGGACCGCGAAACGATTGTATGGAAGACCGATTGGCTTTGTCGTAGGAAGCCTTGAAAATGAAGGGCACCCCAAGATCCTCTGTAATGCGTTTGAGTTTCTCGGCGATGTTGCGGGTGATCTTTTCCGATTCAATCACGCAGGGGCCTGCTATCAGTGCCAGAGGGTTTTGCCCTCCAATGTCAAAGGGCCCTGCTGCAACGGAGCAGGTGACTTTGGGTGTATTGCTCACTGGCTCTCCTGTGCGGCAACAATGGCAGCCTGCACTTCCTTGGAAATGGGGACGGGATGAGGGACTTCGGTCCGGGGAGGCAGTCCCTCCTCGGCAAGAAGGCCCAGCATGATTTCGCGCACCTTTTCGTTATTGCCGGCTTTATACACGTTGGGAAACCCGTTTGCCGTAATTTCCGTTAGATTGATATCTGGGAAATCATCGGTAAGAAGAAAGATCAAAGGAATTCTCCGAAACTTCTTTTTTAGATTCATCAGGTGTTTGATCTCGTTTTTGTCCTTACGCGGGACAAACACTATCAGGTCGCAGCGAATCAGATCGGGCTTTTTGAAACAGTCATTGGGAGAAACAAACGTCATGATGGTGAAAATTTCCTCACTGAGAAATTTCGCCAATGGAATACGGTCGCTCCTTATTGGGTCAACGATGAATATGGTCTTATAGTTCATGAAATCTTCCTGAAGTTGGAACCACTAGGCGTGGGGCCAGCACTGCATTGCCCACCAAGCAGGCCAAGCCCTCAAGCGCACGTGATATTCTTCCTAAGCTCTCGTGCCCCGGAGGGGTAATACTTTAATGTTCCCCCTGATAAGGGGGATTGAGGGGGTTGCTTTTTACCCCTTGCGTGTCATGAGAGCTGAACGCACGGCTGTGAGCAACCATGTGCTCAGTTTGGCGAGTCATTGCCCTCTCCACTAGTGGCCTAGTTTAACATTAAACGGAGCAACGGTAACGTGAAATCAGTTCCGGTCGGGTTTGCTTTATTCATTCCCCTGTGGAACAATATTACCAAGCATGGACGGAAAACTTTTGATCCTCTGGTTATCCTGATGAATAAACAAATTGGTTTCCTATTACTGATTTGGTTCCTGACCGTCTCTCCCGCACATTCTAAAGACCTTGTGGTCGTTGTTAAAATTTCAGGAGCCATCAATCCCGCTGTTGCCGAATACGTTTCGCATGAAATCAGCCAGGCCAATGCCGATCAGGAAGCATTGATCGTTCTGCAGATGGACACTCCCGGCGGACTGGACACTTCCATGCGCCAGATCATCAAGAAAATCCAGAGCTCTAAGATTCCCGTAGCCTCATTTGTTGCACCGAGTGGATCACGCGCCGCCTCAGCGGGAACGTTCATCACCATAGCCTCCCATATTGCCGCCATGGCACCGGGTACCAATATTGGTGCCGCCCATCCGGTAAATATGATGGGTGGGGGAGGCGAGAGCGAACAGGCGAAAACCATGGAACACAAGATTGTCAACGATGCCGCCGCCTATATCCGTTCCCTGGCGGAGCTTAGAAAACGCAACGCGCATTGGGCGGAACTGGCAGTGGTCAAGAGCGTTTCCATATCGGCGGAAGAAGCCATGCGGCTCAATGTGATTGATCTCATTGCCGCAGATGTGAAGGCACTGGTGCTTGCTGTTGATGGAAGGGAAGTGCAAGTCGCCTCGGGTTCGGTCACCCTCAAGACGGGAAACCTTCAAATCGTTTATCACGAGATGAACCCCCGGCAAAAATTTCTGGATATTATTTCCAATCCCAACGTGGCCTATATACTCATGATGCTTGGGATGGTAGGCCTTTATTTCGAGTTGTCTAATCCCGGACTGGTTCTGCCCGGCGTGATTGGCGCGATCAGCCTTATTCTCGCGCTCTATGCCATGCAGACTTTGCCCATCAACTATGCCGGACTTTTACTGATTATTTTTGGCGTGATTCTGTTCATTGCGGAGATCAGTATCATGAGCTATGGCCTGTTATCGGTTTCCGGGGTGATCTCGATTTTTCTCGGGTCCACCATGCTGATAGACAGTGACGACCCTGCCTTACAGATTTCCCGTGTCATTCTTTATCCAACATTGGGTTTGACAGTGGTTTTATCTGTCGGGATCATTGTTCTCGCTACCCGCACGCGGAGCCTGAAGAAACAGGGTGGGATGGAGGGGATGGTCGGCGAAATCGGTCTGGTGAAAGAAACTTTGAGTCCACACGGACGAGTCCTGGTCCACGGTGAGTTGTGGGAAGCCGAATGTGAAGGCGAGATAACAGAGGGGGAAACAGTCCGGGTCGAAGCAGTCGATGGACTAAAAATAAAAGTCACTCTCGTCGAAAACCATTAATAGGTTTAATAAAAAAGTGACGTGGGTTCAGTATGTCGGTCTGCTGGTTTTTTCCATAGTGGCCTACGCCGCATTCCTGCTCTTATTTGAAAACAAAATTATTTTCCATCCCTCCCGCTACCCGGAAGGATTTTGGGATCCTGCATCTGTTGGTGTTCCGGCGCAGGATATTTATTTCACGGCAGAGGACGGAGTAAAACTGCATGGCTGGTTCCTTCCTGCTAAAAATGCGGTGGCGACCCTGCTATGGTTTCATGGCAACGCCGGTAACCTCAGTCACCGGCTGGATAATATCCAGCGCCTGGCACCGCTCAACCTGAACATTTTTATTTTCGATTACCGGGGCTACGGACGCAGTGAAGGCGAACCGGATGAGCAGGGAATCTATATGGATTCTCAGGCGGCTTATAACAAGGTTCTTACGATGGATGGGGTGTCCATTGAGTCCCTGTTTCTTTTCGGGCGTTCCCTGGGTGGCATTTGCGCGGTTGAGACCGCAGTGAACAATCCGGCACGCGGCCTGATCCTTGAGTCGGTATTCACCTCTGCCTCGGATATGTCGAGAAAAGTTTTTCCGCTCATTCCCCTTGGCTGGGCACTTCGGTCCAGATTGGATGCTGTCGGGAAAGTTCCTCACCTTCAACTGCCAAAACTTTTCCTGCATGGTACGCAGGATGAGATTGTCCCCTATGACCTCGGGCGTAAACTGTTTGACCATGCAGGAGAACCCAAAACGTTTTATGATATCGAGGGGGCCGGGCACAATGACACGTATATTCTGGGCGGGCGTGGCTATTTTAACGCTCTGAACCGATTTATCACCGAAACCCTGAAAAACTCTAACAATAAGAGATGACCTCGCTGGAATTTTAGGTTACATTTTCCTTTACGGATTTTTTAATGGACCCCTCTTTCCTAAAGAGGGGCTGGGGTGATTTACAACCGCAATACGCAGGCCGGAGAACATGGCAGTTCGCGAAGACATTTTAAAAAATATCAAACGTGTGGTGATCAAGATTGGGAGCAGTGTTATTTCCAATCGGGATAAAGGACGTTCGCCGTTGGAGTGCGGCCTGAGTCGGGAATGGGTGCGGCATTACGCGCGTAAAATAAAGGCCATCCGAGATAAGGGCTACGATGTGGTGCTGGTCTCATCCGGTGCGATCATGGCAGGGCGGGAACGCCTGGAGTTTGGTCGAGCCGATTTAACGGTTCCTGAAAAGCAGGCCTGTGCGGCTATCGGCCAGAGTTTCCTGATGCATACCTATGAGAAGGCTTTCGAAAAAAAAGGACTGAAGGTTGCCCAGATACTTTTGAGCCACGATGACCTGGGAAATCGCAAACGCTACCTCAACGCCAAGCATACCATCGAGGCGCTTCTGGAAAAGGGCGTCATTCCCATTATCAATGAAAACGATTCGGTCACTGTTGAGGAGATCAAGATCGGCGATAACGATTCTCTTTCCGCAACCGTGGCCTGCCTGGTGGATGCACAATTGTTAATCATCCTTTCTGATGTTGAGGGACTGTATGACCGGGACCCTTCCCTGAAAAGCAAGACTGAAAAAGCGCAACTGATTTCTCATGTTCCCAGAGTCAATGAAGACATCGAGAAAATCGCAGGAAAAAGCAACAACCGGTTGACGGTTGGAGGGATGCTCACCAAAGTTCGGGCGGCAAAAAAAACCATGAGTTTCGGTATTCCCACGCTGGTGGTCAACGGACTGGACGAAAAGGTTGTCGAGAAAATCTTTGCCGCTAAAGAAGTGGGCACATTATTCTGGTCGGGAAAGGGCAAGATCCGCGACCGCAAACACTGGATCGCGCATACCCTGAAATCTGCCGGAACGCTGACGATCGATGAAGGAGCCCGCAAAGCCCTGGTAGACAGAGGAAAAAGTCTCCTCCCTGCGGGATTGCTGAAGGTAAAAGGCAGTTTTGAGTTTGGCAATGCCCTGACTCTCATCGACGAGTCGGGCAAAGAAATTGGTCGGGGACTGGTCAACTATAATTCCCGTGACCTCGAACGTATCAAAGGCATGAAAACCTCTGCTGTGCGCAGTCTGATGGAAGAATCTTTTTACGAAGAAGTGATCCACCGTGACGACCTGGTAATCTTCCACTAGGCGTGGGGCCAGAGTGCCGTCGCTTTTTCTGGCGAGCAAAAGATTATCTCGGCCCAACAAGCTGTTGTCCACTTTCTTTTCTATCTGAGGGTACTCCGCATGGCTAAATGGTGGGAAAAGGAACCGCTTCGGTTTGAATGTCAGGCCGATTGCTACAAATGTTGCGTCAAGCCGGGTATCGTGCATTTTGACCGTGAAGATATCCGCAAAGCCGCCGATTTTTTGAAAACCTCTCCAGCGGAATTCAAGAAAACCTTCCTCACCCGCGATGAAGGTTATTGGGTCCTCGAAGTGGGGGAAAAAGGCGCACCCTGTTCCTTTTTGACCGATCAGGGATGTGGCATCCACCCCGCCAAACCCAAACAATGCGAGTCCTACCCGTTCTGGCGGGAGAACATGGACTCCAAACCCATGTGGAAACTGGTCGGTGGATTCTGCCCCGGTATCGATATCGGCCCGATGGTCTCTGTGAAAAAAATAAAATCCTTCCTCAAAAAATTCACTCACTAGCGTGAGAGGCAGATAGCAATAACTTTTACTAGATAGTGCGAAAGGTTATCTCGGCTGAAAAAGCCCTGCCTCACTGGCTCCACGCCTGGTGGCTGGTTTCAAATTGCGCTCAATGATGTTCGGTCGCTTGACGGGCTATTGCATACTGGCCCCACGCCTAGTGGCGGCGAGTGGTTGACAAGGGGGGGAGGGGTGAGGATAATACCCCGCTGGGCGCTAACTTTATCTATATTTAGTTGTTTATCAGGAGAGATTCATGCCAGTTGCGGTTGTAGTAGGAATGCAGTGGGGCGATGAGGGGAAGGGCAAGATCATCGACCTGCTCGCAGAAAAGATGGATGTGGTGGCCCGGTATCAGGGAGGCCACAACGCCGGACATACTATTTGTTTCAATGAGAAACAATTTGTCCTGCATCTCATCCCATCTGGAATTTTCCATAAAGATAAATTGTGCGTGATTGGTAACGGAGTGGTGCTGGACCCGCAGGCGTTGGTGGATGAAATGCGCCAGTTAGAGGAAACCGGAGTTGACCTGGAAGGCAGGCTGGTTATCAGCGACCGGGCCAACATCATCATGCCTTATCATGGTACCAGTGATAAGGGCCGGGAGAGCGGAAGTGGATTCCAGAAAATTGGCACCACGGGAAGAGGGATTGGCCCATCCTATGCCGATAAAATCGCCCGGTCAGGAATCCGCACCTGTGATCTTCGGGATGAAGCCTACCTGAAAGAACGGTTGCAGGCCAATCATCAGGAAAAACAAAAGATTTTGCAAAGCCTCTACGGTACGGAACTGCCTGGATTCAACAGTATGTTCGATGAGTTGATGAGTTACCGGGAAACCATTTTAAAATATATTGCCGATACCCACATTCTCATGCGCGACCAGATCGCTCAGGGAAAAAATATATTATGTGAAGGCGCACAGGGAACCATGCTGGATGTGGACCATGGCACCTATCCGTTTGTGACTTCTTCCAATTCAACCGCAGGCGGTGCCTGTACTGGACTCGGTATTCCGCCAACAAAGGTGGATAAGGTGCTGGGTGTGATCAAGGCTTATACAACCCGGGTTGGCGAAGGCCCGTTTCCCACCGAATTGTCGGATGAAGATGGCCAGCGTCTGGGCAAGGTCGGGCATGAGTTCGGCGCGACCACCGGCAGGCCCCGGCGGTGCGGATGGTTCGATGCGGTGGTTGCCAGATATGGCGTTCACCTCAATGGTATCGATGAACTGATTCTCACGAAAATCGATGTGCTGGATGGATTCAAAACCATCAAGGTCTGTACCGGTTATGAATATAAAGGAAAAGTGTTTCCCGATATGCCTGCCGATCCTGAGGTTCTGCAAAACTGCCAACCGGTCTATACAGAGTTTGACGGCTGGTCGGAAAGTACTGTCGGGATACAGGACTACGACCGTTTGCCCGACAACGCCAGACGTTATGTCGACCAGTTGAGCGAACTTCTTGCAACCCCGTTCATGATAGTCTCCACCGGACCGGACCGGGAACAAACCATCCAGCGTAGCTCTCTGTTTTAATCCCGCCACTAGGCAAAAGCTCGTTGGGCCGAGATAATGTTTGCTAGCCAGCAAAAGTTATTGCACTCTGGGTCCAGCGTCACGCTGGCCTGCCACTAGCCAACTTTGATATAATAAAAAGCTAATAATGTAACCTTTTTAAGGTCTGCTTATGTTGACCATTGTCATACTGGTTTTTGCCTGCTTGTTTTTTTATTTTGTGGGCTATAGGTTCTATGCCGAACGGTTGGATCGGGAATTGATCCAGCCTGAGGCCAGCCGGGAGACTCCCGCCACAAAACAAAACGATGGTGTGGACTATGTCCCCAGCAAGCCTCTGGTATTGTTCGGGCATAATTTTGCGTCCATTGCCGGTGCAGGGCCGGTCATCGGGCCGATCATTGCCATGCACCATTTTGGCTGGGCGATCACGCTGGTGTGGATCATGCTTGGCAGTGTGTTCATCGGCGCGGTTCACGATTACCTGACCCTGATGGTCTCGGTGCGCAATCGTGGTAGTTCCATCGCCGATATCGCGGAGACCACTATGGGGGTCAGGGCCAAAGCCGTGTTCGCCATTTTTCTTATTCTGGCCATGCTGTTGGTGATTGCCGTGTTCGGTGTGGTGGCGGCCAAAACCCTCATTGCCCAACCGGAAATGGTGTTCCCCACTTTCGCCATCATTCCTGTTTCGATGATCCTCGGCTGGTGCATTTATAAAAAGAATTTCAGCCTCAAGATAGCTTCCACCGTTGCGGTGCTGGCGGTCCTGCTGAATATTTTTATCGGATTCAAAATTCCCCTGCCTCTGCCAGAAGAGGGCGTGATGGGCTTCTCCCCGCTTTTGTTCTGGTTTGTGGTGTTGATGGTTTATGCCGGGGTGGCCTCGATCCTGCCGGTGCAAACGCTTTTGCAACCGCGCGATTACCTTTCTACATTTATATTATTCGGTTCCATGTCATTGGGCATCATTGCTCTGTTATGGGTAGCACCCGGACTGAACACTCCGGCCTGGAGAGGCGCGATGTCCGATGTGCAGGGTCCGGTCTGGCCGATGTTGTTTGTGCTGGTGGCTTGTGGTGCGGTGTCCGGTTTCCACTCGCTGGTTGCTGGCGGCACCACCTCAAAACAATTGGCAAATGAAACCCAGGGCAAAGCCATAGCCTACGGCGGCATGCTCACCGAAGGCGTGGTCGCGGTTGTCACCGTCCTCATGGTGGGTGGCGGATTGTACTGGATAGCCCCGGAAGGCGGCGGCATCGACATGGCCCGATTGGGATTCCGCGAGACCCTGCAATCCGGTGGATGGATTCTGGCATTCGGCAATGGATACGGCAACGTGGTGCACCAGATGTTGCCGACTTTGAGTTTTACTATCGCCTCGATGATAGCGGTACTGGCTTTGAATACCTTTGTGCTGACCACCCTCGACACCGCCGTGCGTATTACGCGGTTTCTGGTGCAGGAGGCATTGGGAAATCAGTTGCCCGCGTTTCGTAACAAATATGCCGTGACGGTTTTAGTGGTGGTTGCCGCTTATCTGATCGGCGCGACCGACGGCTGGCAGAAAATCTGGCCCATTTTTGGCGCGACCAATCAGCTCATTGCGGCAGTGGCCCTGTTCGTGGTGGCGACCTGGTTGATGGCGGTCAAGCGGCCCACGCAATATGTGCTTTATCCCGCCCTGTTCATGGTGGTGACCACGATCGCAGCATTGGGTTGGCAGGCTTATCAGTTCTTTACCGCGCCACAACCTAATCTGTTTCTCGGGACGGTGGCGGTGGTGCTCATTGCATTGGCTGTTTTTGTCGGATACGAGGCCATGCAGTCCCTTAAAGGACGAAGAAGGATCGTGATTCAGGATGCATCGGAAATTCCTGCCCGTGCCGAGTGATGAGATAATATTTGGCTCCGGCATTTGAATAGATTATTATGTTCCCTACCCTCTAAACCTTAAGAGTTTTTTATTGTGAAGATCAGCGAGGTCCTGGCCATCCAGGAAAAATTGAAGGAAACAAGCGCACCGGTTAAAAAATCCAAGCCGAAAGCGAAGCCCAATAGCAAAAAAGCCTTGAAAGTGGTGCGCACGAAAGAAACCCCGAATCCCAATGCCTTGCAGTTCGTCATCAACGCAGTGCTTCTCGATAACGGCAATATTTCTTTCGCCAGCAAAAAAGAAGCTGAAGGAGACAAAATGGCAACCGCCCTGTTCGAACGGCCCGGTGTGTTGAGTGTGTTTGTCATGGATAATTTTGTCACCGTGACCAAAGACGACAAGACCAGTTGGGTTCCGTTAAAAGACAGGGTTTGGAAAACCATTGATGAAACCGTGATCCTGTATCAGGCCGAAGGAAAAGTGCAGTTGAGCGAGGTGGATGTCATCAACTTCATCAAACTCAACGACGAGAAAAAACTTCAGGGAATCGAAATGGTGCTCAACCGTTCGATCCGCACCAACCTCGCCCAGGATGGCGGCGGCGTGGAACTGAAAGGTATAGACGGTAACGAAGTCCAAATCCACTATCAAGGGGCCTGCGGCTCCTGTCCCACCTCCACCAGCGGCACCCTGCAATATATTCAAACCCAATTGCGCCAGCAACTGCATCCTGAACTGACTGTTAAATCAGTCTAGCCACTCGGCGTGGGGCCAATGAGCCAGCGAGCCGCCGGAGGCAATGAGCCCCGAGATTCTTCACTGCGTTCAGAATGACAAGAAACATCGGTTTGTCATCCTCGAGGAGCCGAAGGCGACGAAGGATCGCGCCGTTTGCTCCCTCTTTTCTAAAGAGGGTTGGGGTGATTAACATTCAGGGGTTTGGTTTGTCATCCTGAGTTGCCGTGATATTCTCAGCATTCGTGCCTCGCAGGGGTAGAAGCACATCACCCATTAGGAACACATGAATAAAAAAGACATCCATACACTTATCAGACTTGCCAGAAAATGTGGGGAGAGTGTTTGTGATAAAGGCACGTTTGAAGAACGGCAAACAAAGTTCCTTGTTATGAAATGGAAATATCAAGGGTGTGCGTTTGCGCATAAATTTCCAGGTTCACAAAAAAGGTCAACCCTCAATCACCAGTATTCTCAAATGCGAAAGAACCTGCGGGCAAGTGGTTTAGGGCCACCCAATGAATTTTCTGAGAAATTTATGGGTTCCGTTGAACAACGAGAATTGTTAGAAGAACTTTGGCTTCATCTTGGGACGGATGACGAAGGTGAAACCCCCTATGGTGGAGAGGTAGAGTGGTGATAAATAAAGAGGTTTAAACTTGTCATCCGAGGGGAGCCGAAGGCGACAAAGGACCGCGTCTTTGCGAGCGAAGCGCGGCAATCCAGATTTTATAGTTAACCTTTCTGGATTACTTCGTTGGCTTCGCCGCCTCGCAAAGACGATCCTGTGAGGTTTGGTTTTTAAACACCCTCTTTTCTAAAGAGGGCTGGGGTGATTTACATTCAGGGGTTTGTCTTGTCATCCTGAGGCTCTCGAAGGACCCCTTCCTTTACCTGCCCTAAACAGGTAAGATCAGATTGCGGAATTAGAAGGCAAGGTGTAGTCAAGAGTGGAATGGCTCTCTTGATTCGCGCTGATCGTAAGCCGCAAACGACTGCGACTTCAACCGGTTGACGCAACACATGCGCTAAATCTCTCTGCCGGTGTTTCAAATTCTAATGTCTCACGGGGTCGTTCATTTAATTCCCGTGCGACTTTATTAAGTGTTGCCTGTGAGTGTACCGATAAATCTGTCCCTTTTGGAAAGTATTGTCTCAGCAACCGATTGGTATTTTCATTTGAGCCACGCTGCCAGGGGCTTTGTGGATCACAAAAATACACATCAATATTAGTAGCCAAGGTAAAGCGTTGATGGTCGGCCATCTCTTTACCTCGATCCCAAGTTAATGATTTATACAGCTCTGTGGGAAGTCTGCATGCGTGTTTGATGAGTGCCGAGATAACCGTTTCGGTGTCTTTACCTTTCACTCTCACTAACATGACATAACGTGTACGCCGTTCAACCAAAGTGGCAATATGACTGTTGTTTGAGCCAGCAATCAGATCGCCTTCCCAGTGACCGGGTACGGCACGATCTTCAACCGAAGCAGGTCGTTCGCTGATCGATACCGCATTCGTGATTTTACCCAGGCCCTCATTTTTTATGGTGTGATGTTTAGCGCGCCGTATCGCCCGTTGGGTACGAAGGTACAATTGCAGCTCTTTTTTCAGTACCCCACGGGCCTGAATAAACAAACTGCGATAAATCGTTTCATGTGACACGTGCTTGTGCTCTTCGTTTGGATAGGTTCGTTTAAGCCAACCCGCAATCTGTTTCGGTGACCAATGGTGCTTGAGTTTTGTAGCCACCCTACGTGTTAACGCCGGGTAACAAGCCAACTTACAGAGTTTGGGACGATGCGCGCGATCCCAGGCGGCTTGGTCTGCTTGCGTGGCACGATAACATTGATAGCCACCATTTCGTTGGATTTCACGGCTTATGGTTGAAGGGGCGCGATTTAACGACGTGGCAATTTGCCGCAAGGATTTCGCTGCAACGAGGCCTCTTGAGATTTCTTCACGGTCTGAAAGACTCAATGCTAAGTGTGAACGTTTTCGTGGGACTGGGCGTATACCACCTGTCGGTGCGAATTGACCAAAGATAGAGGATGACGGTCGATCAAAGGCCCGGCCAATGGCATTAAGTGATTCGCCACGTTGCCAGCGATCCCACATTTCTGACTTTTGTTGAGCGGTATAGTTTATTCGTGTTCGATAGGCCATTTTCTACACTCCATCTTTTTGTTATAAAGATAAAGTGTTGCGTCGACCGGTTGAAGTCGCAACCCAAAGCGGACATTCGTGTGATGAGTAAAATAGGCTTTTTGAGAAGTTGGAAACGCTGCCATTCCTATTTCGGATATCTCAGCCCGGTAGATTTTGAAAAAAAGAATGCGGCTTAATTAATTGTCCACTAATATGGGGCAGGATCACAATCTTGGTGTTCTAAAGTAAAAATACTTATTAAGGTAGATAAATCACATGTATTCCGCGAATATTAACTTCAAAGATGCGTTCGGAGACTTCTCTTTTAAGAACACCACATTTCCCTATCACGATTTTGTACCTCGGCTGTATAACTTCTGTCGATCGCTGGATTTTGAGCCGGGGAAAATATTACCCTCCCGAGCCTTTTGTTCCGATGAAAACCAGGGGTACCCCAACCTTCTGATTGCCAAGAATTTTGGAAGTTTTCCCTTTAATCATGGAATGGTTGGAGGCATTGTTGACACCGACCGTCATGGTCCTCATGCGGAGCATGGGAAGGATATGGTCATCATCCATGCCAGCCATGTAGGTTATGATCCGGAAAACGGCTCTTTCGGAAACTACCATCGGAGGCATACCGAGCATTTCGAGACCACCGCTTCCTGTGGGAAGATCGATGCTGTGCTTGAGTGGTACCTGGCTCAGTACGCTTTTGCAAAAGAAAATATTTTTCTCCATCGTCATGATAACGAGCTTCTGGTTTCCATTGACAACCAGCTTCTGAACGAGAACATGATCGAGGGCTTGTTCCTCCACCTTGACAGAATTCTCGAAGTGGAAAGCCAAGGAGGGTTCCGTCCATGGAGGGCCTACAGTACCTCAAAGTGTTATGCGGCATCCTCAGAATTGCGTCAACTTCTGGGAGAAACCGCGTGGCCGGAAAATGGGCGGCAACCGATTGGTGAGAAGCTTCTACCCGAACTCTTTGGTTTTAAACGGCACATTTCAGGGGACGCTGAACCTCATGGGCTTCTTGAGGAGAATCTTGCCCCCCCGATGCCCTGGATCGTTTCCTCGAAATTCCCTCTGTTGACTGCCGCACAAGCCAACACACAGGCCGAATTTGACCGCACTTACCGAACATTGCTGAATTCCAGAGGATATATTGGGAAGCGGGTAGTGTTTATCTCCGGCCTGAATATTGATATTTCTCCTCATAAATCCCAATCATTCCCTCCAACAACCTTTGTACCCTGGGCGGCCTTTGTTCAAAAAATAAACGGTCATAATACCGTCCTGGAACAAAAAGACATTGTGAACCGCCTCTTGGAACAAAATGAAGATAACCCTGATGAATTTAATCTTGAAAACACTATCCAACAAAGGAAGGACACTCAGGAAATCAGTATCAAGTTCCCGACTTAAGAGGAATTTTACCTCTCCAATGAGGGAAAAATCTAAGAGATACTTTCTGTTAAACTTTCCTTAGCCGAATGTCCGTTTTTGGCCGATTGCTGCCTATAGCAGGCCCTTTTCGCACGTCCGCTTTTTATCTCCCTAGTTTGAGCAGTTCGTTCAATATGTTGCCCGGTTTTTCGGTCAGGGACTTATGCGGCTGGAGGGTGAATTTCGGTTCGCTGAGTTTGCCATGCACTTTGAAATAAGTTTCAATGACCCCGCCTTTTTTCCCGCCTGCTAAAATCTGCCCCAACAACGGAATCGCTTTGAGGGTCTTATCCAGCATCTGCAATGGCATGGCCTTGGCCTGCGCCTTGATGGAGTCTGTCACCAGATCGGCCTGACCCTTGGCGGTCAGCATGATCTCGGGACCGTTCATTTCCAGATTGTCGCTCTGAATAACACCTTTTAAAATTTTGAAATCCCCTCCAAGATAGTCGTAACTCAATCCGGTTTTACCGGCGTTTAATACTGAAGTCGGATTGAGCAGGGTGAGCAGGTTTTTCAGCACACCGAGTTCGGGAAGCGTTCCATCAACGAGTTTAATTTTTACGTTGCCGGAAAGGTCCCGGGAATAATCGGGGAGGCCGGGGGTGTCGATGTTTTGCGGCAAGGTTCCTGTCACCGCACCGGAGAATTGTAACGGACCCATAAGATCGGGCGGAATGAATTCCTCGATTTTTAATTTATCCCCCTTGAACTTCAAACGGTAGTTACCAGACTCGGGCCTGAAATCGCCGACAAGCTTTACCAATCCGTTCATGGGCCAGAGTTGACCTTTAGTGAGATCGATTTTCTCCGGGGTGATTTGCAAGAGTCCCACGGCTTTTTTGAAATTCCTGTCCGCAAGTTTGATTTTTTCCAGTTCGACCTGTACCTGGGTCGATTGGGATGAGCTTTCCTTGAAGTCCAGTTTTGCCAAACCTATCTGCTGTTGCGGGTCTGCCAGAACCAGTTTTTTGCCTTCAAGAGTTCCTTTGATTTTTAGTGCCGGAGAAATTTCGCCATTGCTGGGTAGAGGCCCTTTGATTTTCAGGTTCCCTGTCACTGTACCGGAAGAGGGTGCGCCTTTATGGACTGCGGGAAGCCAGTCTAAATTGACCTGGTCCAGCGCAAGCTCGGAGTTTGCGGTGATGAGGGTTTCTTCTTTGATTTTTTGGAATGTGAGCAGGCCTTTTGTTTTCACTTTCCCGCCAAACAGGGTTCCGCTCAGGTCGTGGTCCAGTCGGCCTCGTTTCAACGTGGCTTTCCCGTCAAGTTGCTGGATGTCCAGGGGCAGGGCACCTGCCGACATTTTCAGATCGGTCACTTTAAAGTCTGTATCTATTTTTAAATTGCTGGTCAAAAGATTTCCGGACTCGGGCAACGGACCATTCAGTTGAACGTGTCCGGAGATATTGCCCCCGGTTACGGGTTGGGGTACGGAAAGTTGGGTTAAATCGAAATTGGCGAACTCAACGCGGTTGTTGAGCACTGGGGGACTTTTCCCGGAAGCGGAAAGGATAATGGTTCCATCTGAATGGAAGGTTCCGTTAAGCGCGTCACCCTTTAGCTTGTAGTTCACCTGATGGTTGGCAAACTCTCCACTGCCTTCCAACTGATTCAGGGACAGTGAGTTTTGCAGTTTTAAGTTTTGTGCGTTGAACGATGTTTTGAGTTTGCCGGAGAATTTTTCTCCTGCGCCCGGAACGGGACCGGTGAGTGTTAGAGTCCCTGAAAGTTTTCCTGTCGCTGTGTTTTGGGGCAGTTGCGCTATGTCCAATCCCTGCCAGTTCAGCTGTGAGTTCAGTGTCGGCTTGTCCTGACCCATCTGCAATGTTCCTTTGATGTCAAACGCGCTTCCCCAGACGGTTCCGGAAAAATTATGGGCGAGAATCTGTTTTTCCAGACTGGTTTCTCCTTCCAAAGACTCAATGGGATAACTTTTGTCGTCCAGTTTCACGACCATGTTTCGGGTTTTTAATTTAACGTGACCGATTATTTGTTTGGTTTCGATCGGACTGAGAGAGCTGACAGGCATTTCCGCTTTGACTGAAAGTTGCTCGACATCCACGGCTTCAAGTGGGAGAGAGTTGTTCCCTAAAAAGTTGAGGACGGATTGCATTTCCTTCCAGGAAAAAGAATTGGATTCAAGGTTCAGTGCGATCCCGGCATTGTCTGCGCCCAGATTGGATGCCGTTGCATCCCCGGAAAAAATTATTGCGCCGGTCTGCAATTTGATGTCACTAACAGAAATATCCAACTGCTCTCCCGCAGACTGATTCAGAACAAAGGCAACATTCAGAGGGAATTGTTTTGCGGTGCCAGCTCGAACCAGAGTGATCTTGCCATCGGAGACAACGAGTTTTTTTACGGAGAGCCGTGTGCTTTTTAATTTTTTGGCGGCGGATTGGATTTTTCCGGTGGGTTTCGCAGGGGACTGAGGTTTTTCCGATGGTTTTTCCGCTGGCTTCTCCTCTGCAGAGGATTCTGGAAGTTCCAGTGTTGCTTCAGGATGTTCCAGCGTGACAGATTTTATTTTGAATTCCCCTTGAAGAAGCGGACGCCATTCTGCCAGCAGATGCAGTCGGTCAACGGAAAAGTTGTCGCCTTTTGGGGACCTCACTTTCACGCCCTTTAATTGGAGTCCGAGTCCATGCGAGAAGCCGAATCCGATCGAATCCATTTCCACCTTGAGGCCCGTTTCCTCAGAAATCCGTTGCACCAGTGTTTCTTTTACGGATTCCAGATCAATTTGTGAAAGAATGATTACGAGAGCCAGAATCAGGGCACAGGGCACCCCAATCCACAGTTTCAGGGACAATCGTTTCCGGGCCGGGGGCCTGTTTTCTTTAACGGGCGTAGAGGTCATGATAATGCTCAAGTTATCTGGTGATATGCCGATCCCAGAATAGAGGTTAACTCCTTTAGTTTACCACACTTACACTCTAGCGAGTGGGGCGACTGGCAATAGCTTGATCTGGCGACCAAAGGGTTGGCTCGGCTCAAAGAGTCATTGCCCAGTTTACCCCTTCGGGGCATGAAGGTAATGATGGGAAATCACAGCCTCCCCTGCTAAGGGGCGAGGGAGGCGGCTGGCAATAGCCTTTTACTGCTGGCAACGATACTCTCGGCTTAACGAACCCTTGCCCTGAATGGGTAGGAATGGATAAAGATTTTATTATGACGGTTTCGGGAAAATTGCGGAGTTTTTTATTGTGGGGGATTCTTGTGGGCGGTCTGGTTTGGGCCTGGCAAGAGGGGAAGATCGACCCGATCATTAAGACGGGCCGGGAAATGGTTTTCGGAAAGCCACCGCAAAAGGCCACGGTAAAGGATTTTAAATTTCAGCCGGTGACCCGGCAGGATGTTCACCAAAAAGTTTTGGCTACGGGAACCGTGTCGCTCAAGACAGGCGCGGAGGTTAAAATCGGTGCCCGCATATCGGGCCAGGTTAAAAGCCTTCTGGTCAAAATCGGCGACTTCATTCGCGCCGGAGAAATCATCGCCATCATCGAGCATGAAGACCTGCTCTCACGGGTTGCGCGTTTCCAGGCTGATCTGGATGCGGAAAAAGCCCGGCAGTTAAAAATACTTGCAGAGGGTCCGCTGGAAATCAACAAGGCCATAGCGGAGCGTGAGGAGTTGCAGGTTCAGATCAAGCTGGCGCAGAAAATGCTGGAGCGCAACCTGGAACTGAACCAGAAAGGTTTTGTCTCCACCACTGCTTTGGATGAGGCGGAAGAAAAACTGGCTGTGTTGCTGGCCCGGATCAATCTGGCAAATGAAGAATTGAAACTCAAGCAAAGCCAGTTGAAAAATGACAGCCGATTGGCCCAGGCCATGGTCGACAAGGCTCAGGCAAACCTCAATGAAGAAGAGATCCAACTCTCTTATGCCACCATCACCGTTCCCATTGATGGCATTGTCGCTTTTGTTTCCACTCAGGAAGGGGAAACGGTGGTGGCCAGCCTCAACGCGCCGACATTTGTTACGCTGATCGATCTGCGCAAACTGGAGGTCACGGTTTTTGTCGATGAAACGGATATCGGCCGAATCGAGGTCGGGCAAAGGGCGAAGTTTACTGTGGATACTTATGCCAACCAGTTTTTCAATGGCAAAGTCCGGGAAATTCATCCCAAGGCGGTGATCAAGGATAACGTGGTGAACTATGAAGTGATCCTGGATATTGAAAAGAAGAAGGCCGCGAAACTGAGACCGGAGATGACGGCGAATGTTGTGGTCACTACAGGGACCCGAAAAAATATCCTGACTCTGCCGAAAGAAGCGGTCAAACGAGAAGGCAAAAAAACTTTTGTCGTCATGCAAGTTAACGGCGAGTTGGAAGACAAACCCGTTGAGTTGGGCTGGCGCGACAGCGGCCGCATCGAAGTGGTCTCGGGTCTCAAGGAAGGAGACCTGATTGGCATTCCCAACAAACCCTTAAAGAAAAAACGCCGAGGTAGAAGGCCGTGAACCTCATCGAAATGAACTCCATCTGCAAGAGCTACCGGAATATTGGTTTCGAAACCCGGGTGCTCAAGGATGTGACGCTTCATATCGAGGAGGGAGATTATATCAGCATCATGGGGCCTTCCGGCGCGGGGAAGAGCACGCTCATGGCAATCATGGGATGCTTGTCTCAGCCCAGCAGCGGGGAATACCTCCTGGATGGAGAGGAGGTCGGCCAATTGAACGACCGCAAACTTTCCCGTGTCCGCAACGAGAAAATCGGTTTTGTATTTCAAGCCTTCCACCTTCTGCCGGGAGTCACGGCGCTGGAAAACGTCATCCTGCCTTTGGTGTACGCCAAACGACCTCCGGGCAACATTAAAGAGAGAGCCAGGGAACTACTCGCCAAGGTAGGGATGGAGCATCGACTGCATCACACGCCGGGACAACTTTCAGGCGGTGAGCAACAGCGGGTCACCATCGCACGGTCGCTCATCAATGATCCTCGAATTATTCTCGCAGACGAACCCACAGGAAACCTCGATTCAAAAAATGGCATCGAGACGATGAAGACCTTCGACAACCTCGTTAAGGAAGGCAAGACCATTGTGCTCATTACCCATGACTTGGAGGTGGCGCAACATGCCGGGCGTATTGTTTCCATTCGTGACGGGCAGATTGCTTCAGACAGTGACCATGAAGAAAGAGGTTCCATTCACTCCCTTTAAATCGTGAGATGTCTATGCGAATTTTTGAAAATTTGGGGCAGGCCTTGAGAGGACTACGGTTGAACCGAGGCAACACGTTTCTCATGACCCTGGGTGTGATGATCGGCATTGCCTCTTTAACGGTGATTGTGGCTATCGGCGATGGCATCAAGGTCAAGGTTCTCGACCGCATTGCCAATATGGGGTTTGGTCCGGAATCCTTCTCGGTGATCGCCGGTGCGGGAAGAATGTTTTTTACCCGCTCGAAGAATACCGTCAGCATGACTCTTGAGGATGCCGAAGACCTGCTTGCGCTTCCCACGGTTCGGCTGGTCGTGCCTCGCCAGAGAAAGCGTATGCAGATCATCAACAAAAAGGAGTTCACCAGCACCCGGGTTTATGGGGTGACCCCGGATTGGCAGTTGGCTCGCGGTTGGAATATGAAAGATGGTGATTTTTTGTCCGACAGTGATCTGGACCGTAAAAAACGCGTGATTGTTCTGGGCGCGACTCCGACGCGCAAACTGTTCAAAGGCGAAGACCCCATCGGCAGAATGCTACGTCTGCAAAATAATTTCTATGAAGTGATCGGTCTGCTGGAAGAAAAGGGGTTGACCGAAAGCGGGTACGATCCGGACGACCGTGCCCTGATTCCACTAACCACTTCCATGTCGCGCCTGACGCATGAGACGCATCTTCACAGTATCAAGGTCGTTACCCTGAATCCTTCCCAGGTGCCGGAAACCATGGAAGCCGTGCGCCAGATTTTGCGCCGCAACCATAACCTTTCAGTTCTCGCCGCAGATGATTTTCGTTTTGTCACTCCTGAAGGCATCATGCAATGGGTGACCGAATCGGAGCAGGCTCTGAATCGCATGTTGATCCTGATCTCAACGGTTTCGCTGTTGGTTGGTGGAATCGTTATCATGAATATTCTTTTGGTATCCATTCGGGAAAGGGTTCGCGAAATTGGCATTCGCCGTTGTTTCGGTGCGCGCCGATCCGACATCACCCTGCAGTTTTTGTTCGAGTCGGTTCTGGTTTCTCTGCTGGGCGGGGTTATGGGAATTGGATTGGGACTGGCCCTTTCATTTGGCTTAAAACGGTTCGATGTTCTTCCCACTCATATGACGGTGGAACCTTTTATCCTGTCGTTCGTGTTTTGCACGCTGATTGGTTTGGTATTCGGGATTCACCCCGCTCGCAAGGCGGCATTTTTGAGTCCGGAAGAATCCATTCGATCGCAGTAGGAAAGTAATAATGAAATTTTTTTCTTCACTCGGCATAGCGGTTAAGGCGCTACTTTCGCACAAGACCCGCACCTTTCTGGCGTCTCTCGGAGTTTTGATCGGTATTGGCTCGGTGATCGTTATGGTAGCCATTGGCAAAGGTTCGCAGAAGGAAGTGATGGATGTCATCGCCGGGATGGGGGAAAATCTCATCACCGTAAACGCCGGGGAAATGAAACGGCGCGGAGGACGACTCCGACTTACAGGTAACGTGACCACCTTGAAGATTCGGGACGCGAACCGGATTCTGGAAGAAATTGGCGAGGTGGAAAGGGCGGCACCTTTTGAAGAAAAAAGAATGACCGCCAAGTTTGGCAATAACTCGGCAGAAACCACTCTTGCCGGTTCCACCGCTGACTTTTCGGTTATTCGTGGCTACAGTCTTCAAAGCGGTGAGTATTTTTCTGAGAGGGATGCAAAAACAGCTAATCGTGTTGCCATTATAGGAATGACGGCGGTCAAAAACCTTTTTGGCGAAGAAGATCCTTTGGGTCAGGTTGTCAAGGTACACTTCATTCCATTTAAAATCATCGGCGTGTTTGAACCGAAAGGCGTGGATACCAATGGGCTGGATCAGGATGACCTGCTTCTGATCCCCATCTCCACCTATATGCGTCGGATTGTCAACCAGACGCACATCACTCGAATTTTTGTGCAAGCTTCATCCCGAAAAAATATTGCCAAAGCCTCGGAAAAAATCCGCGAACTTCTCAGGGAAACTCACAAGCTCACCGATGATCGAAACGACGACTTCACTCTCATCAGTCAACTGGACCTGGAAGAGATGAAACTGGAAACTACCGAACTGTTCACCAAACTGATTGTGGGGGTGGCGGCTATATCTTTGTTGGTAGGTGGCATTGGTATTCTGGCGGTGATGCTGATATCGGTGAAGGAACGCACACGCGAGATAGGAATAAGAAGGGCGGTGGGCGCAACCAGACGCGATATCATCTGCCAGTTTCTTTATGAGTCGTTGATCATCGGGTTTCTGGGAGGTGGGCTGGGGATTGTTCTTGGAGTCGGGCTGACGTTGGGCCTGACCCACTGGGGCCATTGGACCCTGATACTCGATCCGAATTCCATTTGGATAGCGAGTTGGGCCTGTGCCGGACTCGGAGTTTTGTTTGGCGTGTTCCCCGCTATCAAAGCCTCCAAACTCGACCCCATGGAAGCCCTTACCATCGAATAGCCCGGGAAACTCTGCTCCCTACCCAGGCGCTGAGAGAACAGACATTGATTTACTCTTTAAAAACTGAGATTATTAGGGCGAATCCAAATACAGCCAAACTAATCTCTCTTTTTAATAGCTATATAGTTGCTTCCGATTAGCCTATTTCTTGTTGCAAAGATGTAACGAACTTGTAGCAACCGTGCAATAGAAATAGCTTAAGCTGGTTATAGTCAATTGATTTGTCGATGGTTCAGTATATGAAAATAGATTTGGACAAAATTTCTGCTATCCCCTCGGGTTTCATGGATAACTGCCAGGTCATGCTAAACAACCTGGCTGAATTTTCTAAGGCTCCTGCGGCCTTGATTATGAAGTTAGAAGAACCTTTTATTAAGGTTTTTGCTTCCAGTGAATCTGCGGGAAACCCCTATGAAGTTGGAGATAAAGAGCACTTGCCGGGTTTATACTGTGAAACGGTAATTAAGACACAGGAAAAACTTTTGATTCCCAATGCTCTGAAAGACGAGAATTGGAACCAGAATCCGGATATTAAATTAGGCATGATTTCCTATTTAGGGTTTCCGCTGTTATTCCCCAATGGAGATATTTTTGGAACGATATGCATTCTTGATTCTAAAGAGAGGGCGTTTGATAAAAGTTGTGAAAAATTGATCTTAATGATCAAGAATCTTTTTGAGGAAAACCTGAAGGGCGTACTTTCTTTAGAGCTAAAAAACAGTGTTCTGGAAATGATTGCCACAGGAAAATCATTGACTGAAACTTTGGATGTTTTGATAAAAGATGTTGAAGCCCAACTGGGAAGAGTCCGTTGTTCTATCCTTTTGCTCAATGAGAATGGAAAAACCCTGCACAAAGGTTCAGGCCCCAGTTTACCAAAATCCTATTGTGATGCCTTGGATGGGTTTGAGATTGGACCCGAAGTTGGGTCATGCGGAACCGCCGTATACAAAAATGAAACCGTAATCATTGAAGACATCGAAACCGACCCCAAGTGGGAAGGATTCAAGGATTTGGCACTTTCCCACAATCTGCGAGCTTGCTGGTCTGTTCCCATCAGAAGTGCCGAGGGGAGAGTATTGGGGACATTATGTCCCTATTTCGATGAACCTCGGAAGCCGACAGAAAAGGAACTGGAGGTGGTGCTTTATGCCGCTTATCTGGCGGGTATTGCTATTCAGCTTAAGCAGGGACAAGAGGTATTAAAAAATAGCGAGAAAATTAGCCAAGATTTATTTAACCAGATTCGATCTATTTTGGAGGGAACTTCATCCGAACTGGGAGATTCATTTTTCCGTTCGCTGGTTTTTCATTTAGCTTCTTCCTTGAGTGTTCGGTATGTGTTCTTTACGAAAAGCGTGGGAATCCATGCCAATAAAGTATTGGCTAGCTGGATGGGGAAACATTTTGGGGAAACTATTGAATATGATATCAGAGGCACACCTTGTGAGGCCAACGATACGGATGAAATATTTTATTATTATCCAGAAAAAGCCCAGGAGCTTTTTCCTGATGACCAATTGCTAGTTGAGTGGGAAGTGGAAAGTTATCTAGGGGTGCGATTACTCGACTCTGTTGGCAAGGAGATAGGGTCTATCGTTGTGATGGATGATAAACCTCTATTAAATGGCGATAGTGTAAAAATAATTCTTTCTATAGTTGCTTTGAGAGGCCAGGCGGAGTTGATTCGTCAGGAGACGGACAAAGAATTGAGTCTTGCCAAAGAAGCTGCTGAAAAGGGGAGCCAGGCCAAATCCGAATTTTTATCAAGAATGAGCCATGAACTCCGCACACCTATGAATGCGATACTGGGTTTTACTCAGCTAATGGAGATGGATACTCAGAATCCATTGGCCGAAAATCAAAAGGAAAGCCTGAAACACATTTCGTCCGCTGGAAGGCACCTTCTTGAACTCATCAATGAAGTGCTTGATCTTTCAAAAATCGAATCCGGTAATTTGGGGATAACAGTGGAGCCGGTCAATTTGGGGGATATTGTGAATGGAGCTGTTTCCATTTCCAAGCCGTTGGCCGATCAACATGATGTATCTATTGAGGCTCAGGGTGGTACAGGTGAAAGCTATATTGTTGAGGCAGACCGTCTCAGGATCAGCCAGATTATTTTAAACTTGCTTTCAAATGCCATCAAATACAATAGGCCCAATGGTTCGGTAGCAGTTTCTTTCGAAAAACGTGAGAATAATATAATACGGTTAGGAGTTAGAGATACGGGGTGTGGAGTTTCCAAAAAAGAGGGCGACAAGCTGTTTAAACCTTTCGAACGTTTTAATGTTAATTCCGAAATAATTGAGGGTACTGGGATCGGCCTTGCAATATCCAAGCAGTTCGTTGAAATGATGGGCGGAAGTATTGGGTTTGAAAGCATTCCCGGTAAGGGAAGCTTTTTTTATTTTGATATGCCCCTTTCCAGCAAGACTCTTGTGTCATTGGAGGTTGAGAAGGAATCAAAGTTGACCCTGCCTTCTGTGGCTGAAACCAAAACAAAAAAGATTCTTTACATTGAAGATATTCCCGAGAATATTGAACTGGTAGAACAAATTTTTTCTCTACGGTCCGATATAAAAACTTTATCGGCTTCTAAAGCCCTTAAGGGAATTGAGATAGCCAAGTTGCAAAATCCTGATTTGATACTAATGGATATTCAAATGCCAGATATGGATGGGCTGACAGCTTTCCAATGTTTACAAAACATGGATGAAACCAAAAATATTCCTGTTATTGCCTTGACGGCGGATGCTATGGACTCGCAAGTAAAAAAAGCTTTAGATATGGGGTTTCATTCCTACATCACCAAACCAATAGAGGTCTCTGAATTTCTGGATGCCATTGATAAGGTTCTGGCTGACTGACTATTTCTTTTTCTTCTCCCCTGTGATGCCACACAAAAAAAGGGCTCGCCCCCTTGACAGTGGACGAACCCTTTAAAACAGACAGATGTAAATCACCCCGGCCCTCTTTAAAAAAGAGGGAGCAAAACCATTTTAAGCCGAGACAACTCTTTGTTAACCAGAAAAAGCGATGGTACTCTGGCCCCACGCCTAGTGGTTAGAACATCAGGCCGCCGTGGTTCGCGGAGATCATTCCTATAAGCATGGGGATTGAGAGCCATGCGTTGGTGCGACTGGCGAGAAAAGCTGATCTTTTTGCTTTGTTCAGGGCATCGCCTTCGAGTTCGCCGGCGATGATCTTTTTCTGGTTCGGCCAGATGATGAACCAAACATTGCCGGCCATTATGATGCCCAGCAACATTCCAACCATGATTTCACCACTGGGAATCCCTTGAACAGTTCCACGGCCTGCCATGTAATAGGCGATGCCGGAGATGACCGTCCACAATGCCGCGTGCCGGAACAAAAACAGAGCGCGGGGCAGAATGATCTGCGTATAGGGTTTGGCGGCACCTGCTTCCACCATTTTAGGCATGGACTGCACCTGAACCAGATTGAAGAAGTACAGCAACCCGATCCATAAAATTCCGATAATTACATGAAAAAATTCAAATACCCACATTTAGTTTTCCTCTCAATTCGTTATAGTTATTGACACTTATTTATGGGGCAGTTTTACGAAAATATTTATTCGTTTCACTTTAATTAAGGAATAAGGCGAAATCCCTGCTTCTCTATTATTAGAGGATTGCTTTCTGTACTTAGGATGGCAAAAATCAGTATAAGGATTCAATATTTCTTCAACCAAGGGGGATTTTAGCAGAAACTGTCCTCATTTTCCATTCCCCCGAGCAGGCTCTAGTTTCGGGCCATGAACCAAAGCAGGCCTAGAAAACTAAAAAGCAGGGCAAAAATCAGAGCTTTACGGGAAAGTGCGCTTGTCTTCTCAGGCTCGGAAGAAGGGTCTCCCAGTGCTGAGAGCCTTTCTTTCAGCAAGTGGTTTTTCTGGGCAAGGTCGGTCGTTTCGGCTTTTAGTTTTTCGATTTCGTCTCTAAGGCGCAGGCGGTCGACCTTGAGAGTTTTAGATTTTTCGATTTCTCGTTGCAGGGCCTCTTCAGGACCCAGGGTCAGGCCATCTTCTTCCGGAGGTTCTTCCCAATGTTCGCTCATTCAATGTCCCTTTTTTACCATGGGAAACCGGTCGCTGGCTGTCGTCAGGCGTTGCAACTGACCGGGACTCAGTTTCAGTTTGGCGGACTTTGCAAACTCTGCAACTTGTTCCGGTTTTCGTGACCCCACGATGGCGGTAAAAATATTATCACGGGTGAGCACCCAGGCCAGAGCCACCTCCACTGGTTTACAGTCTAACTCATCGGCTATATCGCGTACGATTTGCCAGACTTTTTTGGCGTGCGGGTACACCTGATCTTGATAGAGGAAATGGTTTTTCCGTGTTGGCATTTTCAGGTCTTGCTGACTCATGGGTTTTGCCAGCAGGCCTTGCGCTGTGGGAGAAAAGGCCATGTAGGGAATACCGGAATTTTTGCAAAGGCTCAAGGTTTCCCCCTCATAGGCCCTGTCTAACAGGCTGTAGGGAACCTCGTTCATGGAAAATGTTTTGAGTTGATTGCCGAACAGGGTTAAATCCCGCGACTGGAAATTGGAGAGTCCTATCGTTGTGGCTTTGCCACTTTCTTTGAGCGCGTTCATGTAGCCGGCGAGTCGGGCGCTTTTGTCACGACTGTTGAAATAACTTCCCGGCCAATGGACCAGGTAGAGGTCGACATAATCCCGGCCCAAAGCCTTGAGAGAATTGTCGAGGCATTGCTGATAGGATTTGAGAGTCAGTTCGGCATCGGGCCAGATTTTGGAGATGATGATGACAGAATCTTTCTTGGAACCCAAGGCTTTACCCAGCCTGCGTTCCGATTCTCCGTCGCCATAGCCTTCAGCCGTATCGAAAGCGGTGATGCCGTTATCCAGGGCGGATTGCACGACTCGTTCGGCATCTTTTGGGGAACAGATATCTCCCCACCCTCCACTGGGCGCGATCTGCCAGCACCCGAGGGTGATCTGGCTCCAATCCTTGTTGATTCCATTTATCCGGTCATGGTTCACGCATATCCCCTGAAATGGGTGGCGCGGGTTTAATAGCCGCTCTTTGCCCAAAAGTTTCTATGTCCATTATATACATAAAGTTCGTGATCGGACTTGTTGAGCCCAGTGTCACGCTGGTATTTTTTTGAAATCTTTTTTCTGTTGGGCCAGAGGGCGTTTCCAATTGGTGACTCTGGGGCTGGGATGATAGAGGGGGAACAGTGTGAAATCCGGAGTAGGGAGAGGTTTGGCTACGCTCTGGTTTAATTTGAAACGTGTGCCGAGGAGTTGGTTGAGAGATTGCAGGGCAACGGTGCCAAGAGTGACCACTACTTTGGGCTGGATAATAGCAAGAGTTTCTTTTAGAAATGCGGAGCAGTTTTTAATTTCTCCCGCATTGGGTCTGCGGTTATTACCGTTCTCAAGCGGATTGCATAAAACGGCATTGGTGATGAAGACATCAGAGCGGGTCAAGCCGATATGTTTCAGCAGGATTTCAAAGTTATCGCCGGAGCGGTCGCCCTGAAACGGAACCCCTGTTCGCCCAGCGCCAAATCGACCGGGAGCTTCTGCCACAAAAACGATTTTGGCATCCAATGAACCGTTCGCGGAACTCAGTACAGCGGATTGATCGGCCAGGCTGGGACATACACGGCAGGAGGCCGCTTTTTTTTCAAGTTGGCGAAAGTTATGGTTCGCTGGGTTCCGCTTTATCACCGGATTCCTCCTGGTCGTCTTCTTCATCATCGACGGTTCGGCAAATGACAAAAAAGCCTATGATAAGAAGGACGCTGGCAACCAGAGTGAGGAGGATGTCCATGGAAGAAAATTTTAAAAAGGTTTGACGGTAGCGAGGTAGATCATGCATGCGCCAACAATGAAAATGGCGATATGCACCATCATCGCGTATTTTTTTGGCAAGGAGTCTTTTTTTATCTGTTTGCCGTTTTGAATGCCGAGTACGATCAGAACAACCAGCAATGCCAGTTTCCAGTATATCCATTGGGATTCAGAAAAAACTCCGGTCTTTACGGCAAGCACCATTCCTGAAATGAGGGTCACCCCTAAAATAGGATAGTAGATGAATTTATGGATTCGGTTCTGGGTTTTTCTAAGACCTTCGGCTTCTTCGGCAGTTTTCAGGCGCAAGCGGAGCACAACAGAAAGCGACTGCACAAACAAGGTTCCGATGACCAGACACATGGATATCATGTGCAAGGTAAGAAAAAAGTTTTTCATTTAAAATATTCCGTTTTGTCAGGAGTTTTCAGTTGGCTCCGTTACCCAGTAGGCGCGACTGGAAACGATCAAGGCCATTCCTACTCCGCAATAAATTGCGGCAACGACTACATACCCTCCCAGGTACTCATTGTAGGAGCGTAAAAGGATTCCAAGGCCCATCATCATCGGGATCAAAAAATAAAATGGTTTGGCGAATATTTGATGAATGTGGACCGGGTCCTCCAGTTCATGAATCCGGGTTTTATTTTTCCGGGCGGTTTTGCTCAACACAAATTTCCCCTTAACCAACCCTATCATTGCGGCGATGATTCCGGAAAGGACGATGGCGATTTGAGTCGAGTGCTGTTCCTGCCCTGCGAGCTGATACATGCCGAAGCCACGGACGACAAGGAACAGTCCAACAACGCACCAGAATCCTCCGGCGATGGAAATAAGGCTATTCTTATTCAAAAGACCTCCATTGACAGGTTTAGGGTAGGATGATGATAACAGGGAAAGGTTTCATCTGCATCCTGTAATGTTACGAATCAGTTGATCTAGGAATATTTCCTCGTACCAGACGAACAGACATTCTGCCGGTTTTGCTTTTGTATAACAGGCGTATTTCCCCATTTTTAAAATCGAATATACTTCCCTCGTGTCCCGACTCGCTTTTCAGCCAGACAGTAGCCTGTATCCCTGGAGGAAAAGCGGTTGCCAGACCAATGTCGTTTCCATACTTATCCTTGTTGGTTTCTTCAGGGTTGTACAAGGTAAGAATTTCGTCCTCGTTGGGTAGTCTCCAGTCTTGAAAGCCGCCGAATTTAATGCCACTCATATAAATTTGCCAATCCCTGGCATCATCCCAGCTGAACCATTTACCTTCCTTTTGCCACCCGTCTTCCCGAGTCCACATGAGAGTGGTTTGAGTGTCAGTCAAGGTGCCATCCTGATTATCTTCAAATCTGTTTGAGTTGGACATAATGATTAAATAATTTTATGTGTCAGAGTTAATAGTATCCAGAGGAATTTTTTTCAAACGCGTCATCAGTCCTTCCAGATCAAAAGCAGGTGAATTTTCAAACACTTTATCATTGATGATGTTGTCAAAGGAAATTTTTAGAAGGTTGTTGGACCAGACGATAAATGGAGTTCCAAACAATATGCGCTTTACGGTGCCTCGAGAAATTTTTACCTGGGCATCTGAATTCAGCAGTTCAGGATTGTTGTGCAATACGGCCACGGTTTTAACGGCCATCCATAAAGGCCAGACGCAAAACAGGCGCAATGCGATCGCTGTTCTGGGGATAGCCAGAGTAAATTTTAAGGCATCGTGCAGATGACCGTTGGTTTTACAAAGCAGGCTTTCCAGGATTCGCAGGTTCTTTTCCATGGATACACCGGAATGAAATTCGTCCACGGTCAAACCTTTTTCAGAAATAATACTCTTGGGAATATACGACCAGCCTCTGTCGCGGTCGGCAATAATATCTTTGGATATGTTGGTCATTTGGAGGCCGAGTCCGAACGATACAGCATTCTGGCGCATTGTGTTGCGCGCGGCTTCTGACAAATGGGGCAGTTTTTGAAAAAACAGATTGCAAAGCATTTCTCCTACGACTCCCGCTACAAAATAACAATATTCCTCCAGATCCTGTACGGTTGCCAATGGAGTGATTTCGCCAAACTGAAAACGGCTTTGAAAAAATGCCATGCCTTTTGCCATTTTTACAACGGAAGGAATGATCTGGGCCTGATGGTTTTCGGGGAGCGAGTCAAAGACATTGAATACCCGCTGGACCTGGCTGAGAAGATCCAGGTCATTGGGGGTACCATCGACTGCCTTGCATTCATCAGTCCATGCTGTGAGGTTTTTGTCACGGAAATCCCGGTCTTCGATCAACCGTGAAAACTCCATCAGGAGCTTGATTTTTATTTTGGGGTCCAGTTTGGCGGCGTCTTCAACCGTGTCCACGATCCGGCAAAAAAGATAGGCGGTGAGAATACTACGGTGCAACGTTCCTCTTAAAACGGATATGTTGAGCGCAAAGGTTCTGCTAACTTTGGGAAGCGTTTGTACGCAATAGGTCCAGTCGTCCATTTGTCCAAAATAAAATTCCCCACTCAAGGGGAAATCTGAGGCTAAAAAGATTTAAAGTGACTAAAGAAAAAAAGGGGGCAGAGGGCTCGTTACTTATTATTGGGAGTGGAGCACTTCTTTTTCCAGGCCTTCGACCCTTTTGGCAATACTTAAAATTTCGGAATGCACCTCATTGATGACGTCTTCAGGGGTGCTGGTCCCTGCGGTAATCCCCACATGTTGCCTGCCAATGAACCATTCCTGATTTAGCTGATGAAACGATTCAATGTGGTGCGCCTCAACGCCTTTCTCAGTACAAACATGTACCAGCTTTTTCGTGTTGGAAGAATTGAACCCGCCAATGACGATCATTAGGTCAACCTGATCGGCTAATTCATGCACCGCTACCTGCCGGTCGCGGGTAGGCTGACAGATCGTGTTGACAAATGCTACATCATCGACATAATCAAGGGCCCGGATTTTTTCCACGAGGTCTTCAACTTTATCGGTTTGCTGGGTGGTTTGTGTGACAATCCCCAGTTTCCGGTTACCGGAGTCCTTAATCTTGCTAAAGTCGTCCTCGCTATTGATGACCAGATAGTCATCCAGATCCCCAACGATTCCTTTAACTTCCACATGGTCTTTCTGCCCTATCACAACGGGGAAATAGCCCTTTGTCACCAATGATTTGATGGTTTTATGTACCCGCATTACGAGCGGACAACTTGCATCGTAGACAATGAACCCGGCATCATGCAGCTGTTGTTTTGTTTGTTCAGCCGCCCCATGGGCAGTGATCATGACTTTCCTGGTCTTGATTTTTTCTATGTCCTCGATTCCCGGTACCAGGGAAACTCCATTTTGTTTTAAGGATTCGCTGACTTGCGGGTTATGAACCAATTGGCCCACGATGGTCAGGTCGGATGAGAATTCAGGGGACATGGCAAGATTGATGGCATCCTGAACTCCAAAACAGGTGCCCATCGCGCTGGCAAGGGAAACTTTCATTTATGTATTCCTCTAATGGAGGCGTTTTTAGATTTATTCGTTAATCAACAGGCTAAATCATAACAAACTGGCTAAGAGTTTTCTATTTATTTGATGAGGAGATTTTTTATCATTTGCCAGGTTGTTTGACGGCTAATATCGGCAATGGACTCCGTTAGCGGAATATTTTTCGGGCAGACCTCAACGCAGACCTGTGCATTTCCGCAATCGGTGATACCGCCTTCTCCCATGATGGCATCCAGCCTGTCTTCTTTTTTCATTTCTCCAGATGGGTGCAGGTTAAAAAGACGGACCTGATTGAAGGTGGCGGCCCCCAAAAAAGAGTTGTCCTGGGTAAACTGGGGGCACGCTTCCAGACAACATCCGCACGTCATGCATTCTGACATGACATAACGCTTGGCGCGATCCTGATCCGGCATGATCGGTCCTGCTCCGATGTCATGGCTCCCGTCAATTTCGATCCAGGCTTTGACCTTCTTCAGGTTATCAAACATACGTTCCCGGTCGACCTGCAGATCGCGCAGGACCGGAAATTTGGACATGGGTTCCAGAACAATTGGTTTTTTCAGGTTATCCACCAGTGCAGTGCAGGCCTGCCGGACCTGGCCATTGATCAGCATAGTGCAGGAGCCGCAAACCTCTTCCAGGCAATTGCAATCCCATGTAACCGGATTCACCGTTTTCCCATCCTCTGTTGTGGGAGTTTTCTGGATATCCATCAAGCAGGAAATGATATTGGCAAAAGGTTTGTCGGGTACCTCAAAGGTCTGCCAGTATGAGGGAGAACCGGGTTTGTCCTGACGTTTAATCTTTATGGTTGTGGTTTTTTCAGTCATAGCGATTGTCAGTCATATTTTCTCGGCCGTGGGGTCACCAGCGAAGTGTTGACCTCTTCGTAGGTGATCTGGGGCTGATTATTTTTATATTGTGCCACTGTTGTTTTAAGCCATTTTTCGTTATTTTCCTCGAACCGTTTCATATAGTCGAGGTGGCCGGGAGGAAACTTCCCTTCAGTCACATCTCCATATTGTTTTTGCTCGAGGTACTCGATATATTCATGAGGGTCGAAATCCTTGGGCTGGCTCAAGTCAAAATCCGGCTTGTAATGGCTTCCGCGGAACTCGTCTCTCATCAAAGCACCTTTGGTGATGATTTTGGACAGGTGGATCATGCAATATAACTGGTTGATGAAACTGGGTGATGGGTTGACCCAGTCCGTCGTATCCAAACATTTCACATTCTTGAAACGGGTCTCAATTTCCTCAATCTCATGCGAGGCTTTCTCCAGGGATTTGTTATCCCGAACGATGAGAACATTTGCCAGCATGATATCTCCCAGTTCGTGGTGCAATTTATGGGGGTTTTCGGAGCCATTCATATTTTTGATATCATTGAACCGGCTTTTCCAGTGTGAGCGGGCGTCATCGAAAACCGTGGAGGAGATATCATCCGCCGATTTTTCAAGGGAGTCCATATAGTTCATCACGCCCCGGGCCATCATCAGTCCCGTATAAATACAGCTCAATAACGAGTTGGCTCCCAGCCGGTTGGCACCGTGATATTGGTAGTCCGCTTCTCCTGCCGCATACAGTCCGCGAATAGAGGTCATCTGATTTTTAGGCGAAGCGTGGTCGATCATTCCATTGCTGTCCGGGCCGTAGTCGGTCCACAGTCCTCCCATGGAGTAATGCACTGCGGGAAAGATTTTCATGGGAGTTTCGCGTGGGTCTGCACCGGTGAACTTGGTGTAGATGTCCAGGATTCCACCCAGGCGGTTGTCCAGGAACTCTCTCGATTTATGCGTCAGATCGAGATAGACCATTGGGTCGCCGGAAACACCCAGATTCTGGTTGTAGACGATGTCATAAATTTCACGGCTGGCGACATCTCTGGGGACGAGGTTTTTGAACAAAGGGTATTTTTCTTCCAGAAAATAATAGCGTTCGTTCTCAGGGATTTCTCTCGGGTTGCGGTTGTCGTTGCCATCACGTGGTACCCAGACGCGCCCCCCTTCACCACGGGCCGACTCGCTCATCAGCCGGAGTTTGTCCTGCCCGGGGATGGCCGTGGGATGAATCTGGATGAACTCCCCATTGGCGAACTTGGCCCCCTGCATATAAGCGGTGGTGGCGGCGGCTCCGGTATTGACAACGGAATTGGTGGATCGCCCATAAACCTGTCCGGGTCCGCCGGTGGCCAATACTACGGCATCTGCCTTTAAGGTATAGATTTCATCGGTCCTCAGGTCGTGAATCACCGCGCCTCGACAGATTCCTTCTGCATCAAGAACCGCCCCCAGGTATTCATGCCATTCCAGGGTTTTTGCTGAACCGTCATGCACATGGCGTCGGACCTGCTCATCGAGTGCGTAAACGAGTTGTTGTCCTGTGGTGGCTCCGGCAAAAGCGGTTCGGTTAAACAGCGTGCCACCAAATCTGCGGAAATCGAGATGCCCTTCTCCGGTCCGGTTGAACGCTACCCCCATCCGGTCCATCAGGTTAATGATGGTTGGAGCCTGGTGGCACATGTCGCGCACCAGGGGTTGGTGGGCGAGAAAGTCGCCACCCTTGATCGTGTCATAAAAATGTTTTTCCGGGGTATCGCCTTCGTTTTTTGCATCAATGGCGGCGTTGATGCCTCCTTGCGCGCAAACCGAATGGGATCGCTTTAACGACTGGTAAGACACCACGGTCGCTTCCCCGTTACGTTCGCAAAATTTCATGGCCAGGGCGAGTCCTGCTAATCCGCCTCCAACGATGACTACTTTTTTCTTTCTGTTTGTCATGTTCTCACCTTACCACCGTTGCTTCGGCAGGGAGTGGGTTCATATTAAACTCCGCGACCGTTGCTAAACCCAGAACGGTCAGTGCCAGGCCGATCATTGCGAAAACGATTGCCCCGTTTCTCTGGGCACTTTTGCCAATCAAAATGCCCCAGGAAACGCAAAACCCCCATAGACCATTGCTAAAGTGAAAGGTTGCCGAAACAATCCCAATGGCATAGATCAGTATTCCCTGCCAGGTTTTGAACTCGCCGTTCATGATGTCGATCAAAAAGGGTGCCGCTTCAAAATGGTGTTTACCCTCCCACAACTTGGGCCCCACCGTGGTGCCCAGGTGGTAAACCAGAAAGACAAAAACAACGGCTCCAGAGAGGCGTTGCAATGTGTAAAGGGCGTTACGGGGATACCGGTACCGATGCGTGTTGGTTTTGGCAATGCTCGCAACGTAAAACCCCATAACTGAATGAAACAGCAGGGGGATATATATAAAAGTTATTTCGACGACCAAAAGAAAGGGAATACTGTTTATTGCGTCAATGCTGAGCTGGTAAGGCCATACCCCCACGGTACGAAGGGAGTTGACGCAAATATGAATGACCAGGAAAGCCCCGATGGGTACGATTCCGGTCAGGGAATGGAGCTTTAGAAGGAGGTAGTGAATTTCATCTTTAGAAGGTTTGACCATAGAATGAAATAACAACCTGATTGTGGAATATAATAAAACTCAGCATAGGCTATTCCCAGGCTGGACTCCCATTTTGGCGCAAAAACGGGCACCACACAAGGGTTATCACTGGAGAGGGGTAAAAAAGGCAGTAAATGTGAAAAGGAGGGGGGGGGTTAAAAGTCGGCGTCTAACAGGGGGCGTTGCTGAAAATCGGGGTTGATCGGTTTGTCCTCGGTACTGATTTTCAGGTGAATCGGGTCCTGCACATAAAAATCGACAAACCCGCATTGGCAACATACGCTTGTTTGCAAGGGGACACTTTTTTCGACACCGTGGTCCTGTCGGACCACCATGATCAGCTCTTTGTCCCTGCTGGTCCTTAAGCCAATATCACCCTTGATGATGCTTTTTTCACCGCACTTGCCACAGGTATCTCTGTCGTTGGACATGCCGAGGCTCCTTGAATGAAGAGATTCCCCAATCCACCCGGGAATCAGGAGTTGCATCCTGAAGCCTCATTATACCATAACATGGCCGAACGGAAACAACCGTTCCACCTGCGGGGAGGGTGAACTCTACCCCGCTGAAACGCTGAACACGTTTTCTGGCACTTGGATGCGGTTTAACAAAACTTCTGTTTCTTTCACCAGCACCATTTCCTCATTCACTCTTTCGCGTAGCTCTTTTCCTGCATGAAAACTGGGCTTATGTCGGACCGGCAACTGAATCAATTCTCCGGTCAGAGGTTTTTTCGCTACTCGAGCCTTGTATTCATTGACCTTGAATGACCCGAATCCCTGAACCACCACACGCCCATCTTTATGCAGGGTTTCCATGATAGAATCCAGAAAAGCGGCCAAATAAAGATCAGCCTCTCTTTTGGTAACGTCTAACCGTGATGCTAACTTACTCACCAATTGCACTCGTGTCATGACTCCTCCCTTCAAGTTGACAAACATTTAGTTACTGCTACAAATAGATAGAGCAAAAATCGGGCCAAAATGAGCATAATGAATTAAGGTCAAATTTTTCATAGGGTTATCTTTCGGAGTGTGAATCTGCTGGTTTTTGTTTGGTTATGATATTTGATAAAAGTGTTCACTTAAGTGCACACTCTAACCCTCGGTTATCCAGCCCATTTCCGCTCTGGTAAAAGGGGTTGTGGCCTGAAACTGTGCGGTTATTTTCTAACTTGTGTAAATGGAAACTTTATTTTTTCGCGGTGCAGAACGGTGTCTATAAAAAAAATTCTGGTTCATTTAACCCATCCCCATGTGGGGGCCTGGAATTTCAGGCCAGAACATAAAGTCCTATTAGAGAGCCGGGTCCCTGGGCTGGAAGTAGATGTTTGCCTGAACACTAAAGATTTCAGGGATCGTCTGCCTCAGGCAGAAGCTGTGATTGTCTGGGTTTTCAAACAAGCCTGGCTGGATTCTGCGCCACGGCTAAAACTCATAGCCACGCCTGCGGCGGGTAATGAATGGATCGAACTGGAGTCTTCGAAAGGTTTGGAAATTTCCTTTGGTGGGTTCCACGGAGCCCTGATTGCCGAAAGTGTTATCGGGGCGATGCTCTATTTTTTGAAAGCTTTTCCTCTGTCAGTAAAAATGCAGAAGCAGAAAAAATGGGCGCGGATCAAGGTCTCTGAAAAATTGCGGTCGCTCTACAACAGCCGGGTCACCATTTTGGGGTTTGGAAGAACCGGCAATGCCATCGCTGAAAGACTGAAACCTTTTGGATGTACTGTTACAGGAATAAGAAGAAACCTTTTTCCTGTTCCGCGTTATTTTTCCACTGCAGATCGAATCCGCACTTTTGAAAACTGGGAACAAATTTTTGCACAAACCGATCACCTGATCTGCGCTCTACCGGGTGGTGTGGAGACGGATGGAATATTAAAGCCGGAGCATTTTGAGGCACTACCGAAGTCCTGCTATTTTTATAATGTGGGGCGGGGGAATATTTATCAGGAGAGCGATCTGGTCTCGGCACTTGCAACCGGGGAAATTGCCGGAGCCTACCTCGATGTGTTTGGCGAGGAACCTTTGCCTGAGACTTCCAAATTATGGGAGATGGAAAACGTTCTCATTCAACCGCACCTGTCAGCGGTCGCGCCGCATTACCTGGAACTATTCATCGAGGAGCTGGCCGAAAGAATCCATTCCGAGGGACTTCTGTCCTATTAGTCATAATTTTCTGATAAACTATTAAAGTTGCTCTGTCAGTTGTTTGTTTATTGGGTCAAATTTGAGCGGAAATGTTTTGGATCTGCGCCGATGACGACAGCACTTGCGGCTATTAACCCAGTAAAGATGATTATGAAGGTTTAAGCTTTTAGAAAAAAATAGCGGCCCCACTGCGACTGGGAGAGATATTTTCATGAAACAGCGACTTTTAGAAAACGGGTTGAGGGCGGGCTTTGTTAAATGGGTCACTCAATGGAATGGGCTCGCTGTTGTAGTTGTTGTGTTTTTTTTCGCATTTGGGTTGTTGTTGCTGACTTTGAGACAAAGGCATATTGATAATCAAGAGTTGCTGGTAAGTCAGGATGCGCAAACCTCCGTTGGGGATATGCAATTACGCCTACGGGGAGATATTGATTATTTATTATTGCTGGCCAAAGAGCGCGCGGATGAAAAACTGACCCCCGAATCATTTCTGCGGATTGGATCACAATACGTAGCTGACCATCCTGAGTTGATCAATATCACCTGGGTGGACAAGAATTTAATCATTCAAAATGTAGCTCCCCTGCAAGGCAACCGACAAATAATCGGTCTTAGCGTTTCCCTGCCTGGACCCGCTCGTGCTTCCCAAACCGCCAGGCAAACACGGCAACCGGTATACACGGATGTCTTTGAGGCAATCCAGGGAGGTTACTCGTTTGAGGTGTGGGTTCCAGTTTTCCGGGACAACCAGTTTATGGGATTGTTTGCGGGTGTTTATTCGCTGGGAAAGCTTCTCAGATATGCCTTGCCGCTCGAGGTTCAAAAAAACAATTATTTCGAAATATTGGATGAAAACAGGAATGTTCTTGCAGAGTTCGGCGTGCATCAGAACGCATTTCCAGAAATGTCGAAGGTTGCTCCCATTTCACCTTTTGGGAATGCTGTAACTCTTAGGGTCACCCGGTTTGGTAATGAGTTCTGGTCGCAGAACTTGATCGTGCTGATGCTGGTATGTTCAGGCTTGGCAATGGGATTAGTCTACTTTATGTTTGCCCGGTTAAAGGAACTTGAAGCCCGCAAAAAGATAGGATCTGATTTAAAAGAAAGTGAAGAACTGTTAAGCGCGGTCATTAACAATACCTCGGCGGTCATTTACATCAAGGACCTTCAAGGCCGTTACATCCTGATTAACCACCAGTATGAAAAGCTCTTTACTTTAAAACAGGAGGAGGTTAAGGGGAAAACAGATATGGATATTTTCCCCAGGGAAATTGCGGAGAAATTCATAGAAAACGATAAAAAGGTGCTGGCATCCGGACAAGTACAGGAAATAGAAGAGGTGGCTCCTCATGAAGATGGCCTGCATACCTATATTTCAATTAAATTTCCGGTGTTCAAGGAAAGTGGGGGAATTTTTGGCCTGGGAGGTATTTCCACAGACATAAATGAGAGAATAAAAGCGAGGGAAGAACTCAGTAGGCATAAAGATCATCTTGAGGAGTTAGTCAGGGAGCAAACCAAAGGTTTGGTCATTGCCAAGGAAGAAGCGGAAAAATCCAATGCGGCTAAAACCGAGTTCCTGTCCCGAATGAGCCATGAACTTCGCACTCCACTGAATTCCATCATGGGATTTGGGCAATTGCTGATATTTGGCGATGAGGGGAACCTCAAGGAACAGCAAAAAGAATTCATTAGTAGAATAATGGTATCAGGAAAGCACCTTTTGGCACTTATCAATGAAGTGTTAGATTTGTCAAAAATTGAAAGGGGCGAATTTGCTATTAACAAGGAACATATTAACGCTTCCTTATTAATTCAAGATGCTGTCTTCTCCATCGAATCCATAGCAAAAGAACGAAGAATCGAAATTTTAAATCACTCACTGGGTGATCTCAGTGTTGTGGCAGACCCCACAGCCTTCAGGCAGATTATTCTCAATCTCCTCTCCAATGCAATTAAGTACAATGTAGAAGGCGGTTCCGTAAAAATAGAAAAGGGCCTCAGTGGTAATGACAGGGTATGGGTCAGTATTTCAGATACAGGTTCCGGCATCCCGGAGGATAAAATGGGAACCTTGTTTGAGCCTTTTAACCGGATGGGGCATGAGTTTGGGGAGATTGAGGGGACAGGTATTGGTCTCAGTATAACCAAAAAACTTGTCGAGAAAATGGATGGCTCCATTTCAGCAGAATGTGTTGTTGGGCAGGGATGTTGTTTCAAAATAACGCTTCCGCTGGGCGAGAAAAAAATAGTAAATGACGAGGAATCTCAATTGTTGACGTCACTCCCGGAAAACTTGAGGGAAGGGTTTCAATTGCTTTATATTGAAGACGATATTGGTAATCAAAAAATGATTCAGAGAATTCTCGAGCGGCAAATGCCCCAAGTTAAACTTCTGATGGCCAAAGCTCCGTTGGAGGGAATAGAGCTTGCCAAAAAATATCAGCCTGATTTAATTCTGATGGATATCCATTTACCTCAAATGGATGGGATTGCGGCCTACAAAAAACTTCAAAGTTATGAAGAAACCCGTAACATTCCTGTTGTTGCCTTAAGCGCTCTGGTAATGAAAGATCAAGTGAAACTGGCCTTGGAGGCGGGGTTTCAAGACTACATCACTAAACCCATCGATGTTCCAATCCTCTTGAGTAAAATAGGCCAATATTTTAAGTGATCGTTCCACTTTACAAACCGTGCTGTTCGAGATGGTAGGAGAATTTGCGGTTATAGCGGTGCTTGTTTCGTGTGGAAGTCAGTGGCTTGCTGGAATCTGAGAGTAGTAGCTTTAATGGTGGGCAATGATTCTTTTCGGCTCAAAGAGTTCTTGTCTTAGGTCGATACTCGTAAAGCAAAATGCCGTCACTTTTTGTTAATAGGCTGGCGTCTTTCCCCTCTGATAAGCTCTCTGGATTTTTCTGACTGCTAATAAGATTCCTTTTCCAATTGTTTGAGTGAAGCAATGCCCACAAAATCACCAGCCCGGTTAGTTACAGCGATATATTCAACATTGTTTGTCAGCATCAGTTCCGTAGCTTTTGCTCGACACTCGAATTCCTTGATGAAAATTAGAGGTTCCATAAATTCCGCCACGCTGGTTTCAGAAATATCTCCAGATTTATATTTTTCCAGCAGGTTGTCCAGACAAGCAACACCTATGACCCGGTCATCCCTTTTCACAAAAGCATGATCCTGGCCAAGGAGAATAAGTTCCTCGGTTGCATCAAAAGAGCTGGTTTGATGATCTAATGTGGGTGCAGGCGATGCGACTTCTCCTATATATGGCATTGTCTGTACTCCTCAAAAGTTTGTGAGGTCCTCACTTCGAAACGCCCTGTCTATTTGAACTTTTTGCTGAGTAATGCATGGCCCCTGCTTTTGCCTGCTCAATAACCTCTTTAAATCGAAATGGTTTCCTTAAAAAACAATGGATATCCGCTTCCTTGATATGGGTAGCCAGATTGTCGATGTTGTGGTTACAGCTTGATAATATTCGGTAGCTATGAGGGGAAATAGTTTTTACCGCCTTGAAAAATTCCAGTCCGGTCATTTCTTCCATATTAAAATCAGACAAAATAATGCTTGTCGGTCCGTTCTCTTCTATAAATTTTATTGCTTGTCTTCCTGAATTTTTGCTTACGACTTGAAACCCACTGTCTTCCAGAATAAGTTTGAGTAACATGAGTTGCTTCGGATTGTCATCGACAATGAGTATCCTGTTCATAGAACCGGCTCGGATTTCATTAGTTAAGATCTCCCGGCTCAAAATATTTGATTTCAAGTTGCGGGTTGGTGGTCTGACATGTCCTGTGGGCGTCTGTGAAATCATTGAACAGCATCACTTCTAACTGCGACAGCTTGATTTTTATCTCTTTAAGATCAGGCTCAATATTTGCGATGTGTTCAGCTGTTTTCTTATGCATTCGACTAAACCCGCAGTTGTTTGTTCTATAGTTCTTTTTCCCTCACGCTACTGCCTTCTACTGATAGGCGGATGTGTTCCCTGTTAAAAACATAGAAAGGCCAGCCAGCGGAAATTCAACATTATTCCTGTCCTGCTTGAAATCTTTTATTAAATTCTAGCGTGAAGCTATTGGGGAGTACATACCGCTTTCTGGGTATTTTTTTTCATGGGGTAAGGGGTGCCATAGGGTTTGAGAGCTTGTGGAAATAGATGGGGAAAACAATGAAGGGTTGACTGTTTTTTTAGGAGGTTCCACCTTCTTATGCGCATATTTTTTTTCTAAGACACTGCCCTGTTTTCAAAGGTGCCATGGTGGCACCTATAAAGCTGGCTGCGTATACCTAAATATTGGTATTGCTTCTGCTTGTCGCTACTTGTAATATCTGGGTAATTCCAATGTATATATAGGTTTGGAGGTTTTTGCGGGTGTGGAAACTGGTTCTCCAAACAGCGAATAAAACACCTTATTGATAAAGGTTTGACCGATGCTAGCTCTGGGTGTCTTTCTCAACCGCCTGATCAGAAGGATCTTGATTGCTTATTTTCTTTGCCTGTCTCCGGTAATTCTGAGTTCAAGCGCTCACGCCAACGAAGAATCATTCGAGATGATATTGGAACTTCCGTTAGCGGCACTGATGAAGCTGGAAGTGACCACCCCATCCAGTACCAGTCAGAAGCTGGAAGATGCTCCCGGCACAATTATCGTAATCACCAAACAGCAAATTGAGGAAAGAGGATATGTAAACCTGTTGGATTTGCTACAGGACCTACCTGGAATAGATGTCAACCAGAAATCAGTTGAGGAGTATTACAATCAGGTTTCGATTCGGGGAAATGTCGGGAACGACAATTTCCTAATCATGCAGGATGGCATGCGAATCAGTTCCCCTACCGGGGAGCACATACCCATCAGTGATAATTTCCCTCTATATCATGCCAGGCAGGTGGAAGTGGCTTTTGGCCCTGTCTCAGCGATTTATGGGGCCGATGCTTTCACTGGTGTGATCAATATAATCACTGAATCCGCCAAAGAACTCGATGGCATGCAAATATCATCCACCGTGGGTTCAGACGAATATTATCATAATTATCTAAACTTCGGCGAGTCGCTGACGCCACGGATCGACTTGAAATTTGGCGGGCACTGGCAAAGCTCTCAGGATCCGGACCTTTCCAAGACCTATACCCGGGAGTTCCAGGATGTCGATGCTCTCGACACATCCAATAATATATTTCGTGCGGCCAGTGCTCGGGAAGATTTTGTAGCGGGCACCAATAGCTACAGTTTTTATCTCGATCTGGATATCAATGAGAAGTTAAACTTCGGTTTCACGCGATCCTTTCTAAGTCATCCCACAACGACAGGAGTCCAACCTAAAAACGCCATTTTTGATAAGGATGCGGATTGGAATACTTTGATACAAACTTATAAGACTGAACTCAAGTCCAGTTTTACAGATACTATTTCAGGCAATACAAAGCTGAGTTATTCCAAGTACACCACACTGCCATCCACTAAATTCACCAACAATTTTGCGAATTTCAATGCCTTTAAATTTGCCAGGGGAAGAAGATGGCAACTGGACCATAAGGTGGACTACAAAACAAATGGTAAGCACCAGCTGAGCGGTGGCGTTACACTGCAATCTTTCAATTCCATTCCCAAGACGACTGACTTGCCTTCAGAATACGATCCCGATAAAGAGGCGGGAGACCAGGGGTTGTTCCATATAGGAACGAGTAATACGCTTCCCATTTTGTTTTTTGAGCAGGACTTCCAAAACTACGGTTTATTCGTTCAAACCCAATCAAAATGGAGTGACTGGCTTTCCAGTTTTGCTGGATTTCGATATGACTATGATTCCCGCTTTCACAGTACCTTCAACCCCAGGGTGGGGGCTATTTTTAAATATAAAGATTCGACCAATTTAAAGCTGATGTATTCAGAAGCTTTTCTCGCCCCTTCGACAAACCTTGCGTTCAGCCATTTCGGTACATTTACAGGCAATAAGGATGGGTCTAACAGGTTCATCTCTGATTTTTTTAGATTACCCAACCCGGATCTGGGGCCGGAAAAAACAAGAACAATTGATGCTAATCTCACTCACAAATTCGACGAAAACCTTGTTCTCAAAGGTGGTTTCTACTTCACAATGGTCGAAGATCAGATTGACATCGTATCAGGACCTTCCAATTCGGAATTCATACCCGGAGGAATTATCACCTCTACCAGTACTGCCAAGAATGTGGGGCGCCTGGATGTTGTCGGGGCAGACGTGACAGTAGAGCAGGCATTCAACTGGAAAAACAAAAAACTGAACTACTGGATAAGTTATTCGTGGGTGGATGGAACGCTTAAAAAACTGGGCGGTGTGACATCCAACCCCCCCGTCACCGCCAAAAACAAAATCAAAGCCGGCTTCACCTTTACTTACCTGAATGATTATTTCATCACTCCCAAGCTAATCTGGGTAGATGAAACCAATCATTTTGTAGAAGACCGGAGTGAAAAAGTCAGTCCCTATGCTCTGTTGAACCTGCATCTTGGCGTCAGAAATATTTTTTCAAATAGCAAGCATTGGCAGGCAATGTCTGCATATCTCTCAGTTACCAACCTTGCCGATGTGAAATATTTCAATGCCGGAGGAGGCTCCAACTCATTCGGGTCTTCACCTCAGGATCCGAGAAGGTTTTTCCTGGGGATACGTAAAAGCTTTAACTAGAAGGAAGCCCTTTGCCTTGTCATGCTGTAAAAATTTTCGCTACTACGGTCATGTGGCTAAGGCCCTCAGTGCTGGCTCTGTTTCTATTTGTCTTAGGGCTCCCCCACCATTCCCTTGCCCAGGAAGGACAACCGGCCAGAGAGGCCAAGGTTAAAGTCGCGTTTATTTATAATTTCGCCAAGTTTGCAAATTGGCCGGACCGCGCATTTGAAACGCTCCCCCACAATTCATTCTCCATTTGCCTGGTGGGGAAGGAACCTCTGGGAAACCTGCTGGATCAGCTTGCCGGATCAAAAACCATCAAAGGCCGAACGATTCTGTTTCGAAAAAACCCTCCGCAACATGACCTGAGAAACTGCAGAATTCTTTATATCAGTTCATCGGAGTCCTTACGACTCGACAGGCTATTGAAAGCCGTTGCAGGCCACCCCGTATTGACAATCGGAAGTGCCGAGGGGTATGCAAAGCGGGGAGCGGGTATTAATCTTTTTGAAAAAAACGGAAAACTGAGCTTTGAAATAAATCGAAAAGCTATTCTTAGATCTGGTCTGACCCTCAGCTCTGAATTGCTGGCCCTGGGAGTTTTGGTGGAGGGAGAGAATTAACATGATTTTTTTCAGCCAGCAAAACATAAGGAAAAAACTCCTCACCGTTGTCATGGGCATAGTCATGTTGTCCCTGTTTTTTGTTGGGGGAATTCTGGTTTATTGGAATATCTGATACGCCCCTAGATTTATAGACACCTTGTAAGGTAAAAATGGAATACCAAAACAAGGAGTTTATGATGCCCAAAGGAATA
>ENA-OREN01000574-OREN01000574.1-marine-metagenome-genome-assembly--contig:-NODE-574-length-51230-cov-8.577640_pt1 | contig 51230 bp, 52 predicted proteins | sample MGYA00248624_ERZ508555 | MGnify/ENA primary metagenome ERZ508555 (study PRJEB26222, sample SAMN06267773) | marine metagenome | isolation source: Saanich Inlet, British Columbia, Canada | place... | reverse complement strand
ACCAGCAGCTTATGGAGAAATGCATCGCAAGCATCATTCATTCAGCGATACTAATAAAGATCCTCATTCTCCTATTTGGTCAAAAAATATTTTTTCATTTATGTGGAAGACTTTTAAAGAATATAGAAACTTATCAACTCAGTTTATCGATGACGTTTCTAAGAGTTCTGATTTACCCCGTTGGAAACTCATTGAAACTTTAGGTGAGTCAATGATAGTTAGAATATTTTTTGTTTCATTTTATTCATTATTATATTGGATTTATGCACCATCTTTCTGGTTTTTCTTATTAATACCTTTCCATATATTTATGGGACCTATACACGGGTTTATAGTTAATTGGTTTGGTCATAAAAATGGATATAGAAACCATAAAGAACTACCTGACAACTCTAAAAATACGCTGCCTATAGATTTATTGATGATGGGAGAATTATATCAAAATAATCATCATAAATCACCAAATAAACCTAAGTTTTCTCATCGTTGGTTTGAGCTTGACTTGGGGTACTTAATTATGCATTTATTACATACTCTGAAGGTAATTAGATTAGTATAATGAATCACAATTTTAAAGAATATCTTATTTCTTTTTTTTGTGTTATAATCGCTTTCTTAGTTTCAATATTAGCAGCACAAAATGGATCTTTATATAATAAGTACCCTATAATAGTAATTTGTATGGTGCTTAGTTTTGTTATTCATTGGGTTGTTTTCATTCCTTCATATTTCTTTAAAACTGAAAAGTTTTACGATATTACTGGAACTGTCGCATATATCTCTATTCTATTAATGACATCATATTTAGTTAATATTATAAATCAAGAAGGTCTTTTAACTCGATCGCTATTATTAATTGTCTTTGTTATGATTTGGGCGCTAAGGTTAGGTCTATTTCTCCTGTTCAGAGTTATAAATGTTGGAGAAGACAAACGTTTTGAAGATGCCAAAGAATCATTTTCTAAATTCTTTATGTTTTTTACTATTTCAGCACTTTGGGTTTTTTTAACAATAGTGAATGTACTAACAATGATAATTAATAATTCAGACTCAGTAACAGATTTGTTTTTTATTGCGGGTTTTAGTATTTCTATAATTGGCTTTATTCTAGAAATAGTAGCTGATAAGCAGAAAAGAAATTTTAGAGTTGATTCATCTAATAAAGGTCAATTTATTACTTCAGGGTTGTGGAGATTTTCTCGTCATCCAAATTATTTTGGGGAAATTATGATTTGGGTTGGTATTAGCATTGTCACTTTTCCAGTATTAGTTGGATGGCAATTAATAACATTAATTTCACCTATTTTTGTAATGCTTCTATTAACTAAAGTAAGTGGAATAAACTTACTTGAGGCATCAGCAGATGACAGGTGGGGTAACGATATAAAGTATCAAGATTACAAAGAGAAAACTTCAGTTTTAATACCCTTTATAAAAAAAAGAGTTAAAAATAAATGAATAAAAAAATTATAATAATTATAGTAACCATAGGACTAATCATGGCTATCGAGAAACCAACATTCAAATTATTAGAAAAAAAAGGTAATATTGAGATAAGGGTTTATGATCCGATGATAATTGCGAAGACAGTAGTAGAAGAAAGTTATGATTCTGCTCTAAGTAAGGGTTTTAGAAGAATAGCAAGTTATATCTTTGGTGGAAATGATAAAGAAATGAGTATTTCTATGACAGCCCCAGTTATTTCTAAAAAGTCTATTGAAAGTCCAAGTTTGTATGAAATATCTTTTGTTATGCCAAAAAAATACCGTTTAGAAGATTTACCCAAGCCATCTTATTCAAGTGTAAGACTAGAAAAGACAAATTTAGGAAAAGTTATTTGTATTAAGTTTGGAGGTTGGGCAACTGAAAAAAACGTTAAGCGATATCAAAATGATTTAATTAAATCAATTAACGAAAGGGGCCTTGAAAGTAATGGTGATTTTTTAGTTGCTCAATATAACTCGCCATGGGCAATTCCACCATTTAGAAAAAATGAGATATTAATTCAAATAAAATAAATATTAAATATAAAAAAGCTCAAAACGCTCATTTTTCTTGTTTTTATGATTTAATTGTTTTATTATTAATCAGCTATATTTTATTAAATAACTAACCGAGGTTGTTATGTCAAAAGATTTTATTGACCATATTGCAGTTGAAGTAAAAAATGTAGATGCTGCTGTAAAATGGTATTCTGAAAAATTTAATTGTAATGTAAAATATCAAGATAAAACATGGGCAATGCTTAGCTTTCAAAATATATCAATTGCCTTAGTGAGTCCTGGTGAGCATCCAGCACATTTTGCAGTTGTCAAAGAATCGCTTACAAATGATGTAAAAATTAAATATCACCGTGATGGCATCGGCTATGTCTATAGTAACGATTTAGATAATAATATAATTGAATTAGTTGATCGTAAATCATAGGAATCTTAAATGCCAAAAGTTATAATTAACAAAACACAAAACTTCTGTATTGTCTCTGCTTTTGATGATGATGCGAATGAGTTCATTTCTGAGATACAAAAGCTAAAGTCAAAAGGTTGGAAACTAGAAGGCGGAGTTTCTGCATCTAACAGTAAACTTTTTCAATCATTGAGTAAATAATGAGTTCATCATATATAATTATCGGAGCTAGCGGGGGAATTGGCTCTCAACTGGTTGCAGATTTAGAATCATGTGGACATAACCTACTGCTCGGTTACCATAATGAAAAACTAGATGCAATTTCTAGTAAATCCAAATTTGCTCCAGTTGAAGCCACTAACTTTGATTCCGTCATGTCATTAGTTGAGCAAGGAATAAATGAATTTGGTCAAATTGATGGTTTAATAAATTTGCCAGGTTCAATTATATTAAAACCTCCTCATCTTATAACTGAAAAAGAGTTTCACGCAACGGTGGATATTAATTTGAAGTCAGCCTTCGCTTGTATAAGAGCCGCAGGAAAGTTAATGCAAAAGTCTTCAGTTTTACTAATGTCAAGCGCTGCAGTTTCAATTGGCTTAGGAAACCATGAAATGATTGTTGCTGCAAAAGCAGGAATTGAATCAATGGTTCGTTCTGCATCAAAAACATATGCAAGAAAAGAGCTAAGGTTCAATGCAATTGCTCCTAGTTTAACAAATACTCCTTTATCCAAAAACATAGTTAATAATCCAATTAGTTTGAAAGCTAGTGAGAAGATGCACCCGGTTGGAAGAATTGGAGTTCCCAAAGATATAAGTAATGCTATCAAGTTTTTAATTGATCCTAAAAATAATTGGATTACTGGACAAACTCTAAGTGTAGACGGTGGTATGTCTAGTACTAAATAGTGAATAATAAGCGTATTAAACCATTAAATAAGTTAAAATTTAATGGTAGTAGTATTTGTTATTGGATGCAACGAGACAAAAGAGTCCAAGATAATTGGGCCCTCATATATGCTCAAGAATTAGCCTTAAAAAATAAAGTCCCACTTTATGTTTGTTTTACCTATCTAGGTAAATTTCAAGATGCAAATATTAGGCAGTATAAGTTTTTATTTGAAGGTTTAGAAGAAACGGCATTAAAACTAAATGACAAAAACATCCCATTTTATTTATTAGATGGTGATCCTGTTAATGAAATATCAAAATTTATAGAAATAAATAATATAGGTAGTTTAGTTACTGATTTTTCTCCGCTGAAAGTCTACCAAAATAGAGTAAAGAAAATAGCTTCAAAAATAAGTATACAGTTTCATCAAGTAGATGCACATAATATTATTCCAATATGGACAGCAAGTGACAAACAAGAATATGCAGCATATACATTTAGACCAAAAGTTTTAAAAATAATTGATGAATTTTTAACAACCTTCCCTGAAATAATTCATCATCCAATTAATTCATCAATTGAAACAAAATCAATTAATTGGAAAGAGGTAATTAATAATTTAGAGATTGATTATTCCGTACCTGAAATTGATTGGATAACTCCTGGTGAAGATGCTGCTAAACAAATGCTGAAAAAATTTATAAATGAAAACTATTCTAATTATGGAGATGATAAGAATAATCCTAATATAGATGGGACTTCAAATTTCAGTCCTTACCTTCACTATGGTCATATTTCTTCCCAGAGTATTGCTTTATCTTTATATGCGAATGAAGCTATTGAATCAAAAGGATTTTTAGAACAGTTAATTGTTAGGAAAGAGCTTGCTGATAATTTCTGCTATTTTAATAAATCATATGATAGTTATGATGGATTTCCGAATTGGGCTAAAAAGTCTCTGGATTCACATCGTAATGATGAACGAGAATATTTATACTCAATATTTGAGCTTGAAGAAGCAAATACTCATGATAATCTGTGGAATGCAGCTCAAAAACAAATGACTAAAACTGGCAAAATGCATACTTATATGAGAATGTATTGGGCTAAAAAAATATTAGAATGGAGCCCCACTCCTGAGGATGCATTGCAAAAAGCAATTGACCTCAATGATAAGTACGAATTAGATGGTCGAGATCCAAATGGTTATACTGGAGTAGCATGGTCAATTGGAGGAGTTCATGATAGACCTTGGTTTGACAGGCCTATCTTTGGTCAAGTAAGATATATGAGCTATGGTGGATGTAAAAATAAGTTTGATATTTTTTCTTATATAGAATCAAATAGCTAACACTTTAATAATCTTTATTTAAATATAATGGAAGCGACTTTAGTTTATCCTCATCAACTTTTTTCTTCTCATCCTGCTTTATCAAGAAATAGACAAGTTTTTATTATTGAGGATCCGCTATTTTTTTTAGATCACGAATTCCCATTAAAGTTTCATAAACAAAAGATAGTGCTTCATCATTTATCAATAAACAATTATTACAATAAATTAAAAAAAGAGAATTATGATGTAAAAGTTATATCATACAAATCTCTTATTGATAAAGAGTTTCTAAAAACTTTTTTCATTGATAATTCAATAAATAAAATATTTTATGCAGACTTACATGATTATGAATTAAACAAAAGACTGAGCCAAATTACTAAGGATCTAAAAATAAAGTCTGTCGTTTGTCAATCCCCTAGTTTTTTACTTGATAATGATCAAGTTGAAGATGATTTTAAGGGTAAAAACAAATTTATGATGGCTCAATTTTATCAAAAACAGCGAAAAAGATTCAACATTCTCATTGATTCAAACCAAAAACCTATTGGTGGCAAATGGAGTTTTGATGCAGAAAATAGGAAGCGATTGCCCAAAAATTTAAAAATCCCACCTATAAGTCCAATTATTAATAAAGCAAAACTGAATAATGAATTAAAACATCTTATCAATTTAAACTTTTCTTCAAATCCTGGAAAAATTGACAATTTCAACTATGCAGTTTCACATGAACAAGCTAAAATTAGTTTTGACCATTTTCTGATTGAAAGGTTTAAGTATTTTGGAGACTACGAAGATGCAATATCGATTAATGAACCCTATATTTTTCACAGTCTATTAACGCCCGCATTGAATATTGGGCTCATAACGCCTAAACAAATACTTAATTCTACCTTAGAATATTCAAAAGAGTTTAATGTACCTCTTAATTCTTTAGAGGGCTTTGTACGTCAAATTATTGGCTGGAGAGAATTTATTAGAGCGGTTTATCATTTAAAAGGGAGTAAGCAAAGAACAACTAACTTTTGGAATTTTTCAAAAAAAATACCTAATACTTTTTATAATGGTTCAACTGGCATTATTCCTGTTGATAATATAATAAAAAATATAAATAAAAATGGTTATGCTCACCATATCGAGCGTTTAATGGTGCTTGGAAATATTATGTGTTTAATGCGTTTTGATCCAAATGAAGTTTATAAATGGTTTATGGAAATGTTTATTGATTCATATGATTGGGTGATGGTTCCAAATGTATACGGAATGAGTCAGTTTGCCGATGGTGGAATTATGTCTACTAAGCCTTATATAAGTGGAAGTAATTATATATTAAAAATGAGTAATTATAAGAAAGAAGCTTGGTGTGAATTATGGGATGCGTTGTATTGGAGATTTATAGATGATCATAGAGATTTTTTCAATAAAAATTATAGAATGAAAATGATGGTTACTTTGTACGATAAAAAAGAAGAAAAAATTAAAAAGAACTACGTAAAACTATACAATGATATATAAAAAGCTCATAACGCTCATATATATCTTGCATTATCATTTTACTATTACTAATATATAGTAATGAGATATTTAAATTCAAAACAAGTTGCTGATATAATTGGTGTAAATATATCTACTCTTAAACGTTGGACTGAAAATGGCACACTTGAATGTGTTAAAACTGTTGGTGGTCATAGGAAGTTCACAATGAATCATATTCGTGACTACTATAAAAATAACCCTGATGCAAATAACAATAATGATTTAAAAATTCAAGATTTAAATCAAAAACAATTATTTGGTCAGATACAAAAAAAAGATTATAAAGGCCTTGCAGAAAAACTAGCTGAATCTAGCCTTGATACTGATGAAGTTATTGTTAGCAATATTATTAATGGTTTATATATGAATGGTGTACCAGTCGTTGATATTCTTGATTATGTTGTAGATGTTGCAGGTCATATAGTTGAGAATCAATTGAAAGATAAAAAAATTGTACATACTGAAGCTTATCTTTCAAGGCAAATTTTAACAAGAGTTGTTAATGGTTTGTGTATTGAAAAACCAAATGGATCTTACAATGGTAAGAATGCAATGTGCATTAATTTTGAGGATAATTTACCTGATATTGGCGTTGTAATGTCTGAAGTGGTACTTCGACACTCTGGGTACAATGTTTTCAATACTGGGTCACATGCTGAACTTGGAAAGCTCGCTTCTATTATTAAAAAGAAAAAAGTAGATATGGTATTATTCTATTTATGTAATCTTCAATGTTGTAATGCAGTAGTAGTTGATAATATAAATAAAACAAAAGAAAGCATCAAAAAAATTGTTGGAATAGCAAAAGATGTGAAAGTAGAAGTAATATTGGGTGGAGAAGGATATCTTTTACTTGAAGATATCCACGATCTTATTGATAACTCTTTTTTAACATATAATAACCTTTTAAAAATAATATAATCTTTTAAGGTTTCTAATCTATTAGTTAGTAAAATAAAAGTATATACCTTGGCGTCCTATTTAATAGTTGTATATTCAACTATAATTTTTACTCTATAAATTAAAATATGAAATTACATAATACTCCAATGCCTGTTTTACTTGGTCTTTCGCATAGATTAGTAGTAAAAAAATTCAAGGAACTTATCGAGTCTCTAGATTTAGAACTAACATTTGATCAATTTATGGTTTTAATGCCAATATGGAAACTAGATGGAATTAGTCAACAGCAAATAGTCGAAGGGTGTGGAAAAGATAAAACTTCTGTAACTAGAATAATAACAACGCTTGAGAATAAAAATTTTGTTCTAAGAATTAAAGATTTAAATGATGCGCGTTTAAATCACATCTATTTAACAAAGTTCGGAAAACAAACTGTTGAAAAAGTTATTCCAGTAATGAGGCAGACTAGGAATTATATTAAAAAAGATATAAATGAAAATGATTATAACATTGCACGTTCGGTTATAATTCAATTAATTGAAAAATTAGATCCAAATAATGGTTGATAATTCAACTAAAAAAAATTGGATATTATTTATCTTTGGAATAGTAATTTTTTTTCAGGGTTGCAGTCCTCCTACGCATTATAATTCTGAAATTATTGATTCTATACCTGAATCTTGGTCAGTAAAAGTTGATAGTGTAGAAAAATTTACAGGTAACTGGTGGGATACATTTGAAGATTCAACCTTTTCACAATACTATTTTGATTTTCAGAGCAATAGCCCTGATTTAAAATCTATTCTAAATCAATCTTCAATGGCAAAAAATTCAGCTAAAATTATTGGATCTTCAATTTATCCGAGTTTAAATACTTCTGCCTCAAATTCTAATCGAAAACAAAACTTAGCGGCTTTTGGTTTTTCAAGTAGTATGTTAGGTCTTGGTAATGAAAATGAAGATTCTGATAATGGTCAACCAACTAATGAAAATTCAGTAGTCAGTTTTACTTCTCAAAATTCAGGATTAAATATTGGAATGCAATGGGAAGTTGACATTTGGGGGAAATTACTCAACGCTAGAAGAGCTGCTTTTAAAGATTATGAATCGACTTTAAATGACCTTACTTATTTAAAATTTTCTATTGGTGTCCAATATGTTAATACTTACTACACAGCTGTAGAAAATAATATGCAATATTTATTAGCTATTGAAACAAGTAAAGCATTAAATAGTATAAAAAATATAGTTGTAAACAGATATGATTCTGGGCTTTCTTCTAGTTTAGATCTTCGATTGGCTGAGTCTTCATTAGCTATTAGTCGCGTTCAAGAAGAAAATCGTTTAATTCAAAAATCAAATGCAATTAGAAATCTAGAAATACTTATGGGTAAATATCCATCAGCTTCACTTGAAATAAGTAAAAGCTTTCCTGAAAAATATCCAAAAATCCCAGCGAAGCTACCAATAAATCTTATTGAAAGAAGGCCGGATATTAAGGCTGCTATTAATGGTGTTGAAGCTTCAGGCTATAGATTGGCTCAATCAAAAAGAGAATTACTACCTGCAATATCATTAACATCATCAGTTGGAACTTCTAGTCAAGAGTTAAAAGATATTTTAAATGGAGATTATTCAATTTGGAATCTTGCAACTAATGTTACTATTCCAATATTTCAAGGTGGAAGACTTAAAGCAAATGTGGCTGTAAAAAAAGATGAAGTATCATTAGCAAAAATTAATGCAATGAAAAAACTTCTTCAGGCATTCTCAGAAGTTGAACAGTCATTAGCAATTGACAATTCTATTGAAAGACAATATAGGGCAGTTTTAGAAGCAGAAAAACAATCTGAGGCCGCTTATAATTTGGCAGTAATAAGGTATGAAAAAGGTATTTCAGATTTAATTACGGTACTAAATAGTCAACAACAATTATTTTCAGCTAAATCCCAAAAATATTCACTACAAAATCAAAGGATTCAAGCTAGAGTCAATTTATTTTTGGCTTTAGGTGGTGATTTTGATATTTCTAAAAATTGAGAGAAAAATGAAAAAATTATTTAAAAAATATTTTCCATTATGGATTATTCTAGTTTCTTTATTAATTACTACAATAATGATTAGTGCGAAACCTTCAGCTACAGCTAATATTCAAAAATTTGTTCCACCAGCAGTTGAAACACAGGTTGTTATACCGCAACAATATCAAGTTAAAGTTCAATCTCAAGGCACAGTTAAACCACGTACGGAAATTCAATTAATGCCTGAAATAACTGGCAAAATATTTAAAGTTTCTCCAAAATTACAAAATGGTGCAAAATTTGAAAAAGGTGATCCACTTATTTATTTGGAAAAGCGTGATTTTGAATTATCACTTATTACAGCTGAATCATCATTATCTCAAGCGAAAGTAAACTATGAAAGAGAAAAAGCTGAGTCTGCATTAGCAGCAAGAGAATGGGAAAAAATTAACGGAGGTAAAGCAAGTGATTTAACATTGAGGAAGCCTCAACTATCACAGGCTAAAGCAACACTTGCCGCTGCTCAAGCAGTATATGAACAGGCAGAAAGAAACCTAGCTAGAACAATTATTAAAGCACCATTTAAAGGTAGAGTTAGGCAGAAAATGGTTGATATTGGTATGGTTGTATCTCCAGGTTTAGCCATTGCTCAGATTTATGCTACTGATTATGTTGAGATATCTTTACCTATTGCTGAGCAAGATTTAGTGTTCTTAGGTATTCCCTTAGATGGTAGTACTATTGATAAAAAATCTCAACCTTATGTTAAGCTTTTTACGGAATTTGGAGGTAAAGAGCTTTCTTGGGAAGGAACAATAGTTCGTTCTTCAGCTGAAATTGATTCCAGAACTAGGATGCTATCAGTCATAGCGCAAGTTTCTGATCCATATCAACAAACATTAAATACGTTGCCTTTAAAAGTAGGAATATTTGTCAAAGCATCTATAAATGGTTTATCCTACAATGATATAGTTAAAATTCCTCGTTACACTGTTAGAGAAAACAAAGTGTGGGTTGTTAGTAAAGAAGGAATCCTTGATCAAAAACAAATTCAAATATTAAGATATGAAGATGACTATGCGCTAGTTAGCGGAGGCCTTGAAATATCTGACTCGGTATTACTTACCCGACTTTCCGTCTTAGTCAAGGGTATGAAATTAAAGCAAAATTGAGATTGTAAATATGGAACGATTAATACGTTGGTTTGTTAATAATACCGTTGCAGCTAATATGGTTATGCTATTTATTTTAGTTGCTGGTTTACTTACCCTTCCAAGAATACGCATGGAAGTTTTTCCTGACATAAATGTTGATGTGATTTCAATTTCAGTGGTTTACCCTGGGGCTTCTCCTAAGGATGTTGAAGAAAGTATTTGTTATAGAATTGAAGAAAAACTAACAGGGTTAAAAGGTGTAAAAAGAATAAGATCAACTGCTTCAGAAAATATTGGCGTAACGACAGTTGAAATATTGCCTGGCGAAGATGTTAACCAAATTCAAGATAAAATTAAGACACAAATAGATGCAATTGATACTTTTCCTGATAATGCTGAAAAGCCAACAATTCAAAATATGACTCGAACTTCTGATGTTATTACCGTAGCTGTATATGGTGATATTGAAGAAGCAAGTCTGGTTGCAATTACTGAGGAAATTAAAGATGAGATTGATGCCTTACCTGAAATATCTTTAACAACAATTATTGGTAAAAAACCAAGAGAGATTTCAATAGAAATTTCTGAGCTCACACTTAAAAAACATCAATTATCTATTGAGCAAGTGGCAAGGTCTATTCGATTAAACTCCATGGATATACCTGGTGGATATATTGAGACTGATGTGGGTGAAATATTAATTCGTTCTAAAGGTCAAGTTTACGATCAAAAAGGTTTTTCAAATATTCCAATTATTGCTCGACAAGATGGTGCAAACCTTCTTCTGGGAGACATCGCCGAAATTAAAGATGGTTTTGCAAAAGTAGACCTTAGCCAAAAATTTAATGGCAGCCCATCAATTCTTATTAGAGTATTTAGAGTAGGAAATCAAAATGCTTTGGATATTTCAAATGCAGTAAAAAATTATGTTGAACAAATATCATCTACTCTCCCTATTGGTGTTGGAATTAAAACATGGAATGATGAAGCAATCATTCTTAAAGGAAGAATTGAACTTTTAACAAAAAATGCATATTTAGGACTGCTTCTAGTTGTTATAATTCTTGCAATTTTTCTTAAACCAAAACTAGCATTTTGGGTCTCATTGGGAATACCTATATCTTTTATGGGTGGTTTTTGGTTAATGCCTATTTTTGATGTATCAATCAACATGTTATCATTATTTACATTTATCTTGGTATTAGGAATAGTGGTTGATGATGCAATAGTAGTTGGAGAGAATGTCTTTCTTTGGCGTGAGCGTGGACTTTCTGGTGTTGATGCGGCTGTTAAAGGAGCATCTCAAGTATCTATTCCAGTCATATTTGCAATTTTAACTACAATAGCTGCTTTTTCTCCAATGTTATCTGTGGCTGGAAATGTTGGCCAAATTTGGAGAATAATTCCTTTAGTAACGATTATTGTTTTAATTTTTTCACTTATTGAATCTTTAACAATTTTACCTGCTCATCTAGGTCATGTTGATGATGAAAAATTAAGTAGGTTTAGAATAGTTAATATTCTGAGTCGAAAGTGGGAAAAGTTACAAGACAAAATAAAATTAAGATTAAATAATTTTATTGATAAAAAATATAAACCATTTTTAGCCTGGACATTAAATTACAAAGGTACAACTTTAGCTGCTTCAGCTGGAGTCTTTATTTTAACAATAGGGTTGATAGCAGGAGGTTGGATTAAATTTGTATTTTTTCCACCTCTAGAAGCAGATCTTGTTAATGGAACAATTTCTTACCCTGATGGTTCACCAATTTCCATGTCAATGGAAGGATTAAGTATCATTGAATCTTCAGCTCAAAAACTAAAAAAAGAATTAGCACTTGAATATCCGGATGAAGATATTTTTGTAAATATTTTAGCAACAGCAGGCGATCAACCTGTGAAAAATAAAAGTTCGCAAGGTCCTGGTGGTGGCGGAAGTGAAGCAACGGGGACACACTACGCAGAGTATGCGATTGAATTATCGCCTGGTGAGAATCGATCTGTAAGCGCTACAGAAATTGCTCGTCGTTGGCGTGAACTCACTCCAACCATAATTGGAGCGAAAGAAGTAATTTTTACTTCAGAATTATTTTCAGCTGGCGATCCAATCAATATTCAACTAGTAAGTCAAAGTATTTTAGATCTTAATGCTGTTAGTGCGCTTCTTCAAGAGAAACTATCAACATATCCAGGTGTTATTGATATTAAAGATTCATTTAGTTTGGGTAAAGAAGAAATAAAAATGCTCTTAAAACCTGAAGCAAAAAATTATGGAATCACGATGGTTGATGTTTCTAATCAAGTTCGTCAGGCTTTTTACGGATTTGAAGTGCAAAATTTTCAACGTGGTCGAGATGAAATCAAAGTCTTTGTTCGTTATCCTGAAGCAGAAAGAAAGACAATCAAAAATTTAGAATCATTACAAGTTAGAAATAATGTTGGTGCTGAGATCCCACTGCGTCAGATTGTTGATATGGAATTTACTCAAGGGTTTTCATCCATTAGTCGAGTTGATAGGCAAAGATCAGTTAATATAACTGCTAATGTAGATATCTCAAAAGTTACTGCAAATGAAGTTTTGTCTAATGTTACACAAGTTGACCTACCTCTTCTTCTAAAAAACTATCCTTCTGTTAGATTTTCATTGGAGGGTGAGCAACGAGAACAAAATGAAAGTTTAGGATCTATATTTAAAAACTTTATTTTTGCTATGATTGTAATTTATACATTACTCGCTATTCCTTTTAGGTCATATAGCCAGCCCTTAGTTGTTATGGGTGCAATTCCTTTTGGTTTAACTGGAGCTATAATTGGTCATATCATAATGGGCCAAAACTTAACTATATTATCATTGATTGGAATTGTTGCATTAGCTGGAGTTGTTGTTAATGACTCTTTAGTTTTGGTCGATTTTATAAACCGATATAGACGAGAAGGGCACAATGTTTATGAAGCAGTTCTTGAAGCTGGACCGCGGCGATTTAGACCAATACTCCTCACATCGCTCACAACATTTTTTGGCCTTTTTCCATTACTGATGGAGAAAAGTGTGCAAGCACAATTTTTAATACCAATGGCAATATCACTTGCATATGGAGTGTTATTTGCAACTGTAATAACACTTGTAATTGTTCCTTCTGCCTATCTTTTTATCGATAATTTATCTAATAGAAATAAAGCTCATAACGCTCATATAAAACTTGACCGATAGCTAATTTATTTTTAATATTCGATTATGAAAACATATGAAATTAACACAACTCAATTTATTGAAAAACCTTTAGAAACTGTATTTAATTTTTTTTCAAAACCTGAAAACTTAGAACGAATAACTCCAGAAAATCTTTCTTTTAAGGTTTTAACACCTACACCAATAAAAATGGAAAAAGGTGCGCTAATTGATTATACTATTCGAATAGTGGTTGTTCCTATTCATTGGAGAACATATATATCAAAATATGATCCACCATATGAATTTGTAGATGAGCAAGTCAAAGGCCCATATGCTTTTTGGCACCATACTCATACATTCAAAGAAGTAGATGGCGGTGTAGAAATAAATGATAAGGTAAAATATGCAATACCAATGGGTATTTTAGGTAGATTTATGCATGCTGTTTATATTAAAAATGATCTAAAAAAAATATTTTCTCATCGTAAAGCTGTTATTGAAAATGTTTTTTTAGATGAAGAAATTATAAAGGATAATGTCTAGTTATGAAAGTAGCATTGTTTGGTGCAACAGGTTTTGTCGGTTCATATATAGTTGATGAACTTTTAAATGGTGGCCATAAGCCAGTTGTTTTGATTCGTGAAAGTTCTGACGAAAAACTTTCTCAATTATCAAAATGTAAAGTAATCAAGGGTGATATTGATGATGTTGACGCTATTAATAACACAATCAAAAGTGCTGATGCTGTTATTTACTGTATTGGAATAATACGAGAATTTCCAAATAAAGGCATAACCTTTAACAATCTTCATTTTCAAGGTGCCAAAAGATGTATGGATTCAGCGATAAAATTAGGTGTTAATCGTTTTATTCTCATGAGTGCAAATGGTGTGAAAATTGATGGGACAGGTTATCAGAAGACTAAGCATTTAGCTGAGCAATATCTTAAGTATACTGAATTAAACTGGACAATTTTCCGACCATCATTAATCTTTGGTGATCCTAGAGGTAATAACCGTCCAGAATTTTGTACACAATTAAAAAAAGATATGTTAGGACTTCCTATTCCAGCACCAAATTTTCATAAGGGATTAAATCCATTGGATGCAGGTAAGTTTGCAATGTCACCTATTAACGTGAAAGATGTAGCATCTTTTTTTGTGAAATCAATTGATATGGAAGCATCTTTCAAAAAGACTTACCATTTAGGTGGAGTTGCTTATTACTGGAAAGATATTATTCAAACCATCGCTAAAGCTTATGGTAAAAATAAATGGACAATCCCTGCGCCATCAATAGCAATACAGATAGTTGCAAGTTTACTAGGAAGGTTCTCTTGGTTTCCAATTTCTAAAGATCAACTTACAATGCTTGTTGAAGGTAATGTATGTGAATCTGATAAAACTTTTGAATTATTTAAAATTGAGCCTACTCCATTTAATACGGAAACGCTCAATTATTTAAACAATTAATTTTTATGAAGATTGTCATCATAGTAGCTATAATCACTTTATTGATTGCAACAGCTTTTTTAAATGCAAATCAATCTGTAGAACTGAAAATTGGCGATAAAGCACCTGAGTTTTCTTTATATGATCAAGATAATAAACTTCACAATTTGTCTGACTATAAAGGTGAGAGATTAATTATTTATTATTTTCCTAAAGCAGATACCCCTGGATGAACCAAAGAAGCTTGCGGGTTCCGCGATATATACTCAGAATATAAAAAAGCCAAAATTAAAGTTTTTGGTATCAGTTATGATTCTTCAAAATCTTTAAAAAAGTTTAAAAATAAGTATGCACTACCTTTTGATTTTTTGTCTGATTCAAAAAAAGAGGTGGCTAAAAATTATGGTGCAGCAGGTACAGGATGGCCAAAAAGAATCACTTTTATAATTGATAAAAATGGTAGAATTGAAAAGATTTATAATAAAATCAATGTAAATACACATGCGGAGAAAATTTTAGATGACTTATTTCCAAAAAAATAGTCTTATTCTTTTATTCCTTTCGAGCTTGATTTTTGGACAAAATTCAGGAAACCAAATTTATGGCTTCATAACAGATAGCACTTCAGGTGAAGCCTTAATTGGAGCCAATGTTTTTATTCGTGAGACAGGACAGGGTATGGCAACGGATAATAATGGCTATTATGTACTTTCAGACATTCAATTAGATGAAGCAACATTAATTGTTTCATATGTTGGATATGTACAATATGAAAAAAATATATCTTTTCAAGATAATTCGTCACAAAATTTACTTATTGCATTAAAACCAGATGTTATTGAGCTATTCCAAGTAGATGTTTCGGCAGAAGAGATTGAAAGATTAAACAAAATAGAACCAAGTCGGATAACGCTCTCTCCACGTGTTTTAAAAGCACAACCATCATTAGCTGAACCAGATATATTTAGAACAATACAATCTCTTCCTGGTGTTTTAACTACTTCTGAATTTAGTACGGGTTTAGTTATTCGAGGTGGGAATACTGATCAAAATTTAATTTTACTTGATGGTATCACTGTTTATAACCCATCACATCTTGGTGGACTTTTTTCAAATTTTATTGTTGATGCGGTGAAAGAAGCAGAATTAATTAAAGGTGGATATAATGCAGAGTATGGTGGAAGACTTTCTGCAGTTTTAGATATTAGAAGTCGAGAAGGGAATAGAAATAAATTTGAAGGTAGTAGTAGTATTTCTGTTTTATCAGCTCAAACTACGCTTGAAGGACCTTTTTTAAATGGAGCTTGGTTACTAGCAGGACGAAGAACTTATTTTGATAAAGTGTTACCTTTGGTTTCTGATTTCAATCTACCATACTATTTTTATGATTTACAAGGTCATGTTTTTACAGATCTTAATGAAAAAGATAGACTTTCATTGAGTTTTTACCGTGGTGTTGATGACCTACAGTATACGGATCTAGATCTTAACTCAGATTGGGGAAATGAGACTATGAGTCTTGCGTACCGTCATGTTTTTAGTGAAAAAATGATTGGTAATTTTTTAGCAGCTAATAGTCGTTTTTATACTCGTTTTGGATTGGGTGGAGATTCAGGTATCAATGAATATAATCCGCTTCGTGATATTACCTTTGCAGGAGATATCTCATATTTTAAGAGTCAATATTTCAATCTTTTTTTTGGTGCAGAGTTTAAAAAATTAAGCATTAAATATGATTCAAGGTTTGATGGCGAAACTATATTTTTCTCTGAAACAGAACCAAATCAACTAGCAGTATATACGAAATTAAAGTGGAAGCCGAATCAAAAGTTCATTATTGAGCCAGGAGTTAGAATTACCACTTTCTCTAGTCATAGCAGTGGTCTTTATCCTGACCTTAGGCTAAGTGCAAAATATATTATTGATGAAAATAGATTTATAAATTTTGCCGTTGGGAATTATCATCAATTTATTTCAACATTTCAAGATGATTTCAACGCACCAATCTTAGATAGTTGGTTTGCAGTTGATAAAAATGGTGAACCTTCAAGAGCAACGCAATTTGTTTTAGGTTATGAGCAGTTTATAGGAAGAGGATTAAAGGTTCAAATAGAAGGTTTTTACAAAAATATTACAGATATGCTTACTTATGAAGAATCAAGGAGTACTGCAGATGGAGGTGTAGAAAGTGAAAGTCTAATTGATTTACTTACTCCTGCTGATGGATATGCATATGGTTTAGAACTTTTTGCCCAACAATCAGTTGGTAAACTTAGTGGATGGGCAGGATATTCATGGTCAGTTAGTCGTAAAAAAATGAATGGAAAAGAATATTTTACAAATTGGGATCGTGCTCATGTGTTTAATATTTTAACTAATTACCAAATGAGTGCTACGTGGGAGTTTAACTTAAAATTCACTTTACAGTCTGGCCAAGCTTTTACTCCAATCAATGGCTATTTTTTAGAAAACCTACCAGGAAGCTCTCAGCAAAACTATCGTACTATTCCAGGTGTTAGAAATGGAGGGAGATATCCCTCATACCATCGTTTAGATATTGGCGCTGTATGGCATCGAAAAAAATATGATGTATTTTTCCAAGTAATTAATCTTTACAATCGAGAGAATGTATTTAGATATACCTATCCTCTAGGTAATACATATAATGGAATTGATGATGATGGTGACTGGGATGTAAAGAAACATGACAGTAATGGTAATAAAAAACCTGATAGAGGTGAACCAAATATTGATGAAGATGATGAAGCTCGAATACAAAGAAAAGCACTAAGTCTTTTTCCATTACTTCCAACAATCGGAATAACTTGGAACTTCTAATGAATAAAATAAGCCTATTAATATTTTCTTTACTAGTTTTTGCCTGCAAAGGATTCAATGATCCCGATTCGCCTTATAAAGAAGAGTACGTGGTTTTTGCTAATATTTCTGCAAACAAACCCATGATTGATGATACAGTTTTTGTTTCTAGAACAGCCTCATTAAATGAATCTATTGATGCTGAAGAATTATGGGTAAGTGATGCAAAAGTTACATTAACTGGGGGCAATGATTTATATGCAACTGCATATCCAGTAAAAGGTAGGCCCGGACGATACCAAACTGATACTACATTTATTTATTATCCTGGTACGACATATACTTTAACTGTTGTAGTAGGCGACCAAACATTAACTTCAAAAACCAGTGTGCCGAAGTCATTAGATATTTCATCAAATATTGAATCTAAAACTTATACATGTCGAGATGGTTTAACTCTGCCAATTCCACAAATAAATTTAGATAATATATATGCAAATGGTGATCCTATATTTGAAAAAGTAGATACTGTTCTTTATAATTATGGACAATGTTTCACCGGAAGCTTTGCTTCATATCCAATATTTATGATTGACTTTAAATCAGATGATGATTCTAAAATAGTTAGAACATTGACTTATGCTTTAGATAGTGATGTAATGGGGCTTGAGCCAGGCACGCCTGACGATTTTTTTGACTATAATAGAAATAATAAGCAAGATAGCACATTCATAAATGTAATTTATGATACTACATTTGCTAACGGGATTTGGAAAGGTAGATATCAAAGAGATATCAATAATAATCCATTTAGAGAAAACCCGTATGTTTGGTCTTCAGAGAACAGTCCAATTTCAATGAGTTGGCTCTTTTTTAACTATTATGGTCTTCAGAAAATTACTGTTCAGGCAACAGACAATAATTTTGATAAATATTTGGAAGGCGATCCTTTCTCTCAAAATATATTCACGTTACCTGGATCAAATATTGAAGGAGGATATGGGATGTTTTCTTCTGATATTTCTGAATCGTTTTATGTCTATTTAAAAAGAGGTAAAGACTACTCAAAAGACTAATAACTTTTATTATATATTTCTTATATAAAAATGCTATCTTACTAATATTATTTTTATCATAAATCAAACAGGAAGATTAATGAAAAAAATCACCTTATTTCTATTATTTCTCATAGGATGTGATAATAACCCGATTATAAATAAAAATGGTTTAAAAACACAAAATGTGATTCTTATTACTCTTGATGGTGTACGATGGCAAGAAGTTTTCCAAGGAGCAGATAAAAGAATTATTAATAATAATATTAAAGATGATATCAAAAAAGAGTCCACACTCAAATCTTTTTGGGTTGATAATGAAATAGAAAGAAGAACCCTTCTTATGCCTTTTCTATGGAATACAATAGCATCAAAAGGGCAACTTTATGGAAATAAAACTAAGGGCAGTGTTATGAGGGTGACCAATCCATATTTCTTTTCTTATCCTGGGTACAATGAGTTACTAGCAGGTTTTAATGATGATAGTGTAAAGAGTAATTCTAAAATTTATAATCCCAACCTAAATATCTTAGAATTTATGAATTCAAAAGAAGAATTCAAGGGACGGGTAGCTGCATTTGCCTCTTGGGATGTATTTGATTGGATAATAAATAAAGAAAGGAACGATTTTACCATTAATTCTGGTGCTTTTCCACTTAAGGATAGTCTTCTAACAAAAAAACAAAGGTGGATGAATAATTTTATCTCAGATTTACCTTATGAAGGATATGGAACAGGAGTACGATGGGATGCCTTAACACATGAATATGCTTTCGAATATTTAAAATTAAATAAACCTAGATTACTTTATATTGCATATGATGAGTCAGATGAGTTTGCTCATCAAAAAAAGTATAGTGAATATCTTTCAATTATCAATCGTTTAGATAATTATATTTCTTCAATTTGGACATGGATACAATCACAAAGTATATATCAAAATAAGACTACTTTAATTATTACAACTGATCATGGACGAGGCGAATATTTAAATGATAAATGGGGAGATCATGGACAAGGTGTTCCAGGCGCTGAATTTGTATGGGCAGCCATAATTGGTCCTGATACGCCATCTATGGGAGAATTAAGTAATATAGATACTGTTAGTACGAATCAAATAAGTTCAACGATAAGTCATTTACTAGGTTACGAATTTAAAAGTGATCGTAATGTTGGATCTATTATAAAAAGAATGATAAAATAAATTAGTTAAGGTGTACCTACCCCATAAATCCATACAAGTTGTCCTCCAAGATAAGCAGTAAAGAATACACAGCAAGTAAGAATAAATAGAAAAGCAAAGGCTAATTTATCCATACGTTTATCTTCCATATTTTTAAAAAATACGTTTAACCAAACAAAAAAAACTAATGTAGAACCCCACGTTACAATATTTCCCATAGTTTCATGTAAATTAATAATTTCTAAAACTTTCATATCATAGCCTATCTCTCCAGCTTTTGTTAATTCCCATTGCCCTGTAATTGCAGCAAAAATAGAAAAAAAGGCAGCAAGACCTAAAAGCCACATTCCTACAACCCTACAAATCCAATTAGATTTATAAAGGTGCACTCCTTGTAAAAAGAATGCCCCCAATAAAAAAGCAATTGGAAAATGGACTAAAACAGGATGATATGGAAAGTTCATAATATAAAATTAAAACAAAAAACCCTGCTTTTCAGCAGGGTTTTATATGTAGCCCGTAGGAGAATCGAACTCCTGTTGCATGGATGAAAACCATGAGTCCTAACCACTAGACGAACGGGCCAAAGATTATTTTATTTATCAATAAAGCGATGGAAAAGTTATGTTTCTATAGTAAAATCACCAAATCAATTATAATTGATTTATGATATATCTAGAATATCTAAGAGTTCACCTTTTTGGTGTAATTCCATGGCTATATCAGCACCACCAATTAATTTCCCTTTAACAAATAGTTGAGGAATTGTTGGCCATCCTGACTCTTCTGATAATTTTATTCGAATTTCAGGATCTTCTAAAATGTTGATATCTTTATACTCAACACCATAATGGTTTAATATTTGAACTACTTGATTTGAGAATCCACACATAGGCATTTCTTTAGTTCCCTTCATATAAAGAATAATTGGGTTTTGAGAAATGTCATTTTTAATTTGTTCAGATAATTCCATGATAATTTCCTATGAATTTTGTTCTGCCCATTTATTGGGCGAGTATGTTTTTAATTGTAGTGCATGAACTTCTCTGGTCATAAATGCTCCTACTGCTTTGTAAACTGATTGGTGTTGTTCTACTAAAGATAGGCCTTCAAATGCTTTACTAATTACAACTGCACTAAAGTGATCTTTTGTTCCTGTAGTGTCAACTACTTCTACTTTAGCATCCGGAATGCCTTTTTCTATTAATGCTTTTAATTCGTTAGGTTCCATAATAATTAGTTTAATTCAGAAAGTAAAATTACAACTTGTTTATTGGAAAAATATTAAAAAATTCTATACTAAATTATAAGAAGACGATTCTTTCTTATCTCATGAATTTTTCTCAATTTCAAACCTTTAATTTGAGGAAAATATGAAATTATATTCGTGGAATGTTAATGGAATTAGAGCTGCTGAAAAAAAAGGGTTTTTGGATTGGTTAGATCAAGAACAGCCAGAAATAGTATGTATTCAAGAGACTAAAGCTCAAGTTGAACAATTAAGTTCTTCATTAATAGAAGACCATGGATATTATACTTATTGGCATTCTGCTCAAAAAAAAGGCTATAGTAGCGTTGCCACTTTTTGTAAAAAGGAGCCTCATAATATACAGACAGGCCTTGGTTTAGATCGTTTTGATGCAGAAGGTAGAGTCTTAATAACTGAACATGATAATTTTTTCCTTTATAATATTTACTTTCCAAACGGACAGAAAGATGAAATTCGATTAAAATATAAACTAGATTTTTATGATGAACTCCTACCTATTATTAATGAACAAGTTGATAATGGAGCTAATGTTATTGTTGCAGGAGATTGGAATACTGCGCATCATGCTATTGATCTAGCACGACCAAAAGAAAATGAAAAAACTTCGGGTTTTATGCCTATTGAGAGAGAAAGATTAGATACATATGAGTCTCATGGCTGGGTTGATACATTCCGCCATTTTCATCCTGAGCCAAATCGTTATTCTTGGTGGTCATATCGTACAGGAGCTAGGCCTCGCAATGTTGGTTGGCGCATTGATTATTTTTTTGTGAATGAAAATTTTATTGATGAGATACTTGATGCAGATATTCATGATGATATTATGGGGTCCGATCATTGCCCTGTATCTATAACATTGAAAGATGGGGGATTATAATAATAAATCAATTGCTACAGCATCAGCAAAAGCATAGCCTTGTTCTGTTAATCTTAAGTGGTTACCTTCTCTAATAATAAATTTATCCCACTTATTTTTATTTTTTTCCAATAATACTTCAAAACTATGTTTGAGTTCTTCTGAAATTTTATCAAGGTTAATTCCATTACTTATTCGTAAACCAAATCCAATTAATTCGTTCGTATAATTTTTATTTGATAGTTTTTCTTTGTGAACTTGTGGATGCTCACCCAATTCTATTTTTTTAATATATTGATCTAAATTGCTAATATTTGAAAAGCGAGATTCACCATCAAATCCATGCGCTGATGGTCCAAAAGCTAAACAAGGTTCAATTTCCCAATAATGAAGATTATGTCTGCATTCAAGTTTAGGTTTTGACCAATTAGAAATTTCATATTGTTCATAACCATAATCATTCATTATTGATTGAGTATAGCTATAAAGTTTGCTACTATTATCATTGCTGGGCATTTGAATTGTTCCGCTATTAACATAATTATAAAGTTGAGTTCCTTTTTCAACAGTCAAAGAGTAACAAGAAAGATGTTCAGGTCCTAGTTGTAGGACCTGTTTTAGGTCATGTCTCCAAATTTTTAAAGTTTGGCTAGGAATGTTAAAAATTAAATCGCAATTGATATTATCAAAGCCCACTTTTCTTAATGCTTCAAATGTTTTGAACACTTCATCTTTTCCATGTATTCGAGTTAAAAATTTGAGTAAATCTTTATTTAAAGATTGCACTCCCATTGAAACGCGATTTACGCCCAGACTTTTAAATGATTTCAGCCTTTCCTTCGGAGCTTCACCTGGATTAACTTCGATTGTAAATTCTTTTACATTACTAAGATCAAAATTAATATCTAATTCTTTAATTAAACTTTCTAATTGAACAGGGCTCATTAAACTCGGTGTTCCACCACCAATAAAGATCGTATCAATAGTCCAGTTTTCAGTTTCTATTTGACACATTTTAATCTCTTTAATAAGAGAATCAAAAAAAATTGGCATAGCTTCATCTTTATCAGCAACTGAATAAAAGTCACAATACATACATTTTACCTTGCAAAAGGGCATATGAATGTAAATGCCAGATTTATGCATTAATTATTATTTTGCTAGTCTGTGAGACTATTAAGATCATCTCTAATTAAAATAAGGATGGCGGACTGAGGCATTATGAGATAATCTTCACTCTCAATTTTAATTTCAATGGAAGCTTTGTTTACAAAAAGTGCCATATCACCAACTTCGGCCTGTGGTGGAATGTATTTAACTGTGCCACCATCATTTACTGACCAAGGTTCATCCATGTTATCTTCAGGGTTTCCTAGAGGAATTCCAGGGCCTACTTCTACTACAATACCACTTAAAACTTCTTGTTTTTCTATTACACTTGGAGGGAGGTAAAGTCCTGCCTTAGATTTTCTTTCACCTTTATCAGGCCGAATTAAGACTCGGTCACCAACTACAAGAATTTGTTTATTTTTACTTTTCATAAAAGAAATTAGCTGATTTTTAATAGTTTAAACAAGTATGATGAAACAATTGGAATTAGAAAATAATCGAACGAAATTTGTCAAATGGATTTTAATGTAAAGATAGTGAAAAGTAACTCAGAAAAAGAATTAGTGCTATCTATTAGAAAAGAGGTCTTTATTAGAGGATTAAATATTCCAGAACATATGGAAATTGATCATAATGAAGATTTGGCTACATATGTTTTGGCTTATATTGATAATATCCCTGTTGGGACGGCCCGTTGGCGTGAAACTAAAATAGGTATTAAACTAGAAAGATTTGCAGTTTTAAGTGAATATAGATCTAATGGAATTGGACAAAAAATGACAAAATTTATTTTAAAAAATTTGCATAAATCAAAAATTATTTATTTATATGCTCAAAAATCTGCTATTAAGTTTTATGAGAAGTTAGGCTTTAAATCTGTGGGTAATCTTTTTGAAGAAGTTGGAATAAAACACCAAAAAATGATATATATTTTTGAAGGTAAGTAAGCAGATATTTCCTTCTTAAATTATCTATAAATTATTGTGATTGTAATCATCAAAAACATTAATAAATAAGCATAATGTCAAGTTCAATATATAAGCGTATGGCTCAACTACTATTTCACTTTTGGCCATATATTCTCATTTCATCACTATCTGCAATTGTTTTTGTTTTGCTTAATAGTACTTCAATGTGGCTTGTAGCTTCATTAATTAACAATGTTTTAACTGATTTTGATAAAATTGTAGAGTCTCAAATGGAGTGGGCATCAAAATCAACATTGACAATGAATGAAAAACTGAAATATTGGACAAATATTCTTATCCTTCGTGATACACCCGCCAACTCCTTAAAAGTTTTATGCATTACTCTATTAAGCGTGTTCTTTACAAAAAATTTATTTCTGTATATTAAAAATATTCTTCTTAGGATTGTAGAATTAAAACTTGTTAAAGATATTCGAGACCGCTTATACAAGCATATTCAAACTCTTTCATTAGGCTACTTTCATAAAAAACAAACTGGTTCAATTACTTCAATTGTGATGAATGATGTAGAGCAACTTCAAGTTGCTCTTGCTGTAGTCTTTCAACGCTTATTTGTTGAGCCTATAAATATACTAACATTTGTAACTCTTCTTTTTATTATTAGTTGGAAGCTAGCCTTGATTGCAATTGTAATTATTCCTTTAGCAGGAATTACTATAATTGGTATTGGAAGAAGTATTAGACGTAAATCAAGAAGAACTCAAGAAAAAATTGCAGAGATCATGCAGATTTTAACAGAAACATTAACATCTATTCGTATTGTTAAAGCATTTGTTAATGAAAAAGAAGAAGTAAAAAAGTTTACTGGTGAGAGTCAAAATTATTTTAAGCTTTTATTAAAAAGAGCTCGTCTAGATTTAATTTCTGCTCCAGTAACTGAAAGTTTTGGTGTTATTATTGGCGTTGTACTTCTATGGTATGGTGGATTAGAAGTTTTATCAAATCAAGGTGTTAGTGCAGAAGATTTTATTAGATTTATTGTGATTTTATTTGCGATTCTTGGTCCAATAAAACAGATGAGCAATGTTAATTTAAAAATTCAAGTTGGTGCAGCATCAGCTGAAAGAATTTTTGAACTTTTAGATACTCCGCCTGAAATCGTTGAAGACTTAAACCCTGTAGATTTAAAAGTTTTTAAAAATTCTATAGAATTTGACAAAGTCCATTTTGAATATAATGATGGTGATAGTCTTGTTTTAGATCAAGTAACTTTTTCTATAAAAAAAGGTGAAGTTGTTGCGATGGTTGGCCCAAGTGGCTCGGGTAAATCAACAATAGCAGATTTGATTCCACGATTCTACGATGTTACAACAGGTTCGATTCGAATAGATGGGCATGACCTTCGTAAGGCCACTTTAGCTTCAATACGAGGGAATATGGGTATAGTTACTCAAGAAGTAATTTTGTTCAATGATACGATTAAAAATAATATAGCATATGCTCAACCAAATGTTAGTGATGATGCTATTAAACAGGCTGCTGAAGCAGCCAATGCTTTAGATTTTATTGAAAAATCACCAGAAGGTTTTAATACTTTGATTGGTGAAAGAGGGGTCAATTTATCTGGAGGTCAAAAACAACGTTTAGCGATTGCAAGAGCTCTTCTAAAAAATCCACCGATTTTGATTTTAGATGAAGCAACATCTGCCTTAGATACAGAATCTGAGAAGAAAGTTCAAAATGCTATTGAAAATTTAATGAAGGATAGAACAGCATTGGTTATTGCACATCGGCTATCAACTGTTCAAAATGCAGATAAAATTATTGTTATTAATGAGGGTCATGTTGTTGAAATTGGTACACATAATCAATTATACGAAAATGATGGATTATACAGACGTTTATATGATATCCAATTTGACTAGATTTAATAGATGGAAAAAAAATTAAACGTATTTTTTAGTAATTCAATTTCTTCACATAAATGGGGTGGAGGTGAAAAATGGATGATTACTGCGGCAAAAGGTTTAAGCGATAGAGGTCACAATGTAAAGGTCTCTGGTAAGTCTAATTCAATATTTTTATTTAAAGCTATAGAAAATAATTTAGATACTATTCCATTTAACTTTTTTCAAGATTACAACCCGTTCAAAATATGGTATACAAAAAAAATACTAATAAAAGAAAATATTGATGTAATTATTCTTAATCTAAAAAAAGATATTCGAGTAGCTGGAATTTCTGCAAGATTAGCAAATGTCCCTGTAATTATTTCTCGTAACGGAATTCAGCATTTTAGGGATATTTGGAAACATAAAAAGACTGCTGGGTTGGTAGATGGAATTATTACAAATACAAAATCTATTAGTGATATATATAACAAATTTAGTTGGATGGATAAAGAGAAGACAAAAGTCATATATAATGGCTTAAAAATTAAAAGTGATTTAAAACCTTGCAATATTAAAAGAATATGGAATATACCAGAGAATCATATTGTTTTTGTTGCGGCTGGTCGTCTAACTAATCAAAAAGGTTTTGACTTATTAATTAATGCAGTTTCTCAATTAAAAGAAGGAACAAAGCCTTTCACACTTCTTATTTCGGGTGTTGGTAAAGAATGGAATAATTTAGAACGACAAATTAATCAAAAAGGGTTAAATAGAATTATAAAGCTTATTGGATTTCAGAATAAACTAGCAAATATTTTAAATGCTGCCGATTTTATTATTATGCCCTCTCGTCATGAGGGAATGCCGAATGTTGCAATGGAGAGTATGGCTTTAGGTAAGCCCGTTATTGCTTCTAATGTAAATGGAGTCTCTGAGTTAATTGATCACAGGAAAACAGGATATATATTACCTTCATTAAGTATTGAGGTAATTTGTAATGCTATTAAGTTTGCCATTGATAATCATGGTAGCGAAGAAATTCAAAATTGGGGTGTAGCTGCTAAGGATCATATTGCTACAAATTTCACTTTGTCTAAAATGTTAGATCAGCTTGAATCGTATTTTTATAGTCAAATTAATCTTCGATTTAGATAAGCAAAAATAAGATGCTCAAAGTTCTATTTGAAAATCACCATCTTTATTATCTACCCAATTTTATACCTATTATAGATGTCATGAATAAACGTAATCAATATGATATTTATGCGTCTATTCCAGCAATGATGCCTAAAGATGAAAAAAATATTTTTACTAATGCACTTAAAAGATTAAATATAAAAATCATTATATCAGAGAATGAAAATAAAAGAGTAGAAATAATAAAAGATAAAAAATTTGATATTATAATTGTTGGTAATGTAGGACAACTTAATAATATTGTAAATGATGATACATTAGCTGTCATGGTATATCATGGAATTGGTCTTAAACAATCTTATTATAATGATATTGACAGTAGAATAGATTTGAGATCGGTTGAGTCAAAAACTAGAATGTTAGAGCTTAAAGATCATGGCCATCAAAATCTTGTTCTTACTGGTTTTACCAAATGTGATCCCTTGGTTAAGTCAGAAAATATTTTAGACTTTGATTCTATGGGGTTAAAAGGGAACCAAAAAACAGTTTTATATGCTCCAAGCTTTTATCCTTCTTCAATAGATCAACTATTACCTTTCCTTCAAAATATTACCTATGAAACTAATTTAATTGTAAAGCTCCATAATTTTAGTTGGCATCAGAAAAAATATATTTATCAAAGTAAATCAATTATTGAATTAAGTAAAAAATTTGAAAATATCTATTTAGTTCCTCCTGAAGAATTCAATATTATTCCATTTTATACAATTTCAGATATGCTTGTTTCTGATATCTCATCAACAATATTTGAATATTTATATTTGAATCGACCTATAATCATGGCTGATTGTTTTAAACTGAGAACGAAACATCAAATATTTAATAAAAGATTTTTAAAAAAAATAGATATAGAAAGGATGGAGAGTGTTGACTTTACTCTTAGGTTAAGTGATCCTGAAAATTTCCCTTCGTTAGTGTATCATGGATTAGAATATCCTTTAGACCTTGAAAAAGAAAGACTAAGTGCTCAGATAGAATATTTACATCGTGTTGATGGACAAGCATCGGTTCGATTAGTTGATGCTATTGAAAAAAAAATAATAGATAATAATAAATGAGAATAGGAGTTTTTTGTCCAAACTGGGTAGGAGATGCTGTGATGTCAATCCCCTTTTTCAATCAATTAAGGGAAATTCATAAAAATGCAGTAATCTTTGCTATTTCAAAATCATGGGTTTCACCTATCTATACTAATCATCCAGATATAAGTGAAATAATTTCATTTGAGAAGAAAGACCTTTTCGGTTTGCGTTCAACTAAAAATTCAGGACTAAGTTTAAAATCCTTAGATCTTGATATTTTTTATTTATTATCTGATTCCTTTCGTTCAGCATATATTGCTAGAAAATCTGAGGCACCAATTATAATTGGCTATTCAGGACAAGGAAGAACTCAAATGTTAACAAAAGTAATTAGCCGTCCAAAAAATAAAACCCATAGAACTAATTATTACTTAAATTTATTAATTGATGAAGAATTACCTATAAAATCACAAAATTATTCAGGAATTATAATTAGTCAGAATGAAAAACAATGGGCGCAAAAAGAATTGTCTAAATTAAATATTAAAGATCCAATTGCATTCTTTCCATTTAGTGTTGCAAAATCGCGGAATATACCTGAATTAAAGACATTAGAATTCTTAAAAAAAACAAAAAACAATATTATAATATTTGGTGGAAAAAGAGATAGAAAAATATCAGAAAAAATTATATCTGAATTACAAAATCCTCATATTCATTCATTGGCAGGTCAATATGATTTAAGAAAAAGTATAGCACTCATTTCAGAATGTGATGGAGCTATTGCATCAGATAGTGGTTTGGGGCATATTTCAGCAAATATTGGTATACCAACTGTTTCAATATTTGGTGCAGGCGATCCTGATATCACAAGACCAATTGGAATTAAAACGAGTTATTTAAATGAGAATGTTTACTGTAGCCCTTGTTTAAAAAATAGTTGTGAGAATAAGAAAGAACCACTTTTATGTCTAAATACAATTAGTGCAGATAAAGTTTGGAGCACTCTATCTAGGCTTTAGTCTTGAATTGAATAATGACCTAGGTTCTTTTCTGCCATTTTTAAAAGTTTTTGTTTTATAGTATTAAATACGCTTACACTATCTGGAAAAATTGATTCATCATTAATTGTCTCTAATAATCCAGATTCTATTTTTCCTCCTGATAAATGAAACTCCATTTTCCAATCTTTATCAGCAATAAGAAATTTTTTCGGTCTTTCTGTTATTTCGCACTCTTGTATTATTGCATAATCTAAATTTGGATTATAATTTAATAATGATTTTCCAGATACGATTTTCTCGTAAGGAATTGAGATGTCAATATAATCCATTATAGTTGGCATAACATCAGCATGACTTGTGATATTATAATCAATATTATTTATTCCAGGTATGTGCATTATAAAAGGTGTAGATGTTTGAACATTTTTTAGTGAGTATGAATGTGCAAATCGGCCATACTCATTAAATTCTTCCCCATGATCTCCTAATATAACAATAATAGTATTTTCCATTTTTCCACTATTATTTATCTTTTCAACTATTTTGCTAATTTGTGAATCAACAAAGTAGGCACTGTTTTTATAACGATTGAAAACTAGGTCTGATTCTTTACGTAACCCTTTTTCATATATTTGATAATGTCTATCAATGTAAGGTTTAAACTTTCCAAACTCTTCGGGGAAATAATAATTATAATGTGTAGAGTAAAACCAAAGATAGCTAAGATTTGGAGAGTCAGATGTATTGTTCGTGAATTTATCTAGAAATTCATCAACCATAATTTGATCCCATTGAAATAGGTCACTTCGTTTAACCATGGGGTGTCCTAATCCTCCACCATAACCTGTAAATTTATAGACATTGTCTATAGCTTTAGTAAAAATATGTTTATCCATGTCTGAATACCCTAGAGCTGTAGTGGTGTAGACATCAATTTCATAACCTAATTTATCAAATATAGAAAGAGGAGAAGGCTGAAGTTCTTTTTTGTAGGATGGATACCAATAAAAAGGGGTTTGACCTGTAAGCGTGCCAAAGATTCCATTACCAGTACAATTACTATTACTAAAATGTTGTTTACTTGTTATCCATTTATTTGATTTGGCATAATAGTTTAGATTTGGCATTATTTCTGGGTTGTTCATATCATATCTGAGACTTTCAAAAACAAGAAAAACAATATTAACATCTTTTTTATTGGCTCTTATTGTTTCAATTTTCTCACTTAGTTTCTTTTGAGAATTAAGAAAGTCTGACTCAAAATCCCATGTAATTTTGGCAGCAGATTTTTCAGCTTCAGTTGGTGCATCGAGTATTGGTCTCCAAACTTTACTCATACGTAAAACAGTATATGAAGGGATTGAATTCCAATATGTTAATGTCTCATCGCGCTCAGTATAATAAAAATATGAAAAGAAGATTTTTTCAATTAAAGATAAGAAAACTAATATTTTAAAAATTAGGTAGAATTTTTTTGTAATAAAGTTAGATACCAAGGAAGAATATTTTTTATAAAACCAAATTGAGACTTTTAGAGAAGCTATAGTCCATAGAATAGTCATTATAAGTTGAAAAGCTAATAATACTAGGTCAGATAAATGAATACCCATATCTTGCATAACACCTGCTTCAAATAGCAGACCATATAATTTTAAATTAAAATGATCACGATAGATTGATAAGACTTTAGCATCAATTACGGTGAAGATAAATGTGAATACAATTAAAAATAGAGCTAGATAACGAAAGTTAAATTCATTAGATCTAAAGATTTTAGCTATGCCTTTAGTGGCACCTTTAATAATTATTATTAGAAAAAAAGGTGTATTTAAGGTCATAAAAAAAAAGAAAGGCTCCATTCCAAATGGGTTGCTTAAAGGTTTCCCTGGGCTAAGAAATAGTGCGTTATTAAAAATATAAGCTAATAGTATTAGCCAATTAGTGAAGTAAAATAAAGTTAACCTAGTCATTTCAAATCTATCTTTTTCATTAAAAAATTATGTTGCAAATTAACCTTATAAATTATTTTTCATCACAATAACTATCGGGGCTAATTTCACTACTATGAAATCAGTAATTCTTGCAGCAGGTGTTTCACGTCGACTCTATCCTTTAACGTATGAAATGCCTAAATGTCTTATGAAAGTTGGCGATAAAGCTATACTTGACAGACAATTAAAGACCTTACAATCTTCAAAAATTAGTGAAGTTATTATTGTTGTTGGCTATTACCGTGAATTAATCGTTGATTATGTAAAAAGCCATTATAATGACTTAAATGTTAAATTTGTTATTAATCATCATTATTTTGAAACAAATACAGCTTATTCGTTAAGACTTTGCAATGATTTTATTAATAATGAACCATTTATACTAATGAATGCAGATGTTCTTTATCCAAAAGAAGTTTTGACTAGAGTAATTAATTCAAATTACAATACTGTTCTTGCAGTTGATATTAAGCCTTGTGGTCGAGAAGAAGTAAAGGTTATTGAAGGAGAGGGTAATCGTATTGTAGCAATTGGTAAAGAATTAATTGAAGATAATTCTTTAGGTGAATTTATTGGAGTTGCCAAATTCTCCAAAAACATATCAAGTAAATTTATGAATTCATTAGATCAGTTAATTTCTTCAGGTGGAAAATCAGATTATTTTGAAGCTGCTATCCATCCACTTATGTCTGAGCATGATATTTATTATGAAGATATATCTGATTTACCTTGTATAGAAATTGATTTTGTTGAAGATCTTGAAAAAGCTCAGAAACTAGTAAAGTCGGATTGGTTTAAATAATATAATTTGTTTCCTGACCATTTAATTATTGATTTTGATAGTACTTTTATTACCAAAGAATCCTTGGATGAATTAGCTCATCTAGTTTTACTAAATCATAAAGATGGCGTTGAAAGACTAAAAAGTATTAAAGCATTGACACTTTCTGGGATGGAAGGGAAAATTCCATTTGACCTGTCACTAGAGAAACGAATTGCTTTAATAAATACAAATAAAAAAGACATAAAACAGATTTCAAGTGAATTGTCTAAAGAAGTCAGTCCATCAATCAAAAAAAATAAATTATTTATAAAAAAAAACTCTTCAAATATTTTGATTTTTTCCGGTGGATTTAAAGAAATTATAATTCCAATTGTGTCTGAATATGGTATTAATGAAAAGCAAATATTTGCAAATCAATTCATATATGATTCAAACGGCAATGTTATAGGTATAGATAAAAATAATAATATGTCCAAAAAAAGCGGGAAAGTTTTAATGATTAAAGCATTGAAACTATCTGGAAAAATTGATGTAATTGGTGATGGCTTTACTGATTATGAAATAAAAAAATCTGGTTTAGCTTCAAATTTTTATGCTTTTATTGAAAATATTAATAGAGAAAAGATTAATCAGCTATCTGATAAAGCTTTAAACTCATTTGATGATTATATTAATATTGTTAATGATTAAAATGAAATTTAATGTCGAAATTTTTATAAATTCTTTCACACTTAAATTAACTTTTTAATTATTACTTAAAATTATGCTTCAAAAAATTCTTTCTGAAAAAATAAATATTTGGCAAAAAGAAATTCATTCTGTCATTAAAGATAAAGGGCAGAAAGTTATTAGTGAGGTCACTGTTTCGCAAGCCTATGGTGGAATGCGTGGCGTAAAAGGATTAACTTGTGAGACATCAGCTGTTTCAGCTGATAGGGGACTAATTATTAGAGGCTATCCTTTAACGGATATCTCTCATATCTCACCTGAAGAAGTATTCTATTTATTATTGACAGGTGAGTTACCTGACTCTGATGCTGTTAATGATATTCAAGATCAATTAAAAAATAATCAAAAAGTTCCTGAATATGTTTGGAAAATACTTGAATCGATGCCAAAACATTCGCATCCAATGACTATGCTAACCACAGCAATTCAAAGTATGCAAGTAGATAGTATTTTTGTGAAAAAATACAATGCTGGTACTCCAAAAACTGATCTATGGAAATGGACTTTGGACGATGGTATTACTTTATTAAGTGCTATACCAATAATAGCTGCTGGAATATATAGAATGCGCTACAATAAAGGAGATCGAATAGAGCCAGATAAAACTTTAGATTGGGCAGGGAATTTTGCACATATGCTTGGTATTCAAGATGAAGATTTTAAAAAATTAATGCGTCTTTATCTTATGCTGCACTGTGATCATGAAGGTGGAAATGTAAGCGCATTTAGTTCTTTAACTGTAGCATCTGCACTATCCTCTCCTTTTTTATCAGTTGCAGCAGGTTTAAATGGTCTAGCTGGTCCGCTACATGGATTAGCTAATCAAGAGTGCTTAAAATTTGTTTTGGATGTAAAAGATCACTTTAAAACTGTTCCATCAGACGAAGACCTTAAAGATTTTTGTTGGGACCGTTTAAATAATGGTCGAGTCATTCCTGGTTATGGCCATGCAGTACTAAGATGTCCAGATCCAAGATTTTCAGCATTTATGGATTTTGGAGAAAATTATATTAGGAATGATGATATATTTTCAATTGTTCAATCGTTATTTAAAGTAGTTCCACCTGTTTTATTAGAACAGGGTAAGGCTAAAAACCCATGGCCAAATGTAGATGCAGCATCAGGCTCATTACTTTATTATTATGGATTAAAGGAATTTAATTATTACACTGTGCTTTTTAGTATTTCACGATCAATGGGAATAATTGCTCAAATGGTTATTAACCGAGCAATGGGAATACCGATTACACGTCCTAAATCAGTTACTACTGAATGGATTAAAAATAATACCTGATTAGTTTTTTCTTGTTTATAAGTGTCTTATTTTTTGCCCATGAGACATTTAACTCTTACAGGTATTTCATTCCTCTTATTGGTCAGTTGTGCATCCCATCCAACTATAAATCCTCACTTACCTGAAGCAGGTAAGGTAAAAAAGGGATATGCTTTATCTAGTGAGAATGTTGTTCCTTACTTATGGATAAGAAAAGGGCTTTCAAATAAAAGTGAAATTGGTTTTCGTGTAGGTTTACCAGTATATGGTAGTGGAATTGATTATAGTAGAGTAGTTTATAAGAAAGATAATAAATGGGACTTAATCAATCTTGCATGGTCATTGAATCCCAACTATAATATTGATGCTACTTATTATAAATTCAAAACAAAAAAAGGAAATGACGGTTTTTTAAAGTCAAGATGGTGGGGGCTTAGAGGAATGATAATTCAAAATGGAATTACAAATCATACAAGTAATCGACTTGGTATCCTTATGGGTTTTCAGGGAAATCCAAGGTGGGGGATGGAATTTGGCTATTTCCATGATCCTACTTCTATGCCAATTACAGAACTGTTAAATCCAAAATGGGACCCTACCGCAGAGGGAGTATCTCCTCGTTTCATTGATAAACCCTTAAAAGACTCTGCTACTGGTTTTCCATCTGAATATTCACGGTTAACTGGACTATCTTTAAGCATCTTTTTTGATCTAGATGCTCCAAAGAAAAAAAAATAAATGGAAGCACTCTCTAAAGAAATCAAAACTTATTTTGATGCTGCTGTTACTATAGATTATGATGGACCATCTAATAAGCATCCAATCATAGTTTTAAATGCTTTAAAAAATATTATTGGCGATAACCGTGAAAAACCTTCAAAACTACTTTTGGATAGTATGAAAAAGCTTATTGATAAATATCCAAAAAGAACTGATGATGATATTATCTTGAATAATATAGCTAAAGAAGGAATAGGTCTTACTGTATTTATTTCAGATCTTGAAGATGCTTGTCAGAGTGGTAATTCACAAAAAATGGAGAATGCTGCAGCTAAAATTCAATGGGTAAGTGAAAATGGTTTAGGAGTGCTTGAAGTATTAATAGAAGTTGCAATTCAAGATTTTAGTAGACTCGGTATTTTAAGTTATCACTTGCAACGCGCACATCACTTTAAGCAAGAACAAAGCAAAACATGGTCATATAATCGTTGTTTACTAAAAGAAATAGCAAAGGACTCTATGCCAGCACCTCATGAAAAAGTAAAGATGGAACCCAAGTTTATGATTCCTCATGAAAGTCAATTATTAGGTAGTATGGCTTCAGCTCATAGACTTTGGGATGGCCAGTTTGTAAGAATTGAAGGTATAAGAAGAGAGTTATCTCATTGGTTTGATTCCATTCAAGTTGAAAGTGATAATAGTAATAAGATTAATAGTGAACTTGAAAGATATGTAAAAAATGGTGGTAATTTATTTATCGATTTTGCTGAACAACTTATTAAGAAACCAAATTTTGATTTTAAAATTATTCAATTAGAATCGCTCAGGTTCTTTTTAAAAAAAGCATCAAATAAACATTATTTTTTGATTTCCAAACATATTGAGGAATTATTTTCATGAATATAGGTGGATATGAACTTTATAGTATAGAAACCAGCAGTTTTAGTTTAGATGGCGGTGCAATGTTTGGAATTATTCCTAAACCAATGTGGGAAAAAGAAGCTCCTGCTGATGAAAAAAATAGAATTACAATGGTTACGCGCTCTCTTTTATTAGTTGGACATGATAAAAAGATAATAATTGACACGGGGAATGGCGATAAGTGGCAAGAAAAATTAAAATCAATTTATAAAATAGATACAAATTCTATTAACCTTAAAACTTCTCTAGCTAAATATGGTTATGATCCAGAAGACATTACAGATGTTTTTTGTACTCATATGCATTTTGATCATATTGGCGGTAATACTAAAATAGTTAAAGGTAAGCTCGAGCCAGTTTTTCCGAATGCAGTCTATTGGATGCAAAAAGAAAATTGGAATCTGGCAAATTCAACTAGCGAGAGAGATAATGGGAGTTTTTTAAAAGATGATTGGTCTATCCTTCAAGAGAATGGAATGATTACAATGGTAGATGGAAAAGATTCATTTCTTACGAATATAAATATAGAAATGTCTTATGGGCATACAACAGGAATGATGTTGCCTATAATACAAGATACTAGTAAAACTATTGTTTACGCAGCAGATCTCATTCCTATGGCAGCTCATATTCCACTTCCATGGGTAATGGCATATGATATAAACCCTGTTTTAACTATGGAGGAAAAACGAAAGCTGTTACCAAAAATAGTAGAAGAAGAATGGATTTTATTTTTTGAACACGACCCTATTCATCAAAGTTGTACTGTTCAATTTGATGGAAAACATTATCGATTAAAAGAATCTATAAATATTAATGAGTAATGCTTCTGAAATGCGTGTTCTTTTTGAAAAAGGTTTAAATGAATATGAAAAAGGTGACTACTTTGAAGCACATGAGGCTTGGGAAGATTTGTGGTCAGACTATAATTTTCCTGATAGAAAATTTATTCAAGGACTAATCCAACTTTCTGTGAGTTTTGTTCATTTAAGTAATGGGAATATGATTGGAGCAAGGAACTTATTAAAAAAATGTCAGAAGAAATTTTCAGATTACAAAGGAATACATAGGCAAATAAATATTAATGAATTAAAGTTTGCTATAGAAGCTGTTAGTTTGACGTATGATAATATTGAAGAATCTTCAGAATTTGATTGGGATTTAGTTCCTGTTTTAAAAGTATTTTGATGGAAAATATTATTTTATTTGTTAGAGATTTTCAAAAAGGGGCTGAGCTATCTGAAAGTCTTAGCTCAATTAATCTAAATGTTAGTTTTGGAGAGTCTATTTATGATTTGCCTGATAAATGTTGTTTAGCTATAATGGATCTTGACGATAAAAAGTTTAATAATTTAGATTTTATTTTAGAACTTAAAACAAAAGCTAAGATAAAACTTATTTGCTATAAAAGGTTGATTAAAAAAGAATCACATGATGCAATAAAAAATGCAGGCTGTGATATTATAGTTACAAATGCTTCAATAGTCATGAATATTCAGAAGTTAGTTAAAAATTTATTAAAGTGACTAAAAAAGGTATTGCAGTATGAAAAACTGGTTTAAAAGTAATTCAGAGCCTTTAAAGCTTAAACTTATTGGATGGATGGGAGCTACTTTAGTTATTTTTGGTTATTATCTTAATGCTAATGAGTTTTTATCTTCTTGGATTGTTTGGTTGCTAGGAAATGCCTTAGTTGGAATTTATTCAATTTATAAAAAAGCCTATTCAACAGCACTTATGTCATTTATTTTAATGGGGATGAATATTTATGGCTATTTACGCTGGATTTCATGAAAAATATAGTTTCTAATAAAGATTTCCCATCATCTAAGAATTTCACCTACTTGAATACTGCTAATGTTGGTCTTATGCTAAATAAGGCAGAGAAAAAAATTAATGATTGGGTAAAAGACCTCGCAACAAATGGTAGCAATAATTTTAACGAAATAGCCGAGGAGGATGTTTTTAGTAGTTTACATAACTCTGCAGCAAAATTACTAAATGCTTCTCCATCTGATATTGCTGCTGGATCAAGTGCAACAGAATTACTCAGCTCGTTAGCTTGGGCCATAATGCCATCAAAAGATCAGAATATTGTAAGTACAAATATAGTTTTTCCAAGCACTGTCTATCCATGGATGCGAGTTGCTAGTTCTACTGAATCTGAAATTAGATTGGTTAAAGAAAAAAACAACTTTATTAGTAGCCAAGATATTATTGACCTAATTGATAATAATACATCGGTCGTATGTATTTCACATGTTGAATACAGTAATGGACAAGTCTTTGATTTAGGTTTGCTATCTAAGGCAGCACATAAACATAATGCGTTATTAATTGTAGATGCTACTCAATCAGCAGGAGCTATTCCTATTGATGTTAAGCAAACACCTATTGATGCAATAGTTTGTGGAGCTTATAAGTGGCTTTGTGGTCCTTTTGGAGCTGCCTTTATGTATGTTACTCCAGAGCTTTCAGAAAAATTAGAACCAGGATTAGTAGGATTTAGAAGTCATAAAAAAATGTGGGAATTAGATGCCTCTAGAATTGTATATCCGGATTCAGCCAAAAAATTTGAGTTTAGTACAATGGCATTTGGATGCGCTTTAGGCCTTTCTAAATCAATAAATTTTCTTAATAAAGTAGGTGTTAATAATATTTTTAAATATAATAGAGAGTTAGCAGATATATTAATCGATAAACTTCGTTCTCAATCTGCATGTATAACCTCACCTTTGGATAATAGTCGCTCATCGATTATAACTGCTTATTATAAAGATAAAGATTCAAATAAGATTATTGAACATCTCAAAAATAGAAACGTTTATGTTTCAAAAAGAGGTAAAGCCATTAGGTTCTCACCTCATTTATATAATACTACTGACGATATAGATAATGCAGTTGAACAAATTGATAGTATTATCACAAAGATTTAATATTTTAATTAACTAATAGCATCATAATCCTTTGCCCAGCAACTTGGAATGAGTAAATTTAATGTAGCTAATTATTTGTAGGATACAACTAAATGAACAACCCTTTTCTAACAAAAATTTTTTACTTTAATGCCGCTCATCAATATGGTCATGATGATTGGTCTGATGATAAAAATTGGAATGTTTTTGGTCCAGACTCAAAAGTTCATGGGCACAATTATACACTTGAGGTAATGGTAACAGGTGAAGTTAATAATGATACAGGATTTATAGTTGACCTAGGTCATTTAAAAGAAGTAGTCAAAAACAATGTTATCAACATTTTAGATCACACTCAATTTGAAAAAGAAGTAGAATGGTTTAATGATAAACAACCAAGCTCAGAAAATTTGGTTCAGTTCATTTGGTCACAAATAGAACCCTATTTGAAGGATGTAACACTTTATCGGATTAGGCTACGTGAAACTCCAACCATTTTCACAGATTACTACGGTTAAAAATTGAACTTTAAAGAAAAACTCTTTCTATTTCTAAGCGGTATTTTTTTAACATCAATGATTATGGGTAATATAATTGGTGTAACTAAATTTGTTGAAATTTTTGGATTGACAATTCCAATCGGAACATTGGCTTTTCCAGTTACATTTTTAGCCACAGATTTAATCTGTGAGTTATATGGTGAAAAAAGAGCTCAAAACCTAGTTATTGTAGGATTTTTTATGAATTTTTTCATGCTAGCTGTTATGTCACTAGGTAATTATTTAGATGATGCTGGAATTTCAGGTGGCACAATTATTTATGATGAAGTTTATGGATTTATGAGAGCTGGTGTAATTGCTTCAGTTATAGCTTATGCTGTTGCCCAAACTGTTGATGTTAAAATGTTTCATTTTTGGAAAAGAGTCACAAATGGTAAGCATCTATGGTTACGGAACAATCTCTCTACTACGTTTAGTCAGCTAGTTGATACGATTGCAATTCTTTCTATTAACTATATGGTTGGAAATTTTGAAGGTGAAATAAATTCTTTAGAAGCTTTATTTAGCTTGATTTTATCGATGTATACTTTCAAATTTTTCTCAGCCTTGTTTGATACACCATTATTTTATCTTGGCGTTCGTTTATTGAAAGATAAAGTTAATCCAGATCCAGAATAATTTTTTACATGAACTAATATAAATTTAATAAATATATGAAAGATTATAAATGAGTGAAAAGATCGAAAAACTAGCAGATTTAACAAAATCACTAATTAAAACTATTGGAGAAGATCCAAATCGCGAAGGCTTAGTAAAAACTCCTCAAAGAGTCGCAAAAGCATGGACGCATTTTTCTCAAGGTTATAACTCAAAATTAGAAAGCGTTATAAATGGTGCAATATTTAATGAAGATTGTACAGATATGGTTGTAGTTAGAGATATTGAATTCTTTTCTATGTGTGAGCATCATATGATCCCATTTTTTGGACGCGCTCACGTTGGATACTTGCCAAATGGAAAAGTAATAGGTTTATCAAAAATTCCAAGAATTGTAGATATGTATTCAAGGCGACTACAGGTTCAAGAAAGATTAACGCATGAAGTTGCTAGTACCCTAAATGAAGTCTTAGATCCGGTTGGAGTTGCAGTTGTGATGGAAGGGAGACATCTTTGCATGCAAATGCGTGGTGTCGCAAAACAAAATAGTTTTGCTTCAACTTCATCTATGCTTGGTCAATTTAGAAAATCTTCAGAAACAAGAGCTGAATTTTTAAGTATTATTCGAAAATAAATAATAAATGAAAAAGTATGATATAGTAGTTTTAGGTGGTGGCCCTGGAGGATATGTAGCAGCTATTCGTGCAGCACAATTAGGGAAAAAAACTGCCATAATTGAGAATGATAAATTAGGTGGTATTTGTCTTAATTGGGGTTGTATTCCAACCAAAGCTTTATTAAAAAATGCAGAGGTGCTTCATTATGTAAAAAACAGTAAGCAATTTGGTATCGATATTCCAACTTTTAGTGTCAACTTTAATGAGACTATTAAGCGTAGTCGAGATGTATCTCAACGCCTTTCAAAAGGGGTCGAGTTTTTAATGAAAAAAAATAATATTGATCATATCCAAGGTTGGGGATCTTTTAAATCTCCAAATGAGCTTGAAGTTCTCAAAGGTAAAAAGAAAGATCTAATAGAAGCCGATAAAATTGTTATTGCCACAGGAGCAAGGCCAAGAATATTAGAAAACATGAAGCCCGATGGTAAGCAAATAATTACCTCAAAAGATGCAATGGTATTGAAAAAAGTACCAAAAAAAATTATTATAATTGGTGCAGGTGCTATTGGTGCTGAATTTGCATATTTTTTTAATGAATTTGGTACGGAAGTACATCTTATTGAAATGCAGAATAATATTTTACCAGTTGAAGATGAGGAGATTTCAAAAGAGGTTGAAAAAAGCTTTATTAAGGCTGGGATTAAGATTTATAAAAATGCGTTCGTAACTAAAATTGAAAAATTAAAAACAAAATTAAAAGTTCATACAGAAATATCTGGTAAAAGCAAAATAATGAATACAGATATTGTTCTTAATGCTGTGGGAGTTATTGGAAATATTGAAAATATCGGTCTAGAAAAACTAGGAATAAAAACATCTAAGGGCTCTATTGAGATAAATGAATTCAATCAAACATCAATTGAAAATATTTATGCTATAGGTGATGTTACTGGTCCACCATGGTTAGCGCATGTCGCTTCAGCTCAAGGCAATATTGCAGTAGAGCATGCTTTTAACTATAGTACTAATCCATTAGATTATTCAAATATCCCTGGATGTACATATTGTCAACCGCAAGTAGCTTCAATTGGAATAACAGAATTTGAGGCAAAAGAGCTAGGACATGAAATAAAGATTGGGCGTTTTGATTTTAAGGCTAGTGGTAAAGCTTTAGCCACAGGTGATACAACAGGGTTTGTTAAAATAATTTTTGATGCTAAATATGGCGAATTGCTAGGTTGTCATATTGTGGGAAATAACGCAACAGAGTTAATTGCAGAATTGTCAGTAGCCAAAGCACTGGAAACTACTTGGGAAGAGATAGCGATGACTGTCCATGCACATCCAACTTTATCTGAGGCAATAATGGAAGCTGCTCTTGACGCCTTTGGACGTAACGTTCATAAGTAAAATGAGTGCTACTATTCATATTGAAGATTTAGGGATGAAGGATTATCAAGCAACTTGGAATTTGCAAAAAGATTATCATAAAAAAGTTTTACTGGGTGATAAACCAGACACTTTATTTTTTGTTGAGCATGAACCAGTTTATACGCTTGGAAAAAATGCCGACAATAATCATTTACTTCAGTCTGCAAAAAAAAATATTAAAGTATTCAATATTGAAAGAGGAGGAGATATTACGTTCCATGGCCCAGGACAAATAGTAGGTTACCCAATTATTGATTTAAAACGATATAATAAAAGTGTTAGTTGGTATATGCGTTCATTAGAAAAAGTATTAATTGATACGCTATCAACTTTTAATATAGTTGGTAAAATTAAAGAAGGGTTAACTGGCGTATGGGTGGGAGATGAAAAGATTGGCGCACAAGGTGTGCGAATTTCTCGATGGGTAACTATGCATGGATTTGCACTCAACGTTAATACAGATTTAACTTATTTTGACGGAATTATTCCTTGTGGAATTTTCGAGTATGGAGTCACTTCCATGGAGAAAATTTTAGGCGAAAAACAAAATATATCTTTGATTAAAAATCGTATAACTCAGTCATTCAATTATAGATTTAAAGTAAAATAAAAGGCTTCAATTAAATAATGCCAAAATTACACGGATTTAATAAAAAAGAGTTGCTGGATGTTTATCGAAAAATGATAATAGCTAGGCGTCTTGATGAAAAAATGATGACGCTTATAAAGCAAGGAAAGTCTTTTTTTCACATTGCTTGCTCAGGCCATGAAGCAGCACAATTAGCAGCTGCAACAAATTTGAAGCCAAGCAAAGATTGGTTTTATCCATATTATCGTGATGCTGCATTTACTATAGGCTTGGGTGTAACAAGCAAAGATCATCTTTTAAATTTTTTAGCGAGAAAAGATGACAAAGCTTCTGGTGGACGACAGTTACCTCAGCATTTTGGTGATAAAGATTTGAGAATAGTAAGTCAGTCAAGTTCAACTGGGACACAATTCTTAAATGCTGTTGGTTCAGCTTTAACTCGCAAGTGGGAAGGTCAAAAAGAAGTTGTTTATGTTTCATCAGGCGAAGGGACTACTAGTCAGGGTGAATTTCATGAAGCCTTGAATTGGGCAAGCCGTGAAAAATTACCGGTAATTTTTCATATTGAGGATAACGAATATGCTATTAGTGTACATAAATCTGAACAAACATCTGGTGCTTCAGTTTATTCAATGGTGTCAGGTTATCAAAACTTAGCGCGTTTTAATATTGATGGTACTGACTTCTTTGAAGCGAACTTAGCTTTTGAAAAAGCAGTTGAAAGAGCACGTAAAGGTAAAGGTCCTGCAGTCATTGTTTCGAATGTTGTGCGACTTTTACCTCATTCATCTTCTGATGACCAACGTAAATACAGAACAGTGGAAGAGTTAGATGAAGATAAAAAAAGAGATCCAATTATTAGATTTGAAGAATCTTGTTTGAAATTAAAAGGGTTTCAAACTAAAGAGTTTGATAAAATTAAAAGTGAAATTCATAAACTTATTGATGAAGAATCTAAATGGGCTGAAGAGCAAGCTCATCCCCCAACCTCATCTGCTTTAGACTATAATTATTCTCAAAGTTTAGAACTTAAAGAAACTTCTTTTAATGAAATAAGTGATAAAATTGTTTTAGTTGACGCGATTAATCATGCTCTTTCTGAAGAAATGGAAAACAATGATAAAATGATTATTTTTGGTGAAGATGTTGCTGATCCAAAAGGTGGTGTTTTTACTGCAACAAAAGGACTTAGTACTAAGTTTGGAAAGGAAAGAGTCTTTAATTCACCATTGGCAGAAGCCTCAATTATTGGTACAGCCATAGGTATGGCTTGTACTAATTGGAAACCTGTAGTTGAGATTCAATTTGCAGATTATATTTGGCCAGCATTCATGCAAATAAGAAATGAACTAGCTACAATGCGTTATCGTTCAAATAATATGTGGAACTGCCCCGTTGTAATTCGTGTTCCTGTTGGTGGATACATCCATGGAGGTTTATGCCATAGTCAATCTATTGATGGCTATTTTATGCATCTACCTGGGATAAGGATTGCCTACCCTTCAAATGCTGCTGATGCAAAAGGGTTACTTAAAGCAGCTTGCAGAATGGATGATCCCGTAATATTTATGGAGCATAAAGGTATTTATAGGCAAGGGTTTGCTTCTACGCCAGAACCTGATGAAAACTATATTTTACCTTTTGGTAAAGCAAAAATTATTCAAGAAGGTGAAGCTTTAACAATAATTACATGGGGAGCTATGGTCCAAAAATCAATTGAAGCAGTAAAAAAAGAAAATATTAGATCGGGTATTGTTGAGATTATTGACTTAAGAACATTGAATCCTTTGGATGAAGAAACAATTGGAAAATCGGTCAAAAAAACAGGTAAAGTCCTTGTTGTCCATGAAGATAACTTAACTAATGGTCCTGGTGCGGAGATATCCGCTATAATTGCGGATAAATATTTTGAAGATTTAGATGGCCCTGTAAAGAGAGTAGCTTCAGCTGATAGTCATATCCCTTTTAACTGGTTTTTAGAAGATGAAGTATTACTTCAAACAAAAAATATACAATCTGTTTTAAAAGAATTGATGGAGTATTAATGATTATAGATATTGTCATGCCTAAGATGGGAGAATCCATTACAGAAGGCACTATTTTGGAATGGCGAAAAAAAGTAGGTGAACCTATCGCCTTGGATGAAATATTACTTGAAATTGGTACGGATAAAGTTGATTCGGAGATTCCAAGTCCCAATGCAGGTATTGTTGTTGAAATTCTAGGAGAAGTTAATCAGGTTATGGACGTTGGAGCTGTAATAGCGCGCATTGAAACTGATTCAAATGAGGCAAAACCCATAGAAAAAAATCAAACAAATGATGAATCTAAAGATAAGGATAATGAAGATTTAGAATCTGAGGAAGTCAAAACACCTGTAACTGAATTTCCAAAGAAAAAAACAATAAATGATGATATTACTGAAAAGAAATTTTTCACACCTGTTGTAAATAAAATCGCAATTGAAAATAATATTAACAATGAAGAATTGCTATCAATCCAAGGTAGTGGAAAAAGTGGAAGAGTAACAAAATTAGATATATTAAATTATTTAAAAACTCGAAATGACTCTAAGGGACAAAAAATTCATACGCCAACGCCTTCAAAAGCTATTAGCCCTTCTTTCTCAGGAAATGAAGCAGTCGTTGAAATGGATCATATGAGAAAACTAATTGCTAATCATATGAAAGAAAGTATTGATTTATCTGCTCATGTTTACGTTATGTCAGAAATTGACATGACAAATATTGTTAATTTTGTAAAAAAAGAAGATAGTGCATTCAATGACAAGGAAGGATACCCTCTAACGTATACACCCTTTATTATTAATGCATGTGTTAAAGCTTTAGGACATTATCCAGAAATGAATGCTTCTATCAGTGATGATAATATTATTTATCATAAAAATATAAATATTGGTATGGCGGTTGCGATTGAAAAAGGATTAATGGTCCCTGTACTAAAAAACTGTGAAGAATTAAATTTTCTTGGTCTTTGTAGGAAGTTAAGAGACCTTTCAACTCGCGCAAGAAATAACCAAATAATTCCTGATGAGTTACAAGGATCTACTTTTTCAATCTCTAATTTTGGAGTATTTAATGTTACGATGGGAACACCAATTATTAATCAACCTAATGTGGGGATTTTAGGTGTTGGAGCAGTAAAGAAACGCCCTGCAGTAATTGAAACCAATGAAGGTGATACAATTGGAATTAAAAGTATGATGATACTCTCTTTAGGTTTTGATCATCGTCTTATAGATGGAGCAGGTGGGAGCAAATTTATAGAAATGGTGAGAGAAAATATAGAAACAATGAATTTAGAGAATTTATTTTAATGCCAATTGATCATGTCCTAAAACTGTATTCCGAATCATTTAGATCACCATATTTGCACTATGGTTTTTGGGATGAGCCTGATAAAGTGAATATAGATACATTAACCTTAAATGATATGGTGGCTGCGCAACAGAGATATATTGAACACTTAGCTTCCTTTATTCCTGAAGATGTTAACAATATTTTAGATGTGGGTGCTGGAATTGGTGGAAACTCAAGTTTTTTACTTTCAAAAGGTTTTTCGGTTGAAGCTCTATCGCCTGATGATTATCAAGAAAAAGTATTTGCTGAAAAATATAATGGAGAAGTTCCATTCTATAGAACAAAGTTCGAAGATTTTAAACCACAAAAACAGTATGATCTTGTACTTGAAAGTGAAAGTGCATGTTACATTCAAATTGAGCCAGGATGGCAGGTCGCCCAAAAAACAATCCGTAAAGGAGGGTATCTATTAGCATCAGACTATTTTCTTCATCATAATGATGGAAGTGGTGATTGGCATATTAAAGCATCTCATGATGAAAAAACATATTTAGAAAAAGCAAAAGAATATGGTTTTGAGCTAATTAGAGAATATGACCAAACAGACAATACTATGCCAACATTAGATGGCGCAAAAGCTTTTATGGATAGATTCATTTTTCCAACAGTAGAGTTTTCATCTAATTATCTTGATAAGAATCACCCATTAGTTTTAAAAGTATTGAAAAAAGCATTTGGGAAAAAATTAGAATCTAAAATCAATCAATTTTCTCTTTTAGAAAGCAGTGATTTCAAAAAATATAAACGCTATATGATTTACTTATTTAAGAAAATATAATAATGAATACTACTACTAAACGTGTGATTTCAAAAAAACCAAAGATTAAGCTTAAATTTGGTGATGACTACAAATTTGTCCAAAATGTAGTTTCCGAAAATAAACTTCATACAGTTTGTGAAGAGGCAAGATGCCCTAATATTTATGAATGTTGGGGTAGAGGTACTGCTACAATAATGATTTTAGGAGATATTTGTACTCGAGCCTGCGGCTTTTGCTCTGTTAAAACTGGAAAGCCTCTTAATATTGACTCAATGGAGCCAGTACGTACAGCTATGGCTGTAAAAAAAATGAATCTTCGACATGTAGTAATAACTTCTGTAGATCGTGATGATATAAAAAAAGATTACGGTGCAACGATTTGGGCAGAGACAATTAAACAGATTCATAGATATGTTCCTGAATGTACTGTTGAAGTATTAACACCAGATTTTCAGGGTGATAAAATTGCTTTAAATACAGTTTTTGATGCTAAACCTGAAATTTTCTCTCACAATGTTGAATGTATTGAAAGGATAAGTAAAAAAGTGCGAGCTCAAGCAGTTTGGACAAGAAGCCTTGATGTTTTAAAACAATCAGTTATTAGTGGATTAAGGACAAAAACGAGCATGATGGTTGGTTTAGGCGAATCAACTAAAGAAGTTATTGAAACAATGAAAGAAGTAGTTGATCTAGGCGTAGAAATTTTTACTATTGGACAATATTTGCAACCAACAAAAAACCATCTGCCTGTGAACAGATATGTTGAAGATGAAGAGTTCCAAATGTATAAGAAAATTGGATTAGATTTAGGATTTCGAGTTGTTGAGTCTGGTGCTCTGGTTAGAAGTTCATATCATGCAGACGAGCAGGCTAGACTTGCCAAAATAGAAAATTGAATCAAAATAAAAATTTAATTTATCTTTTAGTTTTCTTAGCTGGGATTATTCTAGTCTGGATGATTAATTCAGAACAAGTTGTAACTGATCCATCTAACTTAGTAACTGAAAATAAAGAAGAGCCTTTGATTATTGTAGATGGAAAAATAGCACCAAAACTGACAAATTTTGTTGCCCATATGGAGTTTATTGATGAAAAAACTTGCTTACAGTGTCATGCAAAAGAGAGAGAAATGAATTTTGGATCTGGGCCAGTTCTGGTAAAGCAAATGCCCCATGAATACAGAGATAATTGTATTTCTTGCCATATATTGCCGAAATGAACCATTATGGCAGATAATTCTAATTTTTTATACAGATATACGTCAAATCAGCATATTTATATAAATGGCATATAGTTTGAATCTATTCATGGTGTTATAACAAAGGATTATTATGACCGACGAAATTAAAAAAGAATTAAATGAAGATCTTTTAGATGGCACCGAATCTTATCCGGTGATGCCACTTCGAAACACAGTTTTATTTCCACAGCAAGTTATACCCATTTATATCGGTCGAGATAAATCGTTAAAGTTGATTAATGAACTTCCTGCAAATAGTAAGCACATTGTTGTGGTTGCTCAAGAGGATGGTTCAATTGAAGATCCAGAACCAGATGAAATGTATTCTTTTGGAACTTTAGCTGTTGTTCTTAAAGTATTTGATATGCCAGATAACAGTAAATCAGCAATCGTTCAAGGTATTGATCGGGTTAAAATTTTAGACTTTAAAGAAAAAGAACCCTATTACCGTGCTGTAGTTCAACGCATGAGCGATAGTGGTTCATCTGATGATATTGAATTAGATGCTCTTGCTAATAACTTAAGACAAGTATTTACAGAACTTATTCAAGTTGCGCCTAACTTAAGTGAAGAACATACGGGCATGCTTTCAAATATTCAGAAACCTTCTAGACTAGCTGATCGAGCTGTTTCACTATTAACAGTATCTAATCCTGAAAAACAAGATGTTCTAGAAGAATTAGATATAAAAATGCGTGTAGAAAAATCTATTAAAATTTTAAATAAAGAAATTCAAAGAATTAAACTAGGCGAAGAGATTCAAACGGAAGTACATGATGAAATCACCAAATCGCAGCGAGAATATTATTTGCGAGAGCAAATGAAAGCAATCAAGCGTGAACTTGGTGAAGATGAATCTCAAGTTGAACTGAAAGAAATAGAAGAAGCGATTAAAAAAGCAAAGATGCCTGAAGAAGCAGAAAAAGTTGCTTTAAAGGAACTTGACCGATTATCAAAAATACCATCACAGTCTCCTGAGTATACTGTTTCTCGAACCTATTTAGATTGGCTTACGGAGCTCCCTTGGTCTAATACTTCTCAAGATTCTATTGATATAAAAGATGCTAAGAAAATTTTAGACGAAGATCATTATGGTTTAGAAAAAGTTAAAGAACGAATCCTTGAATACTTAGCAGTAAGAGCTTTAAAAATGAAGGTGGACCCTGAAGGTGGATTAAGAGGTCCTCTACTATGTTTTGCTGGCCCTCCTGGAGTAGGAAAAACATCTCTTGGACGTTCAATTGCAAGGTCAATGAATCGTGAATTTGTAAGAATATCATTAGGCGGTGTACGTGATGAAGCAGAAATTCGTGGACATCGGAGAACTTACATTGGAGCATTGCCTGGTCGAATTATACAATCGTTAAAAAAGGCAGGTACAAATAACCCGATTTTTATGCTTGATGAAATTGATAAACTTGGTATGGATTATCGCGGTGATCCTTCATCTGCCTTATTAGAAGTTTTAGACCCAGAGCAGAACTCAACCTTCGCAGATCATTATCTAGAAGTAGATTTTGATTTAAGTAAAGTTATGTTTATTGCAACGGCAAATTACCAAGATCCTATTCCACCAGCATTGAGAGATAGAATGGAGATTATAGACTTTTCAGGCTATATAGAAGATGAAAAAGTTAAAATTGCAAAAAGACATTTAATTCCCAAGCAGTTAAAAGAGAATGGGCTAACAAGTAAAGATGTGACTTTAGAAGAAACAGGCGTTAAAGAACTTATTAGCTCATATACCAGAGAAGCGGGTGTTCGAAATTTAGAAAGAGAAGTCGCAAATGTTTTTCGAAAGATCGCTCGAGATAAAATTGAGAAAAAAAGTAAGAAGATTAAAGTAAATAAGAAAAAAGTGAATGACTATTTAGGAGCACCTAGATTTTATTCAGATATTGCAGAAAGGACAACTAAGCCAGGCGTTGTAACTGGATTAGCTTGGACAGCTGCTGGAGGTGATATCCTTTTTATTGAATCATCAAAGATGAAAGGAAAAGGGAATCTTACATTAACTGGTCAACTTGGTGATGTAATGAAAGAATCAGCAACTGCTGCTATGACGTATGTTAGGTCTCATACTGATATTCTTGGTTTTGAAGATGACTTTAATGAGAAGACTGATATTCATGTTCATGTTCCTGCTGGAGCTATTCCAAAAGATGGACCTTCTGCTGGTGTTGGCATGTTCACATCTATTGTATCTTTGCTTTCTGGTAAATCTGTAAAAAATAAAGTAGCAATGACAGGTGAGATTACTCTTAGAGGTAATGTCCTTCCCATTGGAGGAGTTAAAGAAAAAGTTACAGCAGCTCATCGTTCCGGAATTAAAACTATAATTTTACCTGATCATAATAAGAAAGATTTAGAAGATATTCCTGAACATATCAAAAAAGATTTAGAATTTCATTTTGCAAAAGAAATTATGGATGTTATTGATATTGCAATTCCTACTTTAAAGACTACAAAAAAGTCAAAAAAGGCTTCTACCAAAAATAAAAAAGTAGCGTAATTTTCAGTTATATAATTGGGCGTTTAACTCAGCTGGTCAGAGTGCCTCCCTTACAAGGAGGAAGTCGGGAGTTCGAATCTCTCAACGCCCACAGACAATAAGCCTTCGTTTTATGACGAGGGCTTTTGTTTATCCATTTGTTCAGATTTATTCAGACTTATACCTAACATATACTTAAATAGGATACAGATTTGTAGGATACAACCCCCGTATCGCTTAGTATATAAAGCCTAAAGCACACTACACACATCCCAAAGATGTGGAGTGTGTGATGTATTTGTTTACGGTATTGTTATGGAAAACACACGCATATATATAAGTCACGGAGTCCGATGGCCCGTACTGGCCCTGCTATAGGACTCCTTACATATCTCGCACACGAATCAACTCAAACCAAAACCAAAAACTCAACCTAATTTCCAAGCACCCAACTGAAAACGGAGGGGGTACGGACAATGATATAAGATGGACACACATTGTTGAGTAATTTTTTAGTAATTTTAAAAGACTAAAAGGAGAATAAAATGAATAAAGAATTAATAGCGAAACAAAAGAAGTTTCTTGGTCTCTTCTTTGGTTCGTGGGCTTTAATAGTTATTAATTGGACGTTATTTTGGATATTAGAGAGTAGTAGTTTACCAAATTTCTATATCCCTTCCGATGAAATCCGTGCAAATGTATTAATATGTGTTTGGGCTCTTACAATCTTCCAACTATGGGTTATATACAAATACATCCTTAAGAAATAGTTTAGTACTGTTAAGTTACTCTGATTTGACTGCGTTATAGGATACGCAGGGATTTACATTGAGTCACGTGTAGTGATGAGTAACTAATTATATAGGTTTATAATACTGTGTATATGAATCTCAACTAAAAGAGGTTAGTCCACAAGCACACGTGTAAGCCGAATACTGTATTGGCACATAAAATTTTTTAGAAATTTTTAACATTCTTCATTTATATGAGCCAGAGGCGTTTCATTTAATTAGGTAGTTCTAGA
>ENA-OREN01000571-OREN01000571.1-marine-metagenome-genome-assembly--contig:-NODE-571-length-51299-cov-4.739546_pt1 | contig 51299 bp, 49 predicted proteins | sample MGYA00248624_ERZ508555 | MGnify/ENA primary metagenome ERZ508555 (study PRJEB26222, sample SAMN06267773) | marine metagenome | isolation source: Saanich Inlet, British Columbia, Canada | place... | reverse complement strand
GATCGACGGCATCTTTGAAATCGACGGATAGCGGGAGAAAATACCTTGGCCAATTACCGGCGCATCGACCATGTAGCGATCAATGTCAGCGATCTCGAGGCATCGAAAGCGTTCTACGAAACCCATTTCGGCTTCGCGACCTATTTCGAACACGGCACGCCCCGGGGCTTCAATATCTCGTATCTCAAGCTAGGCGATACGGTGCTGGAGCTTGTCGGGTACTTGCCCGGTGCCGTCGATGGATTTCACTTCTGCCTGGAGACCGATGATTTCGACGGCGCCGTCGCCGATTTGGAGGCCGCTGGCGTCGAAACCCTGCAGCCGCCCCACGACGTGGACGCGCGCGAGCCCCGGGAAGCCACCTGGCGCCGAGTGGTATTCAAGGGCCCGGACGGCGAACAGATCGAGCTTCGGGGGTAAACCAGCCCAGCCGTTCTGGTGATGGCGCAACGGCGCAGCCCGCGTGGGGTTGGTAGGGGTCGGCCACGCGGGCGTCAATCTTGGCACCGGTCTGCGCGCGAAGCACCCCGAGATCGCTCCGACCACCCCTGGTAGGCCGTCTCCGATTACAACACAACGATGCGACATATTTTCGCCAAAACGACCATACCGGTTCATTACTATTCCTTACGGTTCATACCGGAACTTTACGGTTATTGCAGACCATGGCGCGGACGACTCTGACGCGCATGGAAAATGTTACGGCAGCGGGAGTGTGCATCCGGCTGAGGGATCAGATATTCCTATTCACAATGTTCAATAGCCGTCTTGGATATATAGTCTGTGGAAAAAATTGTGCAACTGCATCGGATCATTGGCGGGGCACCAGTTTTTAGGCAGCGATCTGTTAGAGTTTTCGGGTTGAAGCCTACTCCTTGACCGCGTCGCCGATGAAGATGATTGCGGTGCCAAAATCCTTGTTCGTGGTCCAGCGGCTATCGAATGTCGATTTCAGCTGATCCACAACTTTTTGATTCACAATTTTCAGCGCCTCGTCCTTACCTTTTTCCGTTTTACTGGATGCCAACGTGGCTTGATCGACGACAATGGCGCTAATCATTTTTGTATTAAATCGGCGGATCGATTTTGCGGCGGCGATGATGTTTTTGCCGATAACTATTGGGCTCAGATCGTTATCGTCTTGGTCCTTGGTTTCGGCCAATCGGGTACCGGCATCGGATAGAATGGCGCTATTGCTGTTCAATTTTTCGAATAGGTCAGTCTGCCCGGCAATGTTTACATTGGCGCGCCAGGCGTCTTCGATATCATTTTTTAGCCCAGCATCCTTCAACCGGTCCACCAATATTGCCTGAAGCGCTTTGGTATCGTCCTCATAGCGACCGAGAAATTTATCAAACATGCGTTCAAGTGTGGTTTTGTCAGCTGCCCCCGGGATTGCTGTGCCGCCCTCCCGCGAAAGTGTTTGATTGAGAAGATCGGTACCCAGCCCGCCGCCGGCGCCAAACAAAGCGAGATTGCGGGCCGAAGCAATAATATCCGATGGGTCCGCCGAATAAGCTTTGACGTACCAGTTGCCGATATCGTCCTTGGCGATGGCGTAATTGGTATCGCCGCCGCCGGCAACGCGCACGCTGTTGATGTTCTGCCAGAACTGTTTATCGATCTCGCGCTGAATGATGAGGCCCTTTTTGTTGCTGTTCACAAGGCCCTCGGCAATGAGCGGGATGCTCCTGAGACTGTGGCGCGACAGGCGATTGCGCCAAATCTCACCCTCATTGCCTTGCAGCCCGGTCGCCGCATAAGAGCTTTTCAAATAGGACGAGGTCGGCCTGAGATAGGCCATATCGGCGCGTTGAAGAAGGGCGTTATCGATTGCCGCGCGCAAATTTATCGCGCTCTTTGCACTTTTTCCGTCGCGGGCAATAGCCAGTGTTTCTTCATAACGAAGCACGGCAATCAAATTATCCAAAACTTCCTTTGCGTTGGCACTTTCGTCCGCCAATTTGCGCGGAATAACACCCAAAGCAATTTGCGGTACACGTTTCGTAACGGCGGCGCCGGCCGCCTTGAACTTGGCTTCATCGGCTACATTTCTCGCCGTTTTCGCATCCACCTCCAATTTTTTTAAATCATCAACGAGCATCCGGAATATCGCCTTGGGATCGCCTTGAAGGTCTTTGGCATCCGCTTTTTTAAGCACACCGGCCTTGAGCCCGGACACCGCGGACACGACCGAATTCAGTTTGGTTAGTTTGGTGCTTGCGTCGGAAAGCTTAGTCCCGCTTTTTGATTTGATCGCATCGGCCAATAGCTTGAGATTGGGAAGAGACTCCACGCCGCCCATTGTCAGACCGACATTCGCCGCCTGGGCATCTGATCGCGTCGTTATCATCGGCAATACAACGCTTGGAACAGCGGCAACGATGCCACCGAACGTATCCTTGCCTTCTCCGGACAGGTATAGATGGGCATTGTTCAGGAGAATTCGGCGCGGATTGGATTTCAGGGACGCCGGCAATTTCGCAATCTCACCAGCCAGCCATTTGTCAATTTTGGCAACCATTTCGTTGCCCGATCCGGTTGCCCCACTGGGATAGTCAATGTCCAATTGAGCCAATATTGCTGCCTTGTCGGCTGCCGATGCGGGGGACGAGCCCTTCAAAACTTTATTCGTATCGACAATGCGGGACAGAACATCGATCCGCTGTTTGATTTTGCCAAGCGCATCAACCGTGCCGGCAGCATCCGGAGACGGTGGCGACCGGTTCGCCGTATTTGCTGCAACGGCGTCCACCGCATATTGAGCCAGCTTTGCCGCCGCCTCATCAGCCTCCTTCAGCGATTTCGATAATTTGTCTTGAACGTTCACATCGTCTTGCAGGCCCGATACGAGATCATCAATGACGCGGGTGCTGGTGCGACCGAACGCCTCCGCCCAGGCGCGCAGTTCGGATTTGCCGCGCTTGGCAAGGTTCTCATCATAGGATTGGCGGTGCAGGATTTCGTCGGCCTGGACTTGGATCGTATTGCCGATGGCCTGCAGCGCCAGTGTAAACCGGCTGAATGTCGCCTTGGTCGACGGATCGGAAATAATGGCTTCATTATTGGCCACGAACAGCATTTTCTCGGAAAACCGCACCAGCACATCGATTAGCAGTTTACGCTTTTCCTCAAACAGCTTTTTATCGACACCCGGTGTCGCGGACAGTTTGAGGAATTCCTCGTTGATCGCTTCGATCCCGTCCGGCAATCGCCCGCGCTCAAATCCGCCCGCGCCACCGGCGCTGACGATATCGGTAACAATGCTTGGGATTACATCTGATATCTTGGATATTTCGGTCTCGCTGGTCGTCCCCGTAGTCATTATACCGAATTGACGGCCCACCGGCGGAGCATAAAACGCCCTGTCCAATAGTATTTTTGCGTTATTTTTTTGGGCCGTCGTGCAGGCTTCAATAGCCTTCTCCGGTAAGACCCTGAACCGGAAGTCGGCCAGTCTCAACAAACCGACCAGTTCATTATTGGATTTCAGTTTCTGTCTGATTTCGCGCCGCGCCTTGTCGGCTTTTGATTCATTTTTCCCGGACTTCTTGTTCCAATTCCGATCTGCCTTCAGCGTTTCTGCCGACAAAATTTGCGTGATCCTGGCCAAGGGCGGTTTCTTTGTATCGCCGACGTCCTCTGTATCCGCGCAGACGGCGATAGCCAATGCCGCAGGCTGCGTAAAATTGGCGATCAAGTCGGCCAGCCCTTCCCGCATTTGGGCGTCATTTTTTTGCTGCAATACAGGCGTATTACGCTGCGCCTCTTTTGCTTTCGAGTTCAGCTCCACCATAGCGCCAACGGCAGTGCGCCAGATTTTTTCTATGGCGCGACGGACCTCAAAATACCCATTGGCGGTCTGGGTGAGGCTTAGGCGGAACAGCCGCGCCGAAGCGCTGTCCGGGTCATCAAACAATAATTTGGAGAACTTATCGGTAAATGGCTTGCCGTCATGGCGGAAATAACTTTCACCTGCAAAAACACCATAATGGTAGTTCCAGACGGCAAGAAGCCCTTTACCGCTGCTGGGGGCATAGATGGGTAGATCTACAGCACCTTGAATGACATTCGGGCCTTCAATTGCTCCGCGTATATCCGCAATCTTTATAAATTTTGCGTCCTCTTTTCGGTTGAGAACAGCTTCGAACGCATTTCGAAGTTTTGTAAGGCCTTGCATATCGTCGTCGTTGCGGATTTCCCATGCGATTGTATCCCAGCGTTCTTGCCGCGCCTTCTTATCGGGGGAAAATTTGGCCAAAGCCGATGCCAGCTCATTGCGGCCATCCACCAGATCGGACACGAAGGGTAGCCCCTTGTTTTCATAGAGGCTTAGGACATTGTTTACCCGTTCGGCCTGTTCATTACGAAAATTATCTCCCTTCAAGTCGACAATGGAGACGAAATCATTTTTGAATACAATTTTCGAAAACGGCAGGCCGAGGTCATCGCGTACCTTTCTTTCAAGATCATTGCGCAAATCGATGAGCAACGGCTTGGCCGCAATCGCCAGCGAGGCAATGCGTTGGGATTGCACATCCCGGTGGTTAGACAGCGGCCCTTTGTAGACATCCACGTCAATCTGCATGACCGCGCAGCCACCCAAAAGTACCGCCAGCGCCGAAAGCCCCGCCAATTTGGGTAAAATCCGCCTGGCGCCGTGCCTCATTTCTATGCCGTTGCACCTCATCGGGCTTCATCTCCCTCAATCTGCTCCTTCAGATCGCCAAGCCGGTCACGCTCGGCCTCGATCAGGACCAGGGATTCGAATAGTTTTTGGGTAAGCGCGCTGTTGCGTTGCTGAGCCTCGGCGCCGGATATCGCACTTAAGGAAGAATCGATGGCCTTGAAGAAATTTTCCGGGCTGGATCCCATGAGGATAACCAAACGGTGGTCGGCGGGCGCCTCGCGGAAACCTTCCGGTCCGAACTGAACCAAGCGCCGGCCGGTTTTAATCGCGGCTGTATCCCTGTCGGACAGGTTTGAAATTTTTGGATTTTTGGAGCCTTTCTCAAAGGACACGCTGGTGCCGAGGGAATCTATGAGTTTCGATTGTACCCAGCCCGACGCAAACTTGGTTCCGCTGATGGCGCTTGCCTGCCCGTGAACGCGAACCCTGTACACCTGGGGCGGCAGCTGATCTTGCGGATCGAACGAGCCCAAATAATATATCTGCTCAATTTCATTGTTGGGTGCCTGCGCACCCAAAACCGTGGCGCCGACAGCCCCAAGGGCGATGGATTGGAACTGAGTTTCACAACCGGTGAGTAACAAAAGCAGAAATCCGGCGGCGAGCGGATTGTGGTAGCGGCGGTAATCTCTGGACAACCGAGCCTCCTCTAGGTATTTACCCTGGCGAAGAAGCTGTTTGGACCGTTATTTTGTAGTAGAGAACACCGATTCTCGTTCGCGGATCAACCCCTAGTAGCTAATAGTTTACGGACAACAATTCTTGAGGTATGGAGCGGCTGCCCGCGTTGGCGGACTTGCTCCCACCCCGCCGCTCGCCTAATCTTCTCCCATGCCCGATGGCCGCGAAGACGTATCCGTAAAAATTCTGAACCGTATCGATCAGGTGCCCGCTGCGGAGTGGGATGCCTGCGCTGGGGATGCGAACCCGTTTGTGCGCCATGCGTTTTTGAACGCCCTCGAAGAATCAGGATCGGTGCGTGCCGAGACCGGATGGCTGCCCCAGCATTTGGTGGTGGAGGACGAGGCCGGGCGCGTCGCGGCCTGTATGCCCATGTATCTCAAGAATCATTCTTACGGCGAATATATATTCGATTGGGGCTGGGCGGACGCCTATGAGCGGGCCGGCGGCAAATATTATCCCAAATTGCAATGTGCCGTGCCGTTCACGCCGGCCACCGGCCCGCGGCTTTTGCTGCACCCGGATGCGCCGGACCGCTATCACGATGTGCTCATTGCCGGCATGATCCAACTGGCCCGCCAGCACGATGTGTCGTCGGTGCACATGACCTTCCCCCTTGAAGCCCAATGGCAACGGCTCGGCGATGCCGGCTTTTTAATGCGCACCTCGAAGCAATTCCATTGGGAGAACAAGGGGTACGAGACTTTCGATGATTTCCTTGGGGAGCTGAATTCGCGCAAACGCAAGGCGATCAAAAAAGAGCGCCGCGAGGTGGCCGATGCCGGCGTCACCTTAAAACGACTGACCGGCGACGATATTACCGAGGACCACTGGGACAGCTTCTATCATTATTATCTGAACACCATCGATCACAAATGGGGGCGTGCCTATTTGACCCGGGAGTTCTTTTCGATCCTGGGCGAGACCATGTCCGACATGGCGATGCTGGTGGTGGCCGAGCAGGACGGCGCACGCATCGCCGGCGCCCTCAACCTGGTGGGCGACAACACCATATTCGGGCGCAACTGGGGCTGCTCAGTAGAGGTGAAGTTCCTGCATTTCGAGGCCTGCTACTATCAGGCCATCGATTTCGCCATTGAGAACGGCTTGCGTTGGGTGGAAGCCGGCGCGCAAGGGCCGCACAAAATCCAGCGCGGATATTTGCCGCGCGAAGTGTTTAGCGCCCACTGGATCGAAGACGAAAAATTTCGGGACGCGGTCGCTGATTTCGTCAAACACGAAGCCAGCGATGTGGATTACGAGATTCAAGGGCTGATGGGATATTCGCCCTACCGCCAAGCAAGCGAAGATGGATAGGGCCGAAGCATCGCCAATCAAAACCCTGGAAATCGGCGGCGCCACTGGTTAGGCTAACGCCAGTTGTAATAAAATAATTGGAGGGGTTTCATGACATTAGCGATATTCGTTCAAATGATACTGGTCGGCATATTGGCGACTTATGTGTTGCTGGCACTGGCCTTGTGGAATGTGAAGCTGGGCCTGCCGCGCCTGGATTTTCCCAAAGCCATGACGATGTTGACCTACGCCGATTCCTTCGACGGAAATCCTCCCTATTGGGCCGGCGTCATTGTCATTTATTTCAACGGCGTGTTTTTCACGCTCCTCTACGCCACCTATTTTCATCAATTCCTTCCGGGCACGCCGCTGATCCAGGGCGCCACCTGGGGCGTCATCCTATGGGCCGTGTCGGGTATCTTCTACGTGCCGGTTTATTTGCGCGAGGGCTTCTTCCTGTCGGGCATCCATCCGATGGCATGGTTCGCCAGTCTGCTTGTCCATGGCGGCTTCGGATTGGTTCTCGGCTGGCTGGTGCCGGTGATCACCCTTTGATCCCATAACCGCAATTCAGACGATAAACCCCGGACGGTTCTCCGGGGTTTATTTTTGCCTTGGCGCCGCTTGTCCCCTAAATTGATTACTCAAGAATAATATTGGGAGGATGCCATGGGCGCTTATGAGGCCGCATATAGGTCCGCGCTGGAAACCCCAGAAGAATTCTGGGCCGCCGCCGCCGCAAATATCGATTGGAGCCGCGGCTGGGACCAGGTTCTGGACAGTAGCAACCCGCCTTTTTACCGCTGGTTTCCGGGCGCCAGAATGAACACCTGCCACAACGCCCTCGACCGCCACGTGGCGGCGGGACGCGGCGATCAATTGGCGTTGATCCACGACAGCCCGGTCACCGGTACCATCAGGCGCTACACCTACGCCGAATTGCTGGACCATGTGGCCCGGCTGGCCGGCGCACTTTCCGCCCTCGGCCTGGAAAAAGGTGATCGGGTGCTGATCTATATGCCGATGGTGGCCGAGGCGGCCATGGCGATGCTGGCTTGCGCCCGGCTCGGCGCTATTCATTCGGTGGTGTTCGGCGGCTTCGCCTCCAACGAGCTGGCCACCCGCATCGACGATGCCAAGCCGAAGATCGTTCTTTCGGCAAGCTGCGGTATCGAGGTTAACCGGGTCATTCCCTACAAGCCCCTGCTCGACGGCGCCATCAAGCAGGCTTCCTGGAAGCCCGAGGCCTGCGTGATCCTGCAACGGGATGCCGAAACGGCGCAATTGACACAGGTGCGCGATCACGACTGGCAAGAGATTATCAATACCGCCGAGCCCGCCGATTGCGTCACCGTCGCCGCCACCGATCCGCTCTATATTCTCTACACGTCCGGCACCACCGGCGTGCCCAAAGGCATCGTCCGAGACAATGGCGGCCATGCGGTGGCCCTCAATTGGTCTATGAGCAATATCTATGGGCTGGAGGCGGGTGATGTGTTTTTCACCGCCTCCGACGTGGGCTGGGTGGTCGGGCATTCCTATATCGTCTATGCGCCGCTGATCCATGGCTGCACAACGATCCTTTATGAGGGCAAGCCGGTGGGCACGCCGGACGCTGGCGTCTTCTGGCGCGTTATCGCCGAACACGGCGCCCGCGCCATGTTCACCGCGCCAACCGCGTTCCGCGCCATCAAGCGCGAAGACCCGGACGGGGAATTGATCAAGCAATATGACCTGAGCAAGTTCCAGACGCTGTTTCTGGCCGGCGAACATGCGGACCCGGCGACCATCCAGTGGGCCGAGACCCATTTGGGCGTGCCGGTGATCGATCATTGGTGGCAGACCGAGACCGGCTGGCCGATCGCCGCCAACTGCATGGGGTTGGAACCGCAGGCGATCAAATACGGCTCGGCCACCAAGCCGGTTCCGGGCTGGGATTTGCGCGCCCTCGATCCCGCCGGCGCCGAGGTGAAGCCAGGCGAGATCGGCGCCCTCTGCGCCAAATTACCACTGCCGCCGGGCAGCCTGCCCACGTTGTGGAATGCGGACGCCCGGTTCATCGAAGCCTACTTGGATGATTTTGCCGGCTATTATCACACCGCCGATGCGGGCTATATCGACGAAGACGGCTATGTGTACGTGATGACCCGAACCGACGACATCATCAATGTGGCCGGGCACAGGCTGTCCACTGGCGCCATCGAAGAGGTTCTATCGGAGCATTCCGACGTGGCCGAATGCGCCGTTGTCGGCGCTGCGGACGAATTGAAAGGCCAGGTTCCGTTGGGTTTTTTGGTGCTGAAAGTGGGCGCCGATAAATCGCCGGACGCTGTCGCCGAAGACGTGGTCCGCATGGTGCGCGATCAAATCGGCCCGGTGGTTAGCTTTAAGACGGCAATTGTGGTTCAGCGCCTGCCCAAGACCCGGTCGGGCAAGACCTTGCGCGGCACCATGCGCGCCATCGCCGACGGCACCGATTATAAGGTGCCGGCGACCATCGATGATCCGGAAATTCTGGACGAGATTACTGATAGTTTGAAAGAAGCAGGGTTAATTACTTAACCGCCTATATCCCCGTCCAGCCACCGTCGTTGGCGATCACCTGGCCGGTCATGTAGGACGACGCATCGCTGGCAAGATACAGCAATAATCCGGCCAGTTCGTCAGGCACGCCGCGACGCTTCATAGGCGTGCCGTCCAAAACCGCATCTTCGAATTTGGAAATCATATCATTATTCATGGAACTTCGATTGACATCGCCTAGCCTTGTGCCGCCGTGCCAGCCGGGCGCGATGGCGTTGACCCGGATATTGTCGGCGGCATATTCGGCGGCGGTCTGGCGGGTCAGGCCTATGACCCCGGCCTTGGTGGCCGAATAACAGATATTGGCCATGGCGAAATCCGGATAGTGGCCGACCAGACCGAGGATCGACGATATATTGATGATCGAGCCACTGCCCGCATCCAGCATCTGCGGGATCATCGCCCTTGTGCAAAGAAAGACGCCGGAAAGATTGATGGCTAGCACTTCGTTCCAATCCTCCACCGGCATTTCGTGGAGCCGGGTGGAGCGGCAGGTGATGCCGGCATTGTTGACCAATATCTGGGCACCGCCGTGATCCTTGGCAATCTCGGCGGCCATGGCTTCGATGGCAGCGGGATCTGCCACATCGACGGTCATCGCCGTGGCCTTGCCGCCGGCGGCTTCGATCAAGCTTGCGGTTTCATCGGCGCCCGGCCCGTCCCGGTCGGTGACGATAACCGAAGCGCCGGCCTCGGCCAGGGTTTCGGCGAACACCCGCCCCAGCCCAAAACCGGCGCCGGTGACGATAGCGGTCTTGCCGCTCAAGTCGAACTGTTGAATTACATTGCTCATGGTGGCCCTCCCTCAGACAATTAGCTCGCGTCGCCAATTATCCAATGTGGCCGGGCCTGTGACAAGAACACGAATTGAGCGCCACCCAGATATCCGGCTTTCAATTCCCACTTTGGAGCCGGCTAACCCTGCACCGTTCCTAGATGTCCACCTGAGCCGCTAATGCCTGTAGCGGGGTCTATCGAAATCGTTTATGGAGATAATGGTAACGTCCGCCGTCTTTTTTATTTTGTCGAGGCGCGCATCCACCTCGTGCATATCCACTTCGTTGGTGGCAATCAATATCTTGGCCGCCTCGACCTGGTTACGAATGGAATCCAGGCGGTCAAGAGATATGTTGAGTGCAGCCTTAACTTGTTCGAGCTCCTTCAACGTATTATCGTGATCCTGTCCGGAAGCCACCAACTTGTCAGCCATCTCAACAACCTTGGCTTGAAGCGCGACCGAACTCTCATATTCGGATTCTAGTCTTGCGAGAACATGATCCAGAGTTGCACCGATGCTCTTATCTATTTGAGCATACTCCATGAGTTTCTTGTTTGCTTCTGCGAGCAATTGAAGCAATTCATTTTTGGTTCTAGCCACAGATAATCCCCCTAAGCCGACAGACACTAACGAGTTAACTGATCCCCGCTTGCCTTGGCGGCTCGTCAATTTGTGGCCTAATTATAGGGATGGTTGTAGCGTTTATTATTAACTGGGCGTAAGGAAATTGTATTATTATGTAAAGAAAAATATATTTCAGCCAATGCCCCAAAGTTTCTATTATTAATTTTGGAATTTGGTGCTGGGCACTACAAGAAGGAAAAATTCAATAACCCAAGGCTCAGGACTGGATAGGCGATCAGAACAATCAATACTAGTAACATCGTCACCGCGAATGGCAACGCGCCTATGAATATGTCGGCGAGGGATACGCTTGGATCATCGATGGTGCTCTTGATCACGAAACACGATATGCCGAGCGGCGGCGTCAGCAGACCGATCTCGGCGCCGACCACGGTGACGATACCAAACCACACCAGATCGATGCCGTAGCTGTCGAGCACGCCCAAAAATAACGGCACTATGATGAGGATGATCGAGGAGGTATCGAGAATGGTGCCTAACAGAATCAACATGATGACGTAGATCACCATCAGCGTCACCAGGGTCAGCTCCATATGGATCAGGAAATCGCCGAACAATGTGGGCAGTCCGGCGACGCCGAGCATACGGCTATACATGGACGCCGAGATAATGAGGAACAGGATTGACGCCGCGATATGTCCGGTTTCGACCAATATCTCCCAGAAATCGCGAAGGCTCAGGGCGCGTTTGACGATGGCGATTATCAGCGCCGTGAGGGCGCCCAACGCACCGGCTTCCACCGGCGTAACGATGCCGCCATAGATACCGCCGAGCACCACCAGCACCAGAATGATCACCGGCGTTACCTTGGCCGAGAAATCGAACCAGTTCATGGAAGCCCAATCTTCGGCGGCGATGCCGGCCGATTGCTGGCCGCCGACGAAGCGCGGCACGAAATAGGCCAGAAACAGAATAAGACCGGCATAGGCAATGGCCAAAAGAATGCCGGGCACGATGCCGGCGATGAACATCTGGCCTATGGATTGCTCGGTAACGATGGCATAAATAATCAACATGTTCGACGGCGGGATCAGCATGCCGAGGACCGACGAGCCGGCCACCACGCCTACCGAAAAGCGGGTCTTAAAGCCGAAGCGGCGCATTTCGGGCACCGCCACTTTGGTGAACACCGAAGCCGACGCGATGGACGAGCCAGTGATCGAGGCAAAGATGGCGTTGGCGGCGACAGTGGCGATACCAAGCCCGCCCCGGATCCGATAAAATATGAAATTGGCGACCTCATAGACATCGCGGCCGATCCCAGCCTTCTGTGTGATCAACCCCATCAGCGCGAACAAGGGTATGGCCGCAAAGGTCAACGCCGAAATAGTATCGGACACCGATTCCGATAACAGAGCGACGGCGATATCGACGTTGTCGCGAATGATCCAGACGCCGACAAACGAGATCAAGCCCAGCGCCACCGGAATATAAAGCCCGGTGTAGATAAAGAATACGATGAGGACAACGGACGATACGCCAATTTCTATGGGGCTCATGGAACTGACCTCAGGCGCCGGGAGGGCTGATTTGGGCGGACCCGGTCCGCACGATCCGCCAAAGAATACGTACGAACTGCAACAAGGTAACAAGACAGCCGAGAACAATGACCAGTTTGATCGGCCATTCGGGAAAGGTGAACAAGCCCTCCTCGCCGACGAAATAGTCTAGCTGATAGGCGTCGATCATTTCCGGGATGGCGCCGGTCAATACGATCACAAAGAACGTGATGCCAAGAAGCTCAAATATGGTGGCCTGATAACGCCAGAATCCCGGCGCCCGCGCCCGCATCAGATTGTAAAATCCATCGGACCGGGTCAGGCGTCCACGCCTCGTGGCGTCGCCTAACTGCATGAAGACAATGCCGACGATGGACATTTCCACCAACTCGTTGACGCCGTGGAACGGGTGGGCGAAAAATGTACGCCCGGTGGCATCGACACAGATCATGACCATCAACAGGAAAATCCAACCCGAGCCGATGGAGTTCATGACCGACAACAGCCCGTCTAGGCCCAGCCCTAGTTTTGCCGCTATCAGAGACTTGGGGGCGCCGCTAGACGGCAGCGCCCCCTGTTCATATTCAGACATGGAATAGTATTACCGCGTAAACCGGGTAAGGGCTATTCCTTGTCCCATTGGCGGATGATCGGCTGCTTCGCCGCCCGCATGGTGTCCATGTAAGAGGTAAGCATGGCGTTACCAGGAAGGCCTTTTTTCTCCAACGAGGCGGCCCAGCCCTTGGCGACATTGGGCATTTTATTGGCCCATTCGACGCGCCCTGCCTGATCCATGGTGTGGATTTTGCCGCCATTGGCCTTGATTTTGGCAAAGCTGCCGGCAGCCTTGGCCAACGCCTGCTCGGCCAAACGGTCTCGGTATTCAACGGCTGCGGCCCTGATAGCTTTTTGCACTTCGCCGGGCAGCTTCTTCCAGGATTTGGCGTTCGCGGTGATCGCCTTGGAATTGACCGAACCCAGATTGGCCTTCAGCACATAGGGCGCAACCTCGTACATTTTGCGGCCCGCAACTGATTCCGGCCAGAGCATGATGGCGTCAAGCACACCGGTTTTCAGCTTGTTGTAATAAGTCACCAGCGAGCCACTAACCCCAGCGGCGCCAAAACCTTGCAGCCAACGCAGGTTAAGCCCTGCGCTACCGACTTTCAGGCCCTGGAAATCGCCCAGCTTGGTGATCGATTTCTTGGAGAAAATTTGGTAGGAATCCAGCACCGCACCATTGGTGAGATAGACCTGACCGAACTTGGCAAAGGCCTGTTTAATGGCCGGAAATTTTCCCGCCAGGCCGTCAAAAGTGCGCGCCACCAATCCCGGATCTGTGGTCACGAACGGGGTCGCAAAGGCAATTTGCTGCAACGGCAATTTGTCCCCATGGAACACCGCGGTTACCACGCCGATATCACCTAAGCCTTTTTGCAGGCCGCTCATGACACCGCGGACTTTAACAATTTGCCCGCCGAAAGCCTGGTTCCATTGGATTTTGTAGTTGCCGGTAGCGGCCAGCTTTTTGTCGATGGCCGGGATAAAAAAGCCGATAAATTCGCGCACCCACATGGACTTGGTGGAGTACCCGTCGATGGCTGTCATTTTGATAGTTTCCGTAGCGCCCGCTGTGTTGGTAGTCGCGACGCCCAGGGCCATGGCGCCCGCCGCCACCATCGCCAGCCCCAGATTTGCTTTTTTGATGGACATGATTACTTCTCCTTCCGCTGCCAAGTAATTGAAATAAATTTTTGTCGTTTGAAATTGCATACTCACATTTTGGTGAGAAAGAGTCTGCTTATATTTCACGAAAATGTGAGCATAGTTACTTTTAGGACACTACCATCCAAAATATCAAGAGTTTTGTATGTTGGCGATAACGCGTACAGACTCTGCGCCATAAAAAAAGGCCGGTCCCTAAGGGCCGGCCTTTTTCAATTCTGTAGGGTAAGAGCTACTCCACCAGTTCGGTCGGTGTTTCGTCCTTGCCGCTGTCTTTGGGGCTCGGCGCCTTGGTTTTCTTTTTGACCTTGGGCACTACGGCCGCTTTTTCATATTCAAATGCGACCTTGCCGTCCTCGGCCGAAACTTTGACCGTTCCGCCCTTGACCAGGGCACCAAACAACAGCTCCTCGGACAGGGGTTTCTTGATATGCTCCTGGATGATGCGGGCCAATGGGCGGGCGCCGAAACGCTTGTCATAGCCCTTCTTGGCCAGCCATTCCCGGGCCGCGTCGGTCAGCTCAATCGTCACGTCCCGGTCGCTCAACTGGGCTTCCAGCTCCATGATGAATTTATCGACAACCCGGCTCATGACTTCCGGCGACAAGCTGGAGAAGCCAACCACCGCATCCAGCCGGTTGCGAAACTCCGGCGAGAACATGCGCTCGATGGCTTCTTCATCATCGCCGGTGCGTTCTTCGCGCTCGAAGCCGATGGTGTTCTTGGCCATCTCCGAGGCGCCGGCGTTGGTGGTCATGATCAGCACCACGTTGCGGAAATCGATGCTCTTGCCGTTATGGTCGGTCAGCTTGCCGTGATCCATCACCTGCAACAGGATATTAAACAGATCCGGATGCGCTTTTTCGATCTCGTCCAAAAGCAGCACCGAATGGGGTTGCTGATCGATGGCGTCGGTCAGCAAGCCGCCCTGATCGAAGCCCACATAACCCGGAGGCGCGCCGATTAGCCGCGATACCGTATGCCGCTCCATATATTCGGACATGTCGAAGCGGACCAGTTCGATCCCCATGGAGCGCGAAAGCTGACGCGCAACTTCGGTCTTGCCGACGCCCGTGGGCCCCGAGAACAGATAGCTGCCAATGGGTTTTTCCGGCTCGCGCAGCCCAGCGCGGGATAGTTTGATAGCGCTCGACAACGCATCGATAGCCTTGTCCTGGCCGAACACCATGGTTTTTAGATCGCGCTCCAGATTTTCGAGGGTTTTCTTATCGTCCCTGGAAACCGTTTTGGGCGGAATGCGGGCCATCTTGGCGATCACGTTCTCCACATCCTTGACGGTGATGGTCTTGCGCCGCTTGTTTTCCGGCAACAGCATGCGCGATGCGCCGACTTCGTCCAGAACATCAATGGCTTTGTCGGGCAGGTTGCGGTCATGGATATAGCGAGCCGAAAGCTCCACCGACTGGCGCACGGCTTCGGCTGTATAGCGGACCCGATGATGCTCTTCGTAATAAGGTTTCAGCCCGCGCAGGATTTTAACCGCATCCTCGATCGACGGCTCATAGACGTCGATTTTTTGGAAGCGCCGCACCAGCGCACGGTCTTTTTCGAAATGGCTACGATACTCTTTATAAGTTGTCGATCCCATGCAGCGCAGCGCGCCGCCCTGCAACGAAGGCTTCAACAAGTTCGATGCATCGAGCGAGCCGCCCGAGGTGGCGCCGGCGCCGATCACGGTGTGAATTTCATCGATAAACAGGATCGAGTCTTCGGTTTCTTCCAGCTCGTTCAGCACGGCCTTCAAGCGTTCCTCGAAATCGCCCCGATAGCGGGTACCGGCCAGCAACGCGCCCATGTCGAGGGCGAAGATGGTGTGCCCGATCAACACTTCGGGGACTTCCTCGTTGACGATGCGCCGGGCAAGACCTTCGGCGATGGCGGTTTTGCCGACGCCGGGATCGCCCACATAGAGCGGATTGTTCTTGGTGCGCCGGCACAAGACCTGGATGGTGCGCTCGATCTCAGAATCGCGGCCAATCAAGGGATCGATTTTTCCGGCGGCGGCCTTTTTGTTGAGGTTGACGCAATAAGCGTCGAGGGCTTCGGAGCCTTTTTGCACAACTTTTTCGTCGCCCGTCTCTTCGTCGGCGCCATCGGGGGCCTTGGAATCGGAGAAGCCGGGCACCTTGGCGATGCCGTGGGAGATATAGTTGACCGCATCCAGGCGCGTCATGTCGTGGATTTGCAGGAAATAGACGGCGTGCGCCTCGCGCTCGGAGAAGATAGCCACCAGAACATTGGCGCCGGTCACTTCTTCGCGGCCCGACGACTGCACATGAATGGCGGCACGCTGGACAACACGCTGGAAGCTGGCGGTCGGCTTCGGCTCGGCCAGCTTCGCCGACACCAGATTGCCAAGCTCAGCGTCGATGAACTCGGTCAGGTCGTGTTTCAACTGCTCCACATCAACGCCGCAGGCGCGCAACACCGAAATGCTGTCCTGATCGTCGGCCAGGGCCAGCAAGAGATGTTCCAATGTGGCGTATTCGTGACTGCGCTCGGTGGCAAGTGACAGCGCTCGGTGTAGGCTTTGTTCTAGGTTACGCGAAAGCATGTTATCTCCAACGGCTTGATTGTTCAGATAGTAACACTCAGCGATGTAATTTTCTCAATCTTTCTCAATTGTGCACTGCAGCGGATGCTGATTCTGTTGCGCCAGATCCATGGTCTGATTGACCTTGGTTTCAGCGATCTCGTAGGTGAATACGCCGCAAATGCCGACACCCTTTTGATGCACGTGCAGCATCACGCGGGTCGCCTCTTCATGGCTTTTGGCAAAAAACTGCTCCAACACATGCACAACAAATTCCATCGGCGTGTAGTCGTCGTTCAGCATCAGCACTTTATACATGGATGGCTTTTTGGTTTTGGTCCGGCTTTTTACCGTAACGCCATGATCGATATCGTCGCCATCGCCGCCGCCATCCTTTTTATCGTCGTCGTCCCGCTTCATTCCCTGGCATACCTAATTTATCTGTGTCTCAATAAGACAGATCTCAGTTTGGCCATCTTGCGAGCCAATTGCAACGCGCCATGCAAAACTACATTTCCTTCATAGCACGCCAAGACTTTACCATTACTAAATAAGCCGTAAAACGGCAATTTCCAGGCGAATTCCCAAATTTCTCGGTCTCAGGCGGCAAAAGTTATCTTGCCACGCCCTGGTTATCGAAATGCAGGGTGAAATAATTGCGAAATTCTTCTTGCTGGTAGGTCCCATAGACATCGTATTCGGAGGCTTTTCGCGGGCGATTTATGGCAATTTTCGTTTTATCCCAAGACTTTAGAAGCGCCGGGAAGGCCAATTTTCGGAATCGCGCCGAGGGCCAGACATAAGCGTTGTAGTGAAATTGCCCATCCAGACAGGCGGACACGCCCCAATAAAATTCGATCGACGAAATACCCCTCGCCGGCGGCTTGGAGGTGAAAAAATCATCACCTTGGAGGACGGATTTCATGTTTTGGACAGTCTCGTTGCTCAATATGGTGCTGCCGATTCTTGGCCGCCAGGGTTGGAAGATGTCGGGCCGCGCCAATTCGGTTATGATCTCGGTAAGGTCGGCTTGCTCGGCAACGGCGACTTTGAGGCGGTGATAGGCTGGCGCGTTGGTGCCTAAAATATCGTAGGAGCGGACCTGCTCCACATAGATGCCGTTATAGACAAAGCGATAACGCTCGGGCGCACCGGCCACGCAGGCTTGGCGAATATCGGCACCGCCCAAATGACCGAACCAGTTGAATTTGCGGTTGAGCGGATGGTCTTCGCCGAGGCTGGCGCAACCGCCAAGGATCAGCAGAACTGATACGGGCACAATGAGACGAAGGGATCGAAAAGTTAAGAAAATGATTTGAACTCCTTGCAGATTTACCATTTATTAATGGCCAGCGGACACATTCAATTCACGGACTTTACCACCATTATAAAGAAACCTGCATTGCTATCGGTGCTATTGTTCAAAGTCGCCGTACCGCTAGCGGCAAGCTGGGCCGAGGAATTCAATTTGTTGCGCCGCACCAAACAATGCTTGCAAAGAAGCCTGGTTCCGGCGCCCGCCGTATTGATGCTGTTGCTTATCGCCGGAACTTCCCCGGCCGAGGCCCGCTACGCGGCCATGGTTATCGATGCCGATAGCGGCCAAGTGCGCCACGCAGTCAATATCAATACCCGCAATTATCCGGCGTCCCTAACCAAGATGATGACCCTTTATCTGTTGTTCGAGGCGATCGACAACAAAAAGCTGACCATGGATACCCGCCTTGCCATATCCCGGCGCGCCGCCAGACAGCCGGCGTCCCGCCTTGGCCTTCGCGCTGGCGGCTCGATCAAGGTGCGCACCGCCATTAAGGCGCTGGTGATTAAATCGGCCAACGATGTGGCCTCGGTGGTTGGCGAAGCGCTCGGCTTGACCGAGCGGCGCTTTGCGCTTTTGATGACCGCCAAGGCGCGCAAATTGGGCATGTCCAGGACCACTTTTCGCAATGCATCGGGATTGCCGCACCGGGGCCAGCAATCCACCGCCCACGACATGGCCAAATTATCCCGAGCCATCATCAAGCATTTTCCCCATCATTATTACTTCTTTTCGTTGTCCGCCTTTAAGTATGGCGGCAGAACCTACCGCACCCACAACAAGGTGCTGACCAGCTACCCCGGCGCCGACGGCATGAAAACCGGCTATATCCGGGCTTCGGGCTATAACCTTGTCACTTCCGCCCGGCGCGGCAAGCACCGGCTGATCGGCGTTATCTTCGGCGGCAAATCATCGCGGGCACGAAACCGGTTGATGAAGCGGCTGTTGGACAAAGGCTTCGCGGCAACGGCGGGCAACGTCAATATAGCCCGCGCCCAAACACCCAAATCCAAACCCAGACGAAAGCAGCAGCCGGCGCGCAGCAATGGCAAAGATGTTTGGGGTATTCAGGTTGGCGCTTTTTATACGCGCGGCCCGGCCTCGAAGCTGGCCGGCAAGGTGTTAAAAAAATATGGCAGTTATTTGGCCGGCGGGCGGGTGACGATCATGCCGCTGACCAAACGCCGGGGCCGCGTTCTGTACCGGGCGCGCATCCTCGGTATCGGCAAGGCCAGCGCCTACCGGGCCTGCCGGGTATTGGAAAGCCACAAGCGCGATTGCATGGAACTGAAAATCCCGCCATCCATAGAGCTGGCATCGCGCTAAGACCGCGGTAATTTTTCCGCCCAAGCTTTTACGCGCAGCAAAAATTGCCGCCGGTGCTGACGGCGCCAATCCTCGAACGACCAATCTTCATCGGTTAAATTCATGCGCGCCGTTGCGGCGAACAAGGCGGCTTTGCGATTTGTACTATCCCCGATAACCACCGGTTCTACCGCCAGATCATAGCCGTCGTTTTCGAACAGGCGCAGGCGCGCTGTGGCTGGTTGAGGGATGCCGTGCACGGCGAGGCCCTCCACGGAATGGTCCTCCGAAGCATACACCGCCGGATACTGCACATCTTGGACCCGCACCCGCCGGTAGCCCGGCAAGATCGCTGGGCGGAGGCGCATGGATGTAAGGGATAGCCCGGAAACGATGCTCAGCACTTCCATGTCCATCAGCGTTCCGTAAAAGAAGTAGGTGCTTCTTACGCCCGCCATGGGAACCGGATCAGCCGAAATCGGGCGGTTCTAGTCCGCATCGGCGCAACTGATCGGCAACAATCGCTTTGAGACGGGCGAGGCCGTCTTCGCTGGCCGATTCGCAACGGGCCACCAGAACGGCCTGGGTGTTGGAGGCGCGCAACAGCCACCAGCCGTCCGGGGTTTCGACGCGAACGCCGTCGATATCGCGGACGGTGATATCGCTCGCATCTTTGAGCCGCGCCTTGATCTCCTCGATCACGGTGAATTTTTTTTCTTCAGCGCAATCGAAACGCAGCTCGGGCGTATTGAACATCACCGGCAAGTCGTCGCGCATCTGGGCCAAGCTGTCCGCCCCGCCGCAAAGAATGGCGAGCAGACGCACAGCCGCATACAAAGCATCATCAAATCCGTAATAACCGTCGGCGAAAAATATATGGCCGCTCATCTCGCCGGCCAGGGGAGCCTCGATCTCCTTCATCTTGGTGCGGATCAGGGAATGGCCGGCCTTCCACAAAATGGGATTGCCGCCGGCGCGCGTTACCTCGTCGAAGAACACCTGGCTGGCTTTGACATCGGCAATAATCGGCGCACCGGCGTTGCGGGACAGGATTTCCCGCGCCAGGATCACCAATATCTGATCGCCATAAAGCATCCGCCCGTGGGCGTCGATAACGCCGACGCGGTCGCCGTCGCCGTCGAAGCCGATGCCGATATCACAGTTGTTGTCGGCCACCAATTGTTTGAGCTGGGCTAGGTTTTTTTCCACCGTCGGATCGGGATGATGGTTGGGAAAGGTGCCGTCGATCTCGGCATTGATGACGAAATGCTCGCCGGGCAGCTTGGCAATCAGCTTCACCAAAGCCTCGCCGGCCGCGCCGTTACCGGGATCCCACGCAACGCGCATATTGCTTGCGCCCGGATGATCAGCGGCCAGGCGCGCCACATATTGATCCATCAGGTCTTGGCTCTCGGTGGTGCCTTGGCCACTGGTGAATTCTCCGGCGGCTACCCGGGCGCCGAGGGCCTGGATGTCTTCGCCGAAAAAGGAATCACCGCCGAGCACCATCTTGATGCCGTTATATTCCGGCGGATTGTGCGAGCCGGTGATCATCACGCCGCCATTCGCCTCCAATATATGGGCAGCGTAATAGAGCAGCGGCGTCGGCCCGCGCCCGATGCGAACCACATTGGCGCCGGCTGCGGTAATGCCGCTGATCAGCGCCGCTTCCAACTCGGGCGAGCTCAAGCGGCCATCATAGCCAACGCATATTTTGGGCGTCCCGCCGAAACGTTCCACCGCGACCGAGGCGAAGGCGCGGCCCACAGCTTCGGTATCGCTTGCATCCAAGGTATCGCCGACAAGCCCCCGAATATCATATTCGCGGAGGATGGTTGGGTGCAGGGTGTGCCCGCCCGGCATTTACTCAGGCGCTCCGGCGGCCGGCGTATCGGCACGCCCGATACAGGAATAGGTAAAGCCGGCATCGCGCATGTCATCGGGATTATAGATATTGCGAAGATCGACCAGCACCGGCGCCGCCATGGTCGATTTGAGGCGGGCCAGATCGAGGCCCCGGAATTCGTTCCATTCGGTAAGGATGGCCAGAACGTCGGCGCCTTGGGCGGCATCGTAGGCATCCTCACACCAGGTGACACCGTCCAGAAGCTTGCGCGCCTCGCCCATGCCTTGGGGATCATAGGCCCGAACATCGGCGCCGCCGGTGCGCAAGGCGGGCACGATATCGAGGCTGGGGGAATCGCGCATATCATCGGTGTCGGGCTTGAAGGTCAGGCCAAGTACGGCAATCCGCTTGCCGTCCACGTCGCCGCCCGAGGCCGCGATGATTTTTTCGGCCATGTTTTTCTTGCGCGCCGCGTTGACCGCGACGACGGCCTCGACAATCTTGATTGGGCTGCCTGCCGATTGCGCGGTCCGCACTAACGCGAGGGTATCTTTTGGAAAACAGGAGCCGCCATAGCCCGGCCCGGCGTGCAGGAATTTACTGCCGATGCGCCCATCAAGGCCGATGCCCTTGGCGACGTCTTGGACATCGGCGCCGACGGCCTCGCACAAATCAGCGATCTCGTTGATGAAGGTAATCTTGGTGGCCAGGTACGTATTGGCCGCATATTTGATCAGCTCTGCGGTCCGCCGGGCCGTGAAGATGATCGGCGTTTCGATCAAAAACAATGGCCGGTACAATTCGCGCATGACATCGCGGGCGCGCTCGCCATGGGCGCCGATCACCACCCGGTCAGGGCGCATGAAATCTCTAACCGCCGCGCCTTCGCGCAAAAATTCCGGGTTCGACACCACATCGAATTCCGCATCGGGCCGGGCGTCCCTGATCACCGCTTCGACCTCGTCGCCGGTGCCTACCGGCACTGTCGATTTGGTAACGATCACCGTATAGCCATCGAGGGCGGCGGCCACTTCTTCGGCAGCGGCATAGACAAAACTCAAATCCGCATGGCCATCGCCGCGCCGGGACGGCGTGCCGACGGCGATAAACACCGCATCTGCGCTGCGCACCGCGGCGGCGAGATCGGTGGTGAACGACAGGCGCCCGCCGCGCACGCCTTTTTCGACGGTGGTGTCCAATTCCGGCTCGTAGATGGGTATTTCACCCCGGTTGAGGCAGTCGATCTTGTCCGCATCCATATCGACGCAGACAACTTCGGCGCCAAACTCGGCAAAACATGCGCCCGAAACCAAGCCCACGTACCCAGTGCCAATCATCGCTATCTTCATTTGGTGAGACCTCGTATCAAGCTAAGCGCGACAAAATTTCGGCCATTTCGTCTTTCATTTCGGCGCGGTCAAGGGCGAAGGCGATATTGGCCTCGATAAAGCCAAGCTTGCTGCCGCAATCGTAGCGCTTGCCATCGAAGCGGAAGCCGTGAAAGGGAACCTCGCCAATAGTGCGCGCCATGGCGTCGGTCAACTGAATCTCACCGCCGGCGCCCTTCTCTTGGCGGTCCAATTCAAGAAAGACTTCGGGCTGCAAGATGTAACGCCCGATGATCGACAGTGTCGAGGGCGCCGCGTCCGGTTCCGGTTTTTCCACCAATCCCTTGGCGCGCGCTAGGCGGCCATCATCTTCGACCACGTCGAGAATACCATATCGGTCGGTATGTTCTTTCGGAACATCTTCGACGGCGACCACATTGCCGCCTACATCATCGTAGATTTCCAGCATTTGCTTCAAACAACCGGGTTTCGCCAAGATCAAATCATCGGCCAGCAATACCGCAAACGGCTCGTCATGAATGTGATAGCGGGCGCACCAGACCGCGTGCCCCAAACCTAAGGGTTTTTGCTGGCGGGTGTAGGAAATTTGGCCCGGCTCCGGCACCCATTCCGAGATCGCCGCCAGCGCTTCCTCCTTACCGCTTTGCTGGAGGGATCGCTCCAACTCGGCGGAGTGGTCGAAATGATCCTCGATCGCCGATTTGGCGCGCCCCGTGACAAAGATGAATTCCTCGATGCCCGCTTCCCGCGCCTCATCGACCGCGTATTGGATCAGCGGGCGGTCGACAATGGGCAACATTTCCTTAGGCATCGCCTTGGTGGCGGGCAAGAAACGGGTGCCCAGCCCAGCAACGGGAAATACGGCTTTTCGAACGGGTTTAACCATCTGGCTCGATCAATAATAAAGCAATGTGGCCAAGGCATTACGCCTCAATTTGCGTCGGCTTTGTGCCATAGGGCCGCGCACACCGCAAGGCGGCCTTTACCGACGTTTTCCCTTGGGTAGCTCATTCTGCCATTGCACCAGCATACGCTGGGCTTCGGAACAAAGCTTCAGATAACCCGATGCTCGCATCACGCTGGGCGGCCCACCGACCGACTTGACCGCCAAAATCTCTTTTTCGGTGGCCTCGCATTCGAAAGCCATATCGGCGATGCGGCGCCCGTTCGATTCTACGCCCCGGTACCAGCGCGAGACATAATCGAATTTGACGTCGATATCTTTCTTGACGCGCCCGGCACGGGGGCTCTTGCCCTTGCCGCGCTCCTGCAATTTCGACAAACGCCGTTTCAGTTTTGGCACTTCGCGGTTATAGCGTTGCGCGCGCTGGTCCTGGACCGCGTGGGTGCCTTCGTGAACGAAGGTCTGCATGAAAAACAGCGGCGATCCATAGAGCACGTTACGGCGCACGAACATCATGCGCTGACCATCAAAGGAAAGGATTTTGTTGTAATAGGCCGCCGCCGCATCGGCAGCGCCGGAGCGGTGAAAATACTTGGAAATCGGATTGTAGTGAATTTCATCGATAATCTCGATGTACTTGGTGACCGGCGATCGCAATTGCCTGGCAAGGACGAAGGCCTGGCGCATAGCCTGAAAGAAGCGGCCATTGCGAATATCGGGATAGACCGAACCGTAGACTTTAATGCCGCCGATAATGCGCACCAGGGGATCGTCGAATTCGGCGTCCGGGGTTTGTGCGTACAGTTTGCGCTTGGCGGTCAGTGTAAGCATATGCGCAAAATATTTGAGGGTTTTGTCGTTAAAGACATTGGTCGGAACGCGCATGATGTTTTTGCTTTTATTGTTTTTCCAACCCGCATAGCGGTGATAGCGCCCGCCGGTGTAAAGCTCGTATGCGTCTACCGCGTCCAGATAAATGCGCGCCATGGGATCTTGGGCAAGCGCCGCCTGGATGATTTCTCCGAAGCGCCGGCGCGCGATCTCAGCGCCCCGGTCATCGACCAGCCGACCATTGATCATGTCCGGGATCAACGCGGCGCCGTCATTGCCCGCCTTTACCGGCAGCGCCGAAAGTTTACTGCCGTTGCAGGATAGACGCGCCACACGCCAGGCTTTCAAGCGTTCGTCCAATACGGCGCGCGCAATTTCATCAAGGCCGGCGCGCAATTTCCGGGTGATGGATTTGGCCGCCTTGTCGCCGGACCGAAAGGCAAGCTCCGACCACAAGGTGGCGCCAGATTTGGACTTTGGAAGGCCATCGCCATCGCGCAACATAATCGCCAGATGCCGTTGCGCAGGGCCATGACCCGCATCGGCGAGACTTTTCAATCCCGGCAACGCGCGGCCATATTTCTTGGCTTTGAGAAGCGCCACAGCCTGGCCATATCCGGAGACAATATCCTCCGACGAACAGGCCTCCGCGCCGGCTGGACCGGCACTTATGGGCGCCAGGGCAGCCGCCGTGGCAATAGAAATGCTCAGGATTACTGCGCCGCGCACAAAAACACCCTTCTCTCCCCAAATTTAAGTTCCAAGCAGGAAATCCTTGGCTTGATTGATCTTGGTCGCAAGATAGGTGGAACCACCCTTATCGGGATGGATTTTGCTCATCAATTCGTGATGGGCGGTCTTGATATCTTCGTCGCTGGCCCCTGCTTCAAGGCCGAGGATATCATAGGCTTCTTCGCGCGTCATACCCCCCTGGCCGCCACCACTGCCACCGCCATTTTCAGCGTGGCCGCCGGCGCGCGCCTGTTCGCGCCATTCGTCGCCGTGATAGCGGTCCAGATAGGCACTTAAGACCTGCACGCTCTGCTCGTCGGCGGACGCTTCGCCAAGCAATTGCAGAATTTCGCCGAGCTCCATGGAGCGCAGCGTCCGCCCGGCAAAACGACCGGCGATGACATCGCCGTTCATCTCGCCGTTGTCATGATTAAGGATCATGCGCACATAGGCGGTTTCGATTTCCGACGCCTGGCCCGAGCCGGTACCGGCGCCCGCGCCCGGCGCGCCTGAGGCGGCCATGCGTGAATAATTCTTGGCCGCCCGCGCCGCCATGCGGGCGCGCATCAACAAGGGTAGCAAGGCCGGGATCGCCAGCAGGCCCCAGCCAATGCGCCCGGTAAAGATCAGCGCGCCGGCGACCAGCACCACGAGAATAATGAAAATCCATTTCAGGGATTTTAAGAGGGTCGCGGGCTGAGCGCTGACATACCAGCGCGCCGCCAACAGGGTGCCGATTAAAACCGCAACGCCTAATACAAGATAGGGCATCAGATATTACCCACGCTTGACCTGGTGGGCGATCTGGCGGAATGCACCGCCTTCATTGTTGGCGAGGTTTTCCAGCGCCTTGCGCCCGCCAGCGGCGAACACGGCGACGGCGCGCAGCAATTCGCGCAACGTCTGGGCGCTGACCGAATCGAACGGGCAATAGGCACCGTTGGTCAACTTTGCGATCTGGCGGAAGGCAAATTCGGCGACCGGATCGCCGCCCTCTTGAAACAGGAATGCCGGCGTGCCGAGGATGCCCAACTCGCCGGCGACCGCGCCCAACTTGTCCACGTCTTCTTCGATGCAATCGCCGATAAAAACCAGCGCATCCACCTTGCGCTTTTTTGTTTCCACAACCGCGTGGCGCAGAACCTTACGGAGTTGAGTTTCCCCGGCAAGGCAATAAACGCCTGTCATCTGGCGCATCAATGTATCTTGGTCGGCGGCCCATTTGGTCGCCTTGAACTCACCAAAGCCGCGGTAGAACGCCAACTGGATTTCTAGGCCGCCGAGGCTTGCGGTTTCCTGAAACATCTCTGCCTGGAGATGGCTGGCGCGGTCCCAGGTAGGCTCGCGGCTAGCAGTCGCATCGAGGGCGAAGATCAGGCGGCCCTTTTCTTCGGAGGTTTTTAGCACGGGCGTCATCGCAACCTTGCGCAGGAAATCCTGCACCTGGTCGTTCGACGCTTTGGCGGGCAGATCGCTTCGTGCCATCTCGGCCGGCTCCTCGGGCTCTGGTTAGCGGGCGCTTCATCGTTGGGCGGTAAGCGCTCCGAATTTAAAACTGGTCATATCAGACAAACAAAAACCAGGGCGAAAATTCTATATCCGCCCTGGTTTTAAAACAACCGATGTCATCCCAATCAATTGATTTTATGGAGCTTTCCTTCGGGCCGGAATGCATTGAACACAAAGGCGAAGGTGACGTCATACACTTCGTCAACCAAACCCTTGTCGGTTTTCCTTTGAACAATCACGTTGCCGACATCGCGGCCGCGCGCAATGTTGCGGGAATCGAGGGCCGAATTTTGGCCTTCCACCCAAGACAGGACTAGCGGGCCGGCTTCGATTTTCTTCTCTTTGCGCAGTAGCGCCATGCTCCAGGCCTGCTTGCCAACCACGATGACGCGCGCCATAGGCGCGATGCCTTCGGGCATTTTGCCCCGGTACAGAAACGGTGAGCGGGCCGAATCATAGCCCGCATAGGGGTTCATTCCGGCGCGCCCACGGGATGCAAATACCGGCTTCAAAACCTTGCCATTGGGGTGCTTTTCCACGAACCGTTCGAACGATTCGACCCTTGAAGGCAGCATCTTCAACTGCTTGCCAGTCATTTCGCCGACGATACCTTCGCCCAGAAACTGCTGCCACCAGCTATCGGTGTTGCGGTCATACATGACCATGTCGGAATTGCGCAATTTGCCCGAGACACCGAATTCCAAAATCTTGCCGTCGAGGCGCGCGTCGAACACGATCGAGGAATTGCAAAGCGGGCAATAGGTGATGATCACCGGCACGCCGCCGACCCGGTCATTGACGATCTCGTGGTTCATCAAAATGCCCAGCGGATAAGCGCGCGCATCGCCATTCAGGCTGAACGAGATGACCGGTACCTTGGCCGCGATGCCCTTGACGTCGCCGGCCTTTTCAAACTGGGGTTTGTCGATGGAGGGGATGCCGTCTTTCGGCGGCCCGCCGCTCATAATATCATCAAAGTTGACCGAGGTTTTGGAGAAATCGGTTTTCGGCCATTCGAATTTCCAAATGGCTGGATTAGCCGAAGCGCTATTAAATCCAATGGAAATCAAAAAAGCAGAAATCAGTCCGGCAGCCAACACCGGCGCGATAGACGACTTAATGCGTGAAAACGAAATCATGGCTCATTCCTTTTGCTGCGATGCGCTTTAAGTAGGCACTCAGAACCCTGGCGCGCAATTCAAGCCGGATCACATCTTGGTGAAACAAAAACATGGAATATGTTGCCACGGCGTTTTAATAATTGGCTTGGCGTTCCGCTAAATATCGACGCGTAACCTGGAGTAGCCTATTGAGCGAGTTGGATAAAATTGACTGCGCCGTGATCGGTGCCGGCGTCGTCGGTCTGGCCGTTGCCCGGGCGATGGCCGCCGAAGGCCGCGACGTGATTGTTCTGGAATCCGAAGATGCCATCGGCACCGGCACCTCGTCCCGCAATTCCGAGGTTATTCACGCCGGCATCTATTATCCCAAAGACAGCCTCAAGGCTTTGCTGTGCGTGGCCGGCAAGAAGATGTTGTACGACTATTGCGCCTCCCACGGCGTGCCCCACAAAGCCTGCGGTAAGCTGATCGTCGCCACCGACGAGGCCCAGCATGAAACCCTGGCCGCGCTGCAACAAAAAGCCGCCGATAACGGCGTCGATGATGTCACCTGGATCGAAGGCAGCGAGGCCCGCGCCATGGAGCCGGCGCTCAACGCCACGGCGGCTTTGTTGTCACCGTCATCGGGTTTGATCGACAGCCACGCGCTAATGTTGGCCTACCAGGGCGATGCCGAAGCGATGGGCATGATGCTAGCCTTCCACGCGCCCGTGACCGGCGGCGAGGTTACTGACGCGGGCATCGTGATCGAGACTGGCGGACCCAGCCCGATGAACATTCTTTGCGAAACGGTGATCAATTGCGGCGGGCTGTTTGCGCAAAAAACGGCTGCCTTGATCCGCGGTTTAGACGCCGCGCACGTTCCAGACTGTTTCTACGCCAAGGGCAATTATTTTACCTTGGCCGGGCGGGCGCCGTTTACCCATCTCATCTATCCGGTACCCGAAGAAGGCGGACTCGGCGTGCATCTGACGCTGGATCTGGCCGGCCAGGCGCGCTTTGGCCCCGACGTGGAGTGGGTGGATAAAATCGATTACCAGGTTGATCCCAGCCGCGGCGATAAATTTTACGGCGCCGTGCGCACCTATTGGCCGGGGCTGGCCGACGGCGCGCTGGCGGCGGGCTATTCAGGGATCAGGCCGAAATTGGGGGGCCCCGGCACGCCGGCGGCGGATTTTGTCATTTCCGGGCCGGGCGATCATGGCGTGCAAGGTCTGATTAATCTATTTGGCATAGAATCACCGGGATTGACGGCATCGCTGGCAATCGCCCAAAGAGTAGCCGATACTTTGCAATAGCTGATAAACCAATCTGCATGAGGCCGAATAGATGAAACCGGGACGTAACGCTTCCGCAGCCTTGTTGGCCCTTACCGCCGTGTTCACCGTATCAATGATCAGCGGCGCCCTCGCCCAGCAGCCGGGCGGTATCCGCGCCCAGGGCAAGGACGTCAACCGCGACCGGCAAAAGACGCCGCAACGGCGGACGACCAACGCATCGCTGGTCGATGCACGCCAGGAAATGCGCAAGCTGATCCGCCAGATCAGTTCCGTTTCCAGGCGCGCCAACCGCAATTTCGTGGTCATCACCCTGGGCGGGCTGGAGCTGATCGAAAAGATCGACGCGGTTGACGCCACCCGCAAATCGCCGGCGACAACCTATATGCGCGCCATCGACGGCATCATTGTCCGTTCGTTAAATATGCACCCGCCGGAGGGCGGCAAGCGGGAAATGCGTACCGACAAAAAAGTCCGCAACGAGCTGGTGCGTATGGCCGATATGGGCAAACGGCGCGGCCTTCGCATCATGGTCGCCGATTATGCCAAAACGCCAAAAATGATCACCGAAGCGATCAATATCAACAAGGCCAAGGGCTATTTGCCATTTTCCGTGGACAACCCGGAATTCCGGTTCGATACCTTCCCGACCTTTCCCAAGCGCCCGTTCCGGGAAAATTCGAAAAATATCACCGGGCTGAAATTTGCCCAAAACCTTCTATTTTTGAACGATTCGTCCCGCTTTGACAGCCGTGACAATTTCGTGTTGGCCCTCAATGAGACCAATTTCGACGCGGTTGTCGTCGACGTCTATCACCGGGGCCGCACTGCGTTTCAGCGCTCCCATGTGAATGGCATGAAATTTAAGAAGCTGGGCGCCAAGCGCCTCGCCCTCGCCTACATGAATATCGGGCGGGCGGACACCTCGCGCTATTATTGGAAATCGGGCTGGCGCGAGGGGCGGCCGGGCTTTCTCGGCTCACCCGTGCTCGGCGAGCCGGACAGTCATTATGTTCAATATTGGAACCCGGCCTGGAAGAAAATCATCACCGGCGACACCAAGTCCTATACCTACGGCATAATCGCGCAGGGCTATGATGGGGTGGTGATCGATGGCGTCGATTCGTACCTATTCTTCGAGGGCGCCGCCCAATAGGACCGATCGGCTTTTGCTAGTGTGCGAGCACGCTTAGCTGCTGCACCACGAACCCCTGCTCCGGCGGATAGCGGTCCGATATCAGGCGCCTTGCCTGATCCTCGCTTTCCGCCATGACATCATGGATTTGAACATCCGCCCAGTGATCACCAAACAAGTCATGTGACCGGTTGTTCTTGACCGCGGCGCGGACCTCGGCGTTATAGAGAAACACCTCGAAGGCTAATTTATGGTCGCTCGAATGTTGGAGCATTGTCGCTTCTCCGCTCAACACAGATTTATCGGTTGCGCCCGAATTGGTACGCATTGTTCGAATCTTAAGGAGCGAAAATTAACAAATGATTGCGGTGGAAATGCGGTTTTCCTGTGGCACGCAGCGGCGTTCGATCAACTCCGCTTTTCGATCACCTTTTCGAGGCCGGTCAAAAGTTGATCGCCAATCTTACCGCCGTCGCCGGTCAGAGCTTGGGCGATGACCAATTGCATGGCGTTGATGTGCAAGCCAATCACCTCGACGGCACCCGCATCCACGGCCTTTTCGCGCTTGTCGATGAAAGCGCAAAGCTGGCCGCCGATGATGGTCATCAAGGGATAATCGAAGCTGCCGCCCTGGCCTTTGATGTCGTGGGAAATCTGAAAGATATCCTGGGCCAGCTTGTCGTTGTCGCCGCTGCCGCCCTTCATGTCGGCGAACACGCCTTCGAGGCGCTTGATATCGTCCTTGGCCCAATTCACATAGTCACCGGCCAAATCCGAAATCACCGTTTCAGCGCGCTCAAGCGCGGCGGCGTCAACCGCACCGGGTCCGCCAACAGTCACCTTCTGACTCAGCGTGTTGGGGGGCTTGATGACTTTACCTGCTTGATCGCTCATGGTTTACATGCCTGTGTCTGCTATGGTTCCACGCGCCGGGCGGGCCCCGAATATTTGCAAATAATGCATCCCGTGGGGGAATTCAATAACGGTATACCGAATTCCTTTAACACTGGTAACTTAGGTTCGGAAAAAAGTAAAATTAGAAAATTTTCCTAAATTTCAAATTAACCCCAAATCGCGCAATTCATCAGCCAATTCGAGTGGCAGACTATCGACCTCGGTGGCAGATTGCTCCAAAATGTCGCCGGGCACATCTTCGGTGCGGAAATAGCGCCAACCTTGAAACGCCTTGTGGCGCCTTGGTTCCACCAGCACCAATTCCGGATCAAGCTCGATGGAGCAATAGCGCCGCCCCTCATCATTGGTGGCGCTTTCTATTCCGAGGATTTTCTGACGGACCCGGATATAGCGTTTGACCACCCAATAGATCGAGCCGCCGTCCAGCAGCTCTTTATCTCGTCTCGGCGCGTTGCGGGTATAGGTGAACAGCCGTTGTTTTTTGCGGCTTTTGGCGCTTTCTTGCATGCGCTCGGCCTGGATGGTGCGCAAATGGCCGACGCTTTCGACGCGCACCGCCATGCGGAGGAGATGGACAGTCATAATCTTTGAATTCCGTTAAGTATCGGAGGGATACCAATTGGGCGGGCGCTTGTCGAAAAAAGCGGTAAAACCTTCAATGGCTTCGTCGGAGCCGCGCCCACGCCCGCTGATTGCCGCCATGTCTTCGGCGGTGGCCGCGTCGATCGCCGTGCCCGCCACTTCGGCGATGAGGGCCTTGGTTTCCAGAACCGCGCCCGGCGCGCTTCTGAGCAAGCCGTCGATGATCGGGCCGGCGGCCTCGTCCAAATCGCCCACCGGGCAAATCTCGTGGACCAATCCTATGCGGTGCGCCTCGGCGGCATCGAAGGTTTCGCCGGTGAGAGCATAACGGCGCATCTGGCGGGGCCCGATGGCGGCCACCAGTTCCGGCAAGATCGGCGCCGCCGTGATGCCGAGCCGCACCTCGGTAATGGAAAAGCGGGCATCATCGGAGGCGACCACAATGTCGCAGGCCGCCGCATAGCCGGTGCCGCCGCCGAAGCAGGCGTTGTGGATCAGCGCAATGCTCGGCTTGGACAGGTTATAGAGCGCAGCCATGGCATGGGCGGAAAGCTTGGCCGCATCCAATTGCTCGGCGGCAGTGCCGGCGGCCAATTCCTTGAACCAATTGACGTCGGCGCCGGCGGAAAAATGCTTGCCGGCACCGCGCAACAGAATCACGCGCACCGCATCATCGGCGTCTAGCCGCTCCGCTGTTTGGCGCAAGCTTGCCAGCAATTCGGCATTATAGCCGTTGAAAACCTCGGGCCGGTTGAGGGTGATGGTGGCCACCCCGCCGGAGCTGATTTCGGCCAAAATCACATCTTCGGACACATTTTCCCCCTGAAATTTGGTTGCCTTACCGGGCTTGAATTATAGTGGCCGTTCCTACCACGGCAAGTCGTCACCCTGGTAGCTGACGAAGCGGCCCGATTGCTCTGGCGTCAATTCGGCGATGATGCGACGCATTCCGGCGGCGCTATCGCCCGGATCGACGGCGGCGCTCGGCCCCCCCATGCGGGTGCGCGCCCAGCCGGGATGAAACAGGACCACCTTGATGCCCAGCCCGGCCACATCGCCGGCAACATTTTTCATCAGCGCGTTGAGCGCCGCCTTCGAAGCGGGATAGCTATAACCGCTACCGGCGCCGATGCCGTCAATGCTGCCGAGATGGCTTGATATGGAGGCCATCACTTTCATCTTGGACGCCGCTACATGATCGGTGAAGCGCTCGCATATGTGCAGCGGTGCCATCGCATTGATGGCGAAACTTGTGGCCAGCGCGTCGTGATCGATTTCGCCGAGCCGGGCGTGGTGATCCAGAAGCACGCCAGCATTGTTGAGCAGCACGTCGATGGCAGTGCCCGATAGCTGGACGGCCAGGGCTTCGACGGCGGCCCGGTCGGTCACGTCGAGGGGGAATATCTCCACATCCCCTGCCAGCCCGCGCAAGTCATTCGCACCGGCTGCATCCCGGCAGGTGGCGATGACGCGCCAGCCCTCGGCGCTGTATTGGCGCGCGAACTGTAGGCCGAGGCCCCGGTTCGCGCCGGTTATGAATACTGTCGGCATCTTATCTCCTTAAACTAAGCCATCATCCGGCAAATGCCCCCTGCACGATGGCCACCACGAAATAGACCAGGCTGACAGCGATGATGGCGCGCGCCGCATAGCCCCAAATCATCCGTTGGACGTTGAAGGCGCAGCGCCAGACCCCCACCCCGCAATAACCTGCGAAAATAACCAACAGGGCGAGGCCAAGCAAATCATACAGAAATCCGGTGCGCACCATGGCGCCAACCAGGGTGGCCAGTGCCCAGCCGCCCAGTATGGCCACCAACCAATAGACCTTCCACAATCGTTCCTCGCCGCGCCAGATGCGCAGCACCAGATTGGATGATCGGGGTTTGATATCCGCTTCGTCGGGCATGGCTCTGCATACACGGATTTTTCGGCTTGGTCATGCGAGATGACGGCTGGGGCGGGCGGCGCTATGATGGGCCTTTCACCGGCGAGAGATTGATTTCCTTGAACGCTTCGTCTGACACACAAAACCGGGGGGCGCCGGGCTGGGCTGGAACGCCGCTTGCCCGGGTGCTGCTGACCCAGGCCATCGGCGCCGCCATCGCCTTCGCCGCTGCCTTCGCACTTAGCGCCTGGGCAGGCGCATCCTTGCCGCTGTTTGCGGTTCTGGTAGCCACCGGCGTGATCGCTGCATGGTTGGGGGGCAAGATGCGATTAGCGCGCTGGTGGATCCCGGTGCAGATGAACTTAGGCCCGGCAGCGGCGCTGGTGTCACTGGCGGCGGTGCCGCCATGGCTGTTCCTGGCCGCCTTTATTCTTCTCGGGCTGGTCTATTGGAACAGCGCCCGAAACCGGGTGCCTTTGTACCTCACCAACCGCACCACATTCGATGCCATCGCCCAATTGATACCGGCTACGCTCGGCGCCCGGTTTCTGGATGTGGGTCACGGCATCGGCGGAATACTGATCTACCTCGCGCCCCGGTGCGCCGGGGTGCAGTTGACCGGCATCGAATCGGCGCCGCTGCCGTTTTTGCTCTCATGGCTACGGGCGCCGCTTAACAAATATCCGAACCTGACACTTCTTTACGGCGATTTCTGGAAGCTGGATTTTGGCGACTACGATATGGTCTATGCGTTTTTATCGCCCGAACCGATGCCGGCGCTTTATGACAAGGTCCGCCGCGAAATGAAGCCAGGCACAATGTTCGTGTCGAACTCCTTCGCCGTACCGGGCGTGCCGCCGGACGAGACTATCGTCCTTGATGACCGGCGCAAAACCAAGCTGCATATCTGGAAAATCTAGAGCAAAAGCCACGTGCCGAGGGCCAGGAAAACATAGAAGCCAAGCACGTCGGTGATCGAAGTCAGAAGCGCGCTCGACGCCACCGCCGGATCAAACCCGAACCGTTGCAGATAAACGGGCAAGGCACTACCAGCCAATCCGGCGACCAGGAAGTTGATAACGATGGCCAGCGCAATGACACCGCCGAGCGCCGGGTTGCCGAACCAGCCCCACGCCACACCGCCAATGATTACCGCGAACAGCAAGCCGTTGACCATGCCGACCACGATCTCCTTGCCGATGGTGCGAAGAGCATTGGCGGGCGTCAATTCGCGCATGGCAATGGCGCGCACCGCAACGGTCAATGTCTGTACCGAGGCTGTGCCGCCCATGGCGGCAACGATGGGCATCAAAACCGCCATCGCCACCATCTGCTCGATGGTGCCGGAAAAATGGTTGATGACGGCGGCGCCGAGGATTGCGGCAGCCAGATGCACCAATAACCAGATGAACCGGGAGCGCGCCGTATCCAGAACGGCGGCGAACAAATCATCTTCCTCGCCGACGCCGCCGAGGCGCATGATATCTTCTTCGTGCTCCTCGTGGATCACATCGACAATATCATCGACGGTAATGACGCCGACCAGCCGTCGGGTATCGTCGATGACTGGCGCCGAAATCAGATCGCGCTGGCGAAACAGATAGGCCACCTCTTCTTGGTCCATATCCACCGGGATCAGTTTCAAATCGGCAATCATCAAGGCATTTAGCGCCACGTGCCGGCGCGTGGCTAGTATACGGCTGAGCGGGATAGCGCCGAGCGGGCGTTGGTTCGGATCGACCAAAAATATGTCATAAAAATCGCGCGGCAAATCGTCGGCCTCGCGCAGGAAATCAATGGCCTGACCGACGCTCCAATGGGACGGCATGTCCACCACACTGCGCTGCATCAGCCGCCCGGCGCTGTCCTCGGGATACGATAGCCCCTCCTCGACCATAGAGCGATCATCGTCGGAGAGCGCGTCGAGCACTTCTTCGCGTTCCGCGGAATCCAGTTCCTCGACGATTTCGATGACATCGTCGGCTTCCAGATCGGACACCACATTGGCGACGTGCGATAGGCCAAGCTGTTCGATCACCCTTTCCCGAACGCTTTCGTCCAGCTCGGTCAGCACGTTGGCGGGGAACTCGGCGGCAATGGCCTCGACCAAATTTTCGCGCCGGTCGTGATTGAGTGTCTCCAACAGATCGGCGAGGTCTGACCAGTGCAGCGAAATCGCCAGGGTCTTGGCTTTTTCGGTATCGGCCTCATCCAGAGCCGCGACAACAGCTTCGATAATCTCGGGATCAAGGCCCGCCACATTTTCCGGATCAAATTGATCCGGCTGTGGCTGGGCCTCGCTCACAGGAGTAGTTCCTGCTTAACCGTGCCCTGCGCCTCCACCACGGCCAGGGCCGTCATATCGACAATGCCGCGGGCATTAATGGTTTCATGCAGCACGTGGCAGGGCAAATCCATACCCAGCAGTATCGGTCCCACATCGACCCCGTCGGCCAGCATGCGCACCATGTTGTACGAGATATTGGCCGCATCCAGGGACGGCATGATCAAAAGATTGGCCGAGCCTTTCAAAACCCCGTCGCCGATCAACGGCTCGCGCATGGCTTCCGACAGGGCCGCGTCGGCGTGCATTTCGCCGTCGACCAATAAATCTGGGTCCATCTCTCTGATCATTTCGACGGCTTCGCGCATCTTGCGCGCCGTCGATGCCAGGGACGAGCCGAAATTGGAATGGGACAACAAGGCGGCCCGGGGCTGGATGCCGAAGTGGCGGATGGCTTCGGCGGCCAGCACGGTATAGCGGGCAATCTGCTCGGCGGTCGGGCCCGCATTGACGAAGGTGTCGCAGATAAACAAGGTGCCCTTGGGCATGATCAGCATGCTCATGGCGGCGGCCCGATCGACGCCGGCCTTCAATCCGATGATATTGAACAGCGGGTCCAGATGTTCCACGTAGCGACCGCGTGCGCCGCAGATCATGGCATCGGCTTCCCGGCGGCGCACCATCAGCGCGGCGATTACCGTATTGTTGGTGCGGACAACGGTGCGCGCTTCGTTTTTGGATACGCCCCGGTGCTTCATGAGATCGTGATAGAGGGTCCAGTAGTCCCGGTAGCGATCATCATGTTCAGGATCACACAGCTCGAAATCCTCGTCGATTTTCAAACGTAACCCTAAGCGTTCGATGCGCATTTCGATCACCTGGCGGCGGCCGATAAGGATCGGCTGGACAATGCCTTCGTCGACCGAGCTTTGCACCCCGCGCAGCACCCGGTAGGATTCGCCCTCGGCAAACACAACGCGCTTCGGATCCTGGGCGGCGCGCTCGAACACCGGCTTCATGACGGTGCCGGAGCGAAACACGAAATCGACCAATTTTAACCGGTAGGCTTCGAAATCCTCGATCGGGCGGGTAGCGACGCCGGTATCCATGGCCGCCTTGGCCACCGCCGGCGCCAGCAAGACCAGCAATCGGGGATCGAAAGGCTTCGGGATCAGGTATTCGGGGCCGAAGCTCAACTCTTCTAACCCATAGGCCTCGATCACGGTTTCATCAGACTCGGCCTCAGTCAAAGACGCCAGCGCATGCACGCAGGCCATTTTCATTTCGTCATTGATGGCGGTCGCGCCTACATCGAGGGCGCCCCGGAAAATATAGGGGAAGCAAAGGACGTTGTTGACCTGATTGGGATAATCGGTGCGCCCGGTGGCGAGAATGGCATCGGGTTTGGCTTCGCGCGCGACTTCGGGGCGGATTTCCGGCTCCGGATTGGCGAGCGCGAAAATGATCGGCGCGTCGGCCATCGTCGCCACCATCTCCGGCTTCAACACGCCGGGCGCGGAAACGCCAAGGAAGATATCGGCGCCGCTGATGATATCGCCTAAGGTACGGGCATCGGTCTTTTGCATATAACGGGCATTATAAGGGTTCACCTCTTCGGTGCGGCCCTCATAAAGGACGCCGGCAATATCGGAAACGAAGATGTTGCTCTTATCGAGGCCCAGCTTGACCAGCAAATCTAAGCAAGCCAGCGCCGCCGAGCCGGCGCCCGAGCAAACCAGCTTCACTTGGCCGATATCCTTGCCAACCACTTTCAACGCATTGAGGATGCCGGCGCCGACGATGATCGCGGTGCCGTGCTGATCGTCATGCATGACCGGGATGGCCATGCGTTCTTTCAGCTTGGCCTCAACCTCGAAACATTCCGGCGCTTTGATGTCTTCCAGATTGATGCCGCCGAAGGTGGGCTCCAGGGCGGCGATAATATCGACCAGCTTGTCGGGATCGGTCTCGTCAATCTCGATATCGAAAACATTAATACCGGCAAATTTTTTGAACAGACCGGCCTTGCCTTCCATTACCGGCTTCGAAGCCAGGGCACCAATATTGCCGAGGCCGAGCACCGCCGTGCCGTTGGAAATGACCGCCACCAAATTGGCGCGCGAGGTCAGGTTGGCTGCTTCCGCCGGATCGCCCGCGATCAGCATTGAGGCAGCGGCGACCCCGGGCGAATAGGCCAGTGCCAGATCATGTTGGTTGGCAAGCGGCTTGGTGGCGACAACGGCAACCTTACCCGGCGTCGGATAGCGGTGATAATCCAGGGCTTCTTCGTCAAGCTTGTCTGCCATCGCTCGCCTCCCCAGCCGGTATCCGGTTTATGACAATATTCGGGCTGGCGACCATCCGCATTCGGGCTGGCGACCATCCGCCCCGGCATCATTTCGCAAATAACTTCAATTAGGGGCATTGGTGCGGTCGAGAAGACTCGAACTTCCACGGGATCACTCCCACAGCGACCTCAACGCTGCGCGTCTACCAGTTCCGCCACGACCGCTGAATGCGCCCTAATCCAGCACGCTAATGCCGGTGAACCATTTGGGAAATAGCAAATCGGCTCTCTCTTATCAAGGTAAAGCAGGGTACAATGGCCGATATATTGCGCCCCCGGCCAAATGTGGGGCCAAGTCAGTTGGAGTTACGGCCCGATGGATGCAGCAGCGGCAGGCATGGATGCGGAATGGCGCACCCAGCACGATCTGGTGGAATACCAGGACGCCTTGGCGGCAATGGAGCAGCGCGTCGCCGATATTCGCGCGGGAACCGCGCCCGAGCTGGTCTGGCTACTTGAACACCCGCCCGTCTATACCGCAGGCACCAGCGCCGCCGAAGATGAGCTATTGGATGCGGGGCGTTTTCCTGTGCACCGGACCGGGCGCGGCGGACGCTATACTTATCACGGGCCCGGCCAGCGCATCACCTATGTGATGCTTGATCTCAAGCGGCGCGGGCCAGATGTGCGGCAATTCGTGCGCAATCTGGAAGGTTGGGTGATCGCCGTGCTGAACCAATTCGGCGTGACCGGCGAGCGCCGCGATGGCCGCGTCGGCATCTGGGTGGCCGGACCCGATGGCACCGAAGAGAAGATCGCCGCCATTGGCGTGCGCATCCGCCATTGGGTGACGTTCCACGGCATTGCCATCAACGTCAATCCGGAGCTGGAACATTTTAATGGTATCATTCCTTGCGGCATCGCCGGTTATGGCGTTACATCCCTCAGCCAATTAGGGGTGACGGCGAGCCTCGAAGATGTCGATGCGGTTTTGCGCAAAACCTTTGCGTCCCATTTCGGCAGTTGAAAATTAGCCGGCATTCGTGTTGGCGTCGGCTCGGCAAACAGCGGTAGTGAAATGGACGACGAATTTAAAACTCCGGAAGTTTACCTGAGAGAATTGAATCGCATGGAAGTGGCCATGAGCGAACAATTCGGCTGGCTGAAAAACTGGCACCTGGCGATCTTTGCCAGGAAAGAAGACGAAGAGATCGATCTGACCGCCCTCGCCACTTCGCCGTTCCGCGCCTGGTACAAGGGCCTGCCGCAGGATCTTTTTTCCGAAAGCGCCATATTCATCGCCCTCGGGTTCAGCCTCGAATCCATGCAGACCCTCGGCAACCAATTGCTAGACGCGCTCGGCGAAACGGAAGAATTTCAGGGCGCCGATTACGCCGCCTTCATGGATGCGGTGATCAGCTTCAACGATCTGGTATTCAAGCTGATGCGCGAGGCCCTCAATCAGGTGGCCCAGGTCGATAATCTGACCGGCGTCGGCAATGAAACCGGCATGCAGGCCCATGTGCTGGCGGAGCGCGAGCGGGTGCGCCGGACCAACCAGCAGGCCTGTATCGCGCTGGCAGAGTTGGGCGAATATTCGGTGCCCGAGGAAGAAGGGTTGGAGCTGGACGCCGCCGTCATGGTCGGCCGCTCCGAAGTCATCTCTCAGTTCGCCCTGGCCTGCATGGAGATGCTGCGGCCCTACGATCAGATTTACCGGATCGACAATGATAATTTCGTGCTGTGCCTGCCCTACACCGATACCGACGTGGCCAATCTAGTGATCAGCCGCCTGCACGCGTCCGTGGTCAATGGCGGCCTCGAAATGGAAGACGGCACCAAGGTGGAGATCGGATTGCGCTTCGGCATTGCCCCTATCGGTCCCGACGACGAGGTCGAAGATGTCCTGGCGCACGCCCGTGAAGCGGTGGAGCTGGCGCGCACCAACGCGCTTTTGGACGTGGTTGCCTGGTACGTCTCTTAAAGATTATTCGCTGGCCAATTGGTGAAAGCCGGGCGCATCCGGAGCGACCGCTCGCTGGATGGCAATATCGGTGACGTCGGCCTTTGGCGGGCCTTCCCTGCAGGCGGCCAGCATCGCCTCCACCGCATCCGCCTCACCTGAAAACAACGCCTCGACGGAGCCATCTTTGCGATTGCGGACCCAGCCGGCGATGCCCCTATTTTCCGCCTCACCCACCGTCCAGGCCCGGAACCAGACCATTTGCACGCGCCCCGATATGCGCGCCAACCGGCAGATATGATCGGCGCTCATTCAAACTCCATGATGACCTGATCCACATCCACACTTTCGCCGGGCTGACAGTGAATTTTGGCAACAGCGCCGTCGCATTCGGCGAACAGTTGGTTTTCCATTTTCATGGCCTCGATGACCGCAACCTTGTCGCCCAGACGAACCTCCTGGCCCTCCGACACGTCGATGGAAACCACCAGCCCCGGCATTGGCGACAACACCAGGTTGGAAGTATCGGCATCGGTCTTTTCCGGCATGCGGCCGAGCATTTCGGCGGCCAGCGGACGCAAGATGCGAATGTCGGCGAGAAATCCATAATGGCGGAACTGAAAGCCGTTATCGGTGCGGTCCACCTGGATGCAGATGTCCTCGCCATTGACGGCGCCGGAAAACAAATCCTGCTCCGGCGACCAGGAGCCGGAAATGGTAAACCGCTCGCCACCCACCACAACCACCGCATCGCCGTTGGTCTCGGCCAGACGGACCGGATAGTGGCTGTGATTGAGGATCACCACCCATTGATCGTCTTGCTTCATGGGTGCCCGCCCGGCCATCAATCCATCCCGGCTGCGGGGCGCGATCACGGCCCGCCGCGCCTCGAGGATGCCATTGAGGACACCGGCGACGGCGGCCAGGATTTTCGGGCGCGGATGCGTGGTGTCACCGGGGATAAAGCGGTCGCCGAATTCTTCGGCAATAAAATTGGTGGTCAGCTCACCGGACTGAAATCGGGAATGGCCCATCAGCGCCGCCAGGAAATCGGCGTTATGGGTGACGCCGGCGATGATGAACTCATCCAAGGCGCGGCGCATTTTGGCGATGGCCGCGTCCCGGTTTTCGCCATAGGTGATCAGCTTGGCGATCATCGGATCGTAAAAGCGCGAAATAGTGTCACCTTCGGAGGCGCCACTATCGATGCGCACCGACTTGTCGGTTCCGAAGACTCCGCTCATGGGCTCCTTGTAGCGGGTCAGCCGCCCGATAGCGGGCAAAAATCCGCGCACCGGGTCTTCGGCGTAGACCCGGGATTCCATGGCCCAGCCGGTCATGGTCACGTCGCTTTGGGTAATTTGCAATTCCTCGCCGGCGGCGATGCGGATCATCTGTTCGACCAGATCAAGGCCGGTCACGAACTCGGTCACCGGGTGCTCCACCTGAAGACGCGTGTTCATCTCGAGAAAATAAAAATTGCGGTCGGCATCGGCGATGAATTCGACCGTGCCGGTGGACACATAATCCACCGCCTCGGCCAGGGCCACGGCGCGGGCGCCCATTTCGGCGCGCAATTCTTCGGTTACGAACGGGCTCGGCGCTTCCTCGACCACCTTTTGATGGCGCCGCTGGATGGAACATTCGCGCTCGCCCAGATGGATGACGTTGCCGTGGGCATCGGCCAGCACCTGAATTTCAATATGGCGCGGATTGGTGATGAATTTTTCGATAAAAACGCGGCCATCGCCAAAACTGGCTTCGGCTTCGGATATGCAGGAAGCCAGCGCTTCAGCCACATTGCCGCCTTCTTCAACCAAGCGCATGCCCTTGCCGCCGCCGCCAGCGGACGCCTTCAGCATCACTGGAAAGCCGATGTCGGCGGCGATTCTTTCTGCCTCGGCACCGCTGGTCACCGGATCCGCGAAGCCGGGAACCACCGGCACACCAGCCTCCTCGGCGGCCAGCTTGGAGCGGATTTTGTCGCCCATCAGATTGATCGCATTGATGGGCGGGCCAATAAAGGTGACGCCGGCATTGCCAAGGGTTTCGGCGAATCCGGCATTTTCCGAAAGAAAGCCGTAACCGGGATGCACCGCCTCGGCGCCGGTTTCCTCGATAGCCGCCAATATGGCGTCTTGATTTAAATAGCTTTCGGCGCTCGGCGCAGGGCCGATTTCAACGGCGTCGCTGGCCATATCCACATGCAACGCGCCCCGATCCGCCTCCGAATAGACGGCAATGGTGCGAATGCCCATGGCCCGCGCGGTGCGAATTATGCGGCAAGCAATTTCTCCGCGATTAGCAATTAGAATGGAATCAAACATACAAAAATTTTCCGCTCGCTACGCAATTTGCAACTTTAATATCACTGTAATTCGTTGATAAACAACGGATATCCATTATTAGAACACGTGCATTTCCATTTGCAATAATTTTGCTAGCAAAATCGTCGCAAATTTTACAAATCGTCGTCAAACCGATACCGGAGTTGCCGCAAACGCCGCTCGCCGATATCGCAGCCGAGCGGGTACGTCAAAGACACATTCTGCATCAATAGACGACCGCCGGCACCGGGAACACCGAAATGTGGGCCGATACCGGCGATTTCGAACAACAATTTGTGCCGGATAGCTCGCCCGAAATCCTGAAAATCCTTGGCCGCCACCAGAAAGGCGCCGGGACCGCCGATCACGCAGGCGGCGTAATAGCGGTCCAGGTCTTTCAATTGCGGTCGCCCCGATGGCTGCAGCCGGTCGTTGATGATCGCCAATCCGTTGATGGTGATGCCCTTGGCGATGGCGGCGGCGCGGGCCTCGGTGACAGGTGCGCCCACATTGTTGGGCCCGTCGCCAGAGATATCGATAACCCGGCGCGTGCCTTGAAAGGCGTTGCTCTCCAACAATGGCACCGCAAAGGAGATGGCATCGCTGATCGACGTCCAGGGGCCGGTAGATATGGGTGCCGCGCCTAAGGCTTTGGCAAAGGCGCGGGCGCTGGCGGCACCGTCGATGACGCGCCAATCCAGCACCGTCGCCTGCACGTCGTCGCCGGCCCATTCCACGTAGGTGACTGCAATCCGCCCCAAGACGCCGCCGGCAACGGCCTTGGCGAAGGCGGGGCTGTTGATGGCCCGGACATAGCCGTCGCGCTGCAAGGCCGCCTCTTCAAAATCGACGCTGCCCGATACGTCAATGGCTAGCACTAGTTCCAGATCCACCGGCGTCAACGCCCAGGCGCCAGAGGAGCCGAGCCCTGGGAGCAGCGCCGCCATCGCAGCGATGAGCAGCCGCCGCAGCCAAAGCGGGCTCAGGGTTTTCCAAGTCATGGGCGGCATCCTATCACGCCGGGGAGCCGGTCAGTGGCGAATTTATTTGGCGTAGGAATCGATGCCCGGGACGATGCCGTCGTCGGAATTTCTGATTTCGGCCTTGCGCCGCTGGCGGAACAGGCTGCGCAGCGCGCCATAAAAATCGATGGAGGTTTCGCGCAAATCGCCCAATTCCTCGACGATATTGGCGTAGGTGGTGCCCCCCCGGACGCCCGCCAGCGAAAGCGCGATCTCGTCCCGTCCGGTGTTATCCAGGTAAATTCCCAGCGGATCGAAAAAGCTGTCGACCACGAATTTCCCCAATGCATCCCGTGGGTTAGAGGGTCCGAGTAGGGGCAGAACCATATAGAACCCCTCGCCGACGCCCCACACCGCCAGGGTTTGGCCGAAGTCTTCCGAATGGGGCTTGAAGCCCATTTCATCGGCCACATCGAAAAAGCCGGCGACACCGATGGTCGAGTTGATGACCATGCGCGCGCCGGTGTCCAAGGAGCGCTCAAACTCGCCCTGCAACAGATCGTTCACCAGGACCACCGGCGTTTTGATGTTGGCGAGGAAATTGCTGATCCGTTCGCGGATAAATTCCGGCGTCACGAAATTATAGGTCTTGGCCACCGGCTCCAGGATCGCCAGATTGAAGACTTCGTTGAAGGCGAAGATGGCCCGGTTGAGGGGTTCCAGCGGATCGTTGATATCGGGCTCTTCTTCGTCGTCGCCATCCTTAGACCCGGAAAGATCATCAAGATCCAGAGGCTCGTCTTCGTCTTCGTCGTCCTCCTTGGCCGCCAGACTGGCGGCGGGAGCGGCGACGCCTGAATTATCTGCGGCTGGTTGCGATGCACTGGTACGGGCGGCGGTTGGCGGCGGCAAAACCGAGCGCCTGGTCTCGCCGGTGCGCGCAAACGGATGCGGCTGGGTCAGCAGAGAGCGCATGTCGTAGAGGCTGTTGCCCGCAGAAGCGTAGCCGGCAAGGCTTAGAAACAACGCCGCGACCGCCAAATAGATCGCCGCGGCGGGTATTTTCAGCCACTTGGATGGAAACAATTGGATCATGCGCCTCAAGCCCGGATGTTCGCCGGGAACCTTAATCATTTTCCCTTCTCTGGCAAGGGCTCTGTTGGGAAAACCGCTGATAATCAACGGATTTTTGATCATGCGTTCTATTGCTCCACCGATTTTTACCCTGTAGCCTGACGTCGAACCGGCCCAAATAACGCGCGCCCCTTTCACCTAGGACCCCCAATGGCCATCCTGCCGCTCAAAGACGACAACGTTCTGAAGCGCATCAGCTTTCAGTATGTCACCGTCGGGTTAATCGCGGCCTGCGTCGGGGTATTCCTTTGGCAGTTGTCCCTGGGCGACCAACAAGGCCGCGCCGCCTTGCAGTTCGGCGCCATTCCCAGTGTCCTGTTTGGCACCCGCAACCTCGCGCCCGATCTCTACGTCATCCCCTCGTACCTAACTTTGTTCACCAGCGTTTTTCTGCATGGCGGCTGGATGCACTTGGCTTTCAACATGCTGTTCCTCTGGGTGTTCGGCGACAATGTGGAAGATTCCATGGGCCATGTGCGCTATCTGGTGTTCTTCCTGATCACCGGCGCCCTCGCCGCCTTTGCCCACGCCGCCTTCGAGGCCGGCTCCTCGGCGCCGCTGATCGGTGCGTCAGGAGCCATATCTGCGATCCTCGGCGCCTATCTGGTGCTGCATCCCAAGGCCAGATTGCTGGTCTTGTTCATGAACATCATCCCCTTGCGCCTACCCGCCTTCGTGGTGCTGCTCGGCTGGATCGGCATGCAGTTTTTCAGCCTCACATCGGGCAGCGCCAGCAACACCGCTTGGTGGGCCCATATTGGCGGGTTTGCCGCCGGCATGATCCTGATCGTGGTGTTCAAGCGCAAGGGCGTGCCCTTGTTCGACGGCATGGGCTGGTTCAAACCGGCCGGCCCGCAGCTGATGGAAATGGCCACCGAGGACGAACGGCGACACGCCAAATCGATCCTCCCCAACACCGTCGCCAGCCGCCCCAGATCTGCTGGCCCGATGCCCGGCAGCGTGCGCCGCGGTCAGTAATGTAATATTTTAGAAAATCTATTTAAAATATTGATTTAAAACAATTATTACGCCGCTTTTTGCGCCTTCGCAGCTTTGCGCTTTTCAGCCAACTGCTTCAGATAATCGAGCCGCAGATCGAGGCTGGAGCCCACCCACATCCGGTTGTTGGCGTGATCTTCGTAGCCGTCGCCAGTGTTCGGGTGCACCAGCATATCGAGCGCACCCCGATTGAGGGTCAGCCAGGGCACGATGTGGGCGAACAGCTCGGTCTCGAAGGCGATTTGGTAGTGGGATTGGGGATGCGGTCCTTGCGGCGCCTTGTCGCGCCAACGCCCGATCTCGGCGTCCGGGAACAGCTTGGCGACCTCGCGCCGCAAATGCCCGGCCCACTGCTTGGTGGCGCCATCGTAATAGATATGGACGTGATAGCCCGTGATCTCATCGGCCGGCCGGAATTTCATCAGCGCGCGCTCCGTTAAGTGTCGCCCCCTTGAGGATATAATAGGTAATCCTATCGGCGGTTTGGCACAACCCGCCCAGCGGGCCTGGAATTAAGGCGTCATCGGTTCACCACCCCTGGTATGCCGCCCCAGCACAGACACAAGCCTGCGACATATTTTCCGAAAAAACGACCATACCGTTTCATTACTATTCCTAACGGTTCATTACGGTTTATACCGGTTTATAACTGGCCCGGCCCACATGGGGATGGCGTGGTTGGCCATGGGTGTCTCCGTCTTGGCACCTCAATATAGGGCCTGCACCACAACAGGCTACGCAACCCTGGAAACTTCCGGCGTGAATTCCAACAATTCCTATTCACAATATTCAAGAGCACCGGCTCGATTCCAGAGCACCAGGTTCATATAGTCCAAGCGCCGACGATTGCAAGTTTTAGCCCATACCGCAATTACCCGGCCACCCACATTATCCGCAAACTGCGTGGTTTTGCCAAAGACCTGGAATACCGCCTGATCGGCGCCTGCCCCCCCCCCTCGCCTTTAACCCCTCGCCTTTGTTACTATCGGAACAGACAAATTCAACGGGGTCAGCCATGACACGGTTTCGCAACGATGTACTTTACGCGCCGGCGGACGGCGCGGGCGGCGGCGGTAACGGGGAAGAGGCCCGATTGATCGCTGCCAATGCCGCCTTCTATGCCGCCTTCACGTCCATGGATATGGCGGCCATGGAGGCGGTCTGGTCGCGCACGGAACAGATCGCCGTCATTCATCCGGGCTGGGGCAGATTGATGGGCCGGGATGCGGTGATGCAAGCTTGGGCTAACATGTTCGACGCTGGCGGCGTGCCGGCCTACCTGTAAATCGTCGATGCAGCCGCGATTATTAACGCGGGCGCGGCGTTCGTCATTTGCACCGAGGATCTGGGCGCCGCCACCTTGATCGCCACCAACATCTTCGTCGCAGAAGATGGCGAATGGCGTCTGGTCCACCATCAATCGGGACCGACCCAGGCGCCTCTGCCGACGGGGCGGCTGAACTAGGGTAGGCCCCCAGCATCAAGCAGACGGTCTTCAGGGAAGCAAACCCTGACCGTTGTGCCTTGGCCGGGCTGGCTATCGATTTCGATCTCGCCGCCATGGGCTTCGATCAGGATTTTCGAGAGCGGCAGGCCAAGGCCTGCGCCTTTTTGTTCCGGCGGCAGGCCAGTTTCATTCTGGCCGAACTTCTCCATCGCCGTGGCCAGGCCGGCGGCGTCCATACCGATGCCGGTATCGGTCACCGATAGTACGAAGCAGCCATTATCTTTGCGAATATCGGCGCCCAGCGTCACCTCGCCATTTTCAGGCGTAAATTTGACGGCGTTGGACAACAGGTTGACCAATATCTGCTTCACCCGGCGGGCATCCATATAAATCGCGCGGTGATCACCGCCGAGGGTATTCACCAGGCGCACATTCTCATGCTCGGCGCGCTGCTGCACCAGGCGGATCGAGGCCTCGGCGATTTCGGACACCCGCACCGGTTCTTCCTGCAGCTCCAACCGGCCTGCCTCGATCAATGACACATCCAGAATATCGGTGATCAGATCGAGAAGATGGCTTCCCGATTCATGGATATTCTCTACATAATCCTGTTGCTTTGCGTTGCCCAGATTGCCGAAGACGCCGGACCGGAGGGCATCGGAAAACCCTAAGATGGCGTTCAAGGGGGTGCGCAGCTCGTGGCTCATATTGGCAAGGAATTCGGATTTCGAACGATTGGCGGCCTCGGCTTCAATCTTGGCCGCGATTAGATTCTGTTCTGATTTGTTCAGCTCCGTTACATCCGTGCGGATGATGGCGACGCCGCCTTCGCGGGTCTTGAACTCATGCAACTGAAAGGTTGTGCCGTCATCGAATGTTCGTTCGAGCGGACCTTGCGGATCACGGTGCCGTCCGACCCGTTCGTCGAACCACGCCTGGTCACGGGTCAACCCGTCTCTGCGTTGACCACGCTCGGCGCGCACCTTCAGCAATTCCTCGAATTGAAGGCCGGGTTTTAGAATATCGGCGACGTCATCCATGGCTTTCAGGTAGTTCTCGTTACAGATAACCAAACGGTCATGCTTGTCAAAGAGCGCAAACCCGCCGGTGAAGCTTTCAATAGCGTCCGACAACCGGTCCCGTTCGATTTTGATCGCTTCATCGGCCAGCCGGCGTTCGCTCATACGCGAGGCGAGCAATATTGCCGTAATCCAAATTGCCAGCAGGCTCATTCCCCGGTTGGTCAGCACCATCCAAGCCTCAGCCCCGGCGGGAGACATGGCGAAACCGATCAGCGTCAGCAGCGAGCCGATGACGGCCAAGCCATAAATGTGAATGCGCCGGGGAAACCAGGCGCCGGCCAGCACCAGCGTCACATAAAGAATGCCGCCCGCCACTCCGAGGGGTAGCGACATATCGAGGGCAAACACCGCAACCGCAATGGCCGTGGCTACGGCCATCAATTTGAATTTCCGCTGGTTAGTGATGGTGACCATGGATGCTGAATTCCGGGCAGCGCCGCCCACCAATGAAGACCTTAATTATTATACTGCTATATGGTGAATTGATAATTTTTAACAATATATTGTTGCAAATATTATTTGCATCAATTTTGGGTGCAGGCGCCGGACGGAAATAAAGAAATCCCCCGCAGCCTTGTGGCTGCGGGGGCTCTTGAGCAATACCGGGTCAGGCGGATTTGTCGACTTTGTTGCCGACGCTGTCCGATTTCGGTACGGATTGCCCTTCGTGGCCGGTAGTGGGCGCGGCCACTTTGGGTTCAGTTTTGGCGGCTTCTTGCGCTCCCGCCGTATTCTGTACCGCTTGCACTGCCGCGCTCTGTCCGGCTCCGATTTGTTCAATCATTCTGATTCTCCTTGAGTGAAATGAATGGCTTCTGCCACGCCTGGAATGTAGGGCCGGAGCGGTACACTTGCAACCGATCCAAAGTGAACAATATTTGATCTAAATTATTGATTTTATTAATGTTTTTTAAATGTTTAGCAGGGTTAAATTAACCAGAATAATCACGGTCACTTCGAACAACAAATGTGTTTGCGCCGGCAAATTCTAAGAGTTGGCCGCGTGCAACCAGATGCTGGCGCCCCACTGTTTGACGCTCTCGCACCATTTTGCGATGGCAGCGCGAACCACTTCATTGCGTTCGGTGTTGCCGGCGCGCATGCCCGCGTTGATCTGCCCGCTCAAGCCTTGGGAATTTTCGGAAGCGATCTCCTGGTTAAATTGATCAATCATTTGCTGTCTCCTTTTATGTGTAAGCGCCCTGTTGCGCGATGATCCAAGGATAGGCAAACTGGCTAGACTTCGCTTGCAGGTTTCGTCTGGAAGTATCGACGAAACCTTGTTTTATCTTGTGATTGAATGGTTTCGCCTTGATTTTTCATACGTAACCCGCGTTTTGGATTGGATATATCCAGGGTATCGGGACTAACAAGCAAGCATAGGGGGAGGATATTTTGGCAGACATCAAAAACATTTATGCCGACATCGTCACCGGGCTGCACGCGGAGCCGCGCCTGGAGACCATGGGCAAAAAGCTGATCATTAACGTAGCGCCCACCGGCTCGTTCACGTCGCGCCAGCAAAATCCAGGTCAGCCCTATACCATGGAAGAAAATGTCACGGCGGCCGTTGATGCCTATAAGGCCGGCGCCTCTGTCTGGCACGTTCACGCCCGCGAAAAGGATGGCATCCCCAGCAAAGACCCGCATGTGGTCAAGGAAACCATCGATCGAGTGTTCGACAAATGCCCGGATATCGTCACCTCGGTGCTGCCCTACGCCGATTATGACCAACAGGGGCGCGAGCAAATTCGCCCGACCGTGGAGATACTCAAATCGGCCGGCGAGCAATATATGGAAACCGCCGTTTTGTTGATCATGTCGGTGACCTTGTCGGACAAATTCACCTATGTGGTCTCCGAGACCAATTTCAAGGAAACCATCGAATTTCTGGAAGCCAGTAATGTGCGCCCCGAATATCAGGGCCACGCCTATTCGGGCCTGAAAGATGTGATGGACTGGGTGCTGGATACCGGCATCGCCAAGGACCCGGCGATCATGAACATCATGTGCGGCTTTCACGGTTACAGCCATGCAACGCCCCTAAGCCCGGACCCGTGGAACTATGTGAACATCATGTCGCTCTATCAGGTGCTGCCCGATGCGGGCGTGCGCGGCTTCTGCGCCGGCGGGCGCAATTGGCTGCCCTTTACCGTGCTCGGCATCATGATGGGCGTCGATATGGTGCGCGTCGGCATGGAGGATTCGGTATTCAAGTATCCCCATTCGGACGAAAAACTTAAAACCTCCGCCGAGGCGGTGGCGCTGGTAAAGACCATCGCCGAATCCATGGGCCGCGAAATCGCCACGCCGGACGAAGCCCGGGAGATCCTTGGCATCGCACCCCGCAACGCCAGCACAAAGGCCGCCGAGTGATCGAGCAAAACCCGGACGGCGGCATGGTCCAGGTGGAATATTTTGAGGGGCCGCAATACGGCCATATGCGCGCCGAGCCGGAAACGCCCAGCTCACGCGGGGCCTATCAGACCCTCCTCGATTTTGGCCGCGCCCAGTGCGGCAACCCGCTACAGGGATAGATTCCCAAGAGCCTAAAATTCGGAGCAAGCCAATTTGCGCTATTTGAAAACCGGCCTCACCCATCATGATCCAGCGTTGGCGACGCCCGGCTTTACCCTCTATACCCCCCTCGATCTGCCCAAGACCTTGTTGCTCAACATGGCAGGCGAGGAGGTCCATGGCTGGGATATTGCTGGAAAATCAACCAGTTATACCCATCTTTTGCCGAACGGAAATTTGCTGGCGGCGACCAAAACCGGCGATAGCCCCACCCTGCCCCAGGCCGGCGGACTGATGCGCGAATTGGACTGGGACGGAAACTTGATATGGGAACATGACGATCCCGGTCAGCACCACGATTTCCGCCGGCTGGCCAATGGCAACACAGCCTATCTCGCCTGGACGCTGATGCCTGGTGAATACTCCAAGCGGGTCCAGGGCGGCCTGCCCGGCAGTGAGCACGAAGACGGCATCTGGGGCGACGTCATCCGCGAGGTGGACGCCGCCGGCAATCTGGTGTTCGAATGGCGCGGCTGGGAACATCTGGCGATCGAGGACTACCCCCTCGGCCCCACATCCAACCGCCATGTGTTCGCCCACCCCAACACCCTCTTTCCTATGGAGGGCGGCGATTATCTGATCTGCTTCCGCCATATCGATTTGCTGGTCATCGTATCCAGGGACACTGGCGAAATAACCTGGCAGCACCATGACGCCGAATTGGGCGGGCCCCACGATGCGCAATTTCTGGCGGACGGCAACATGATGATCTTTGCCAACCGAGACGGCTTGCGCCCGCACGGCTCTGCGGTGATCGAGTTCAATCACCTGACCGGCGAGGAGGTCTGGAGCTACCGGGGCAATCCCAGTCACACCTTCGACAGCAGCTTTATCAGCGGCTGCCAGCGGCTTTGGTCGGGCAACACGTTGATCTGTGAAGGCATGTGGGGGCGCTTCTTCGAGGTGACGCCGGATGGCACCATTGTCTGGGAATATGTCAATCCGCACAGTTTTTACCGGGACTTTGGCGTCTCCATTGGCGACGTGAATTATGTTTGGGGCTGACCCAGATAACATGATTTTGGGGTTATCATGGGACCTATGCGCAAGAGCCGCCTTAGCCACTATAAACAA
>ENA-OREN01000564-OREN01000564.1-marine-metagenome-genome-assembly--contig:-NODE-564-length-52067-cov-4.890633_pt1 | contig 52067 bp, 59 predicted proteins | sample MGYA00248624_ERZ508555 | MGnify/ENA primary metagenome ERZ508555 (study PRJEB26222, sample SAMN06267773) | marine metagenome | isolation source: Saanich Inlet, British Columbia, Canada | place... | reverse complement strand
CAGGGCCTGAAACGGTGCGACCTGTTGCGGCTGAATATCGACGAAGAAGAATGCCGGCGCGTCCTGGGGGAGCTCGTCGGAAATCTGTCGGGACAAATTGCCCTCGATTGTCGCGACAGTGATCAGCATCGACAGGCCAAGACCCAGTGACAGCACAACCGACGCGGTTGCGGCCCCCGGTCGGTGCAAGCCGGCCAGGGCGAGCCGGACCGCGGGCCGCCGGACGCGCTTGATGCGCGCGGCCGTTGCGGCGATCCCTGCGGCGGCCAGGCGAAACGCGATCATCGCGCCGATGGAGCCGACGACGAACCATGTGGCGAAGCCGGCGTCGGATGCGGTTGCGATCGCCAGCGCTGCCAGGGCGACGGCCAACACAGCCGTGGCGAGAATATAGGTCGGATGCGGCAGACCGCGTGGCGGTGAGACGAGGGCGCGAAACAGGCCGGCGGGCGGAATTTCACCCGCCCGCGCGACCGACCAGACCGAGAAGACCAACGCGGTCAGCAATCCGAACAGGGCGGCAATGGCAAGTGGAACGGGGAACAGCCCTGTTGATACGCGAACAGGAACGAAGCTGGCGAGCGCGTCGGCGGCCAGGAGCGGTAGCGCGGCACCCAGCACGAGCCCGATGGCGATCCCGCCCAGTGCAAGGACCATCACCTGCAGCAGGTAAATCCGGAATACGAGGGCGCGGGGTGCGCCGATGCATTTGAGAGTGGCGATGGTTTCGGTCTTGCCGTCGAGCCAGGCCCGGACCGCGTTGGCCACGCCAACCCCGCCAATCAGCAGCGCCGTCAGGCCAACGAAGGACAGGAATAGCGTCACCCTGCCAATCAGGCGGCTGAGCCGGGGCGAGGATTCGTTGAGGGTCCGGACGCGCCAACCGGCATCGGGAAATCCCGCATTGATGCTGTCGATGAAGGCGGCCGGCGTGGTCGTTTCGGGCAGGCGGACCCGATAATTGTAATGGATAAGACTGCCCGGCTGGACCAGGGCTGTGTCGCTCAGCGCGGCATCGGCGATCAGCACCCTGGGTCCGAGTGAGAACAGCCCCGACCCACCGACCCGGTCCGGCTCATGCACAATGGTCGCACGCACGTCGAAGCTGGTCTCACCGATGCGCAGCCGATCCCCGATCGTGATCCCCAGCTTGGTGATCAGTTCGGGTGCGACGGCGGCGCCCCATGATCCGTCTCGTTGATCGAGCATATCTGCAAGCGTCAGCGCGGGTTCGGTCTCCAGGTTTCCATAGAGCGGATATGTCTGTTCGACGGTTTTCAGCTCGATCAGGGACTGTGTGGCAAATTCGTTGCCCGAACGGGCATCTGTGCGGGCCATGGCGCGCATCTCGGCGCTGCCGGCCAGGACGCCGGCGTTCTGCAACGCGCGGCGTTCATCCCCGGTCGCGGGGCGGTGCACGATATCGACGAGTACGTCGCCACCGAGTATTTCCCGCGCGTCGGTGCTGATGCTTTCCTCCAGCATCGCGCGTGTTGACCCCACGGCGGCGATCGCGGCCACGCCGAGTGCGAGACAGGCGAGGAAGATCCGGAAGCTGCGCAGGCTCCCGCGCAGTTCGCGGCGCGCCAGCTTAGCCGCCAGCGGCCAGGAGACGCCGTTATTGATGACGGGGTTATTCACGCCGGTACGTCGTGATCGAAGATTTGTCCATCGCACAGATGGACCACCCGGCTACACCGCGCCGCGATGGCAGGATCATGGGTGATCAGCAGCAGGGTGGTTTCCCGCTGCGCGGACAGGTCAAACAATGTCTCGATGATGCTGGCGCCGGTCTCACCATCGAGATTGCCCGTGGGTTCGTCGGCCAGCAGCAGCTTTGGTTGTGGGGCGAAGGCGCGGGCGATGGCGACACGCTGTTGTTCTCCGCCGGACAATTGTGACGGGTAGTGATCGAGGCGATGTCCCAACCCCACCATCTCGAGGCTCGCGCGTGCCACGTCGAAGGCTTCGGCGTTTCCGGCGAACTCGAGCGGGACCGCGACATTCTCCAATGCGCTCATCGTCGGAATCAGATGAAAGGCCTGAAAGACGATGCCCACCCGGGCGCGGCGAAAACGGGCAAGTGCATCCTCGTTGAGTGTCGCCAGATCCTGGCCTGCCACCGCGACGTTGCCGCCGGTCAGCTGCTCCAGGCCGGCGATGACCATCATCATGGTCGATTTCCCCGACCCCGACGGGCCAACCACGCCGACGGTCTCGCCCGCAGCGATCGTCAAATCGATTCCACGCAGGATGTTGACCTTGCCGCCCGCACTCTCCAAATGAAGCTCGGCATCGTCGAGCACGATCATCGGTGCCGCATCAACACCACGCTGTGTGGCCGGGCCCGTACCGGGTAGATCTTTCATTATGGTTCGCCTTCGACCGATGACATCTTATCTGGTTTCTACATATGGCCGCGCGGTTCGGATCATCAATGCCGGGGCGATACAACGCCTGTGTGCCGTATCGGCGGCAATCGGGCTCGTCCTGATCCTATCGGTATTGCCCGTGGTGGCCGATGACAAGCCGGTGATCGTCGCCTTCGGCGATAGTCTTTCGGCAGGATATGGCCTCGACGATGCGGAATCCTTCCCGGTGCGTCTCGAGGTGGCCCTTCGGGCGGCCGGCCTCGCGGCGCAGGTCGTCAACGCGGGTGTTTCGGGTGACACCACAGCCGGCGGCCTCGCGCGCCTCGACTGGTCGCTACCTGAGCGGGTCGACCTTGTAATTCTGGAGCTCGGTGCAAATGATGGGTTGCGGGGAATTGACCCGGCGGAAACCGAGGCCAATCTTGATGCGATCCTGAAAACTCTCGGTAAGCGAAATATTCCGGTGCTCTTCACCGGCATGCTTGCGCCGCCGAATCTCGGCCGCCAATACGCCGACGCCTTCGATGCTCTCTTCCCGCGGCTTGCGGCTCGGCATGCGGTGGTCTTCTATCCGTTTTTCCTTGAAGGTGTCGCGGCGGAGCGTTCCCTGAACCAACCCGATGGCATTCACCCGAACCCCGCCGGGGTCGACCGGATTGTCATGCGTCTGCTGCCCTTCGTGCTGCGCGCGCTTGATGCAGGATGATTTGATGAACAGCTTCCCGTTCGCACATGCCGGAGTTCTCGCCGAAGGACCTGTCACCGAATGGACGGGCTGGCAGGATTTGGTGGTCCATTGTCTTGCAGAATTTCCGGCGAAGGCGCGGGGGGTCGGGCTGCTCTATGTCACCGATCCGCTGGCGGGTGACGTGCCGGCGATTCTCGAATTTCTGAAGGAACGGACCGGCGTGGCGGAATGGAGCGGCGCGGTCGCCCCGGCGATCTGTGCCGGCGGGATCGAGTATTTCGATACGCCTGCTATGGCCATGATGGCGTTCGACCTTCCGGAGGATGCTGTCACTTCCTTTTCCGGCACGCAGTCACAGTCTGGCGCAGGGAGTCAGAACGGCGGGGCATTCGCCATCGTTCATGCCAACCCCCATGCGCCTGGTGTGATCGATGCCGTGCCGGAGGCTGCGCAAGCCACAGGCGCCTATCTGGTGGGTGGACTGGCCACGGGTGACACTCAGAATCCGCTGATTTCAGACGACGAAACCGGTTTGGCCGGCCTGCTCTTCGATCCAACCGTGCCCGTCGCGACGGGCCTGACCCAGGGGTGCTCGCCGATCGGTCCGATGCACGAGATCACCGCGATGCAGGACGAGCTGGTCGCTGAACTCGATGGGCGTCCGGCGGTTGAGATTCTCCAGGAAGATGTCGGAGAGTTGCTGGCCCGTGATCTCCGCCGGGTTGCCGGATACGTCCATGCGGCCATTCCCGTATCGGGGTCGGACCAGGCGGACTATACGGTCCGAAATCTGATGGGCATGGATGTGTCTCAGGGCCTGATCGCCGTGGCGGAGGCGCTCGAGGTCGGTGACCGCATGATGTTCGTGCGGCGTGACGCGGCCAGTGCGGTGGAGGATATGCAGCGCATGCTCGACGATCTCAAGCGGCGCGCGGGAGATCAAATTCGCGGCGCGGTCTATCACAGCTGCGTTGCACGCGGCCCCCACCAGTTCGGCCCCGGTTCGAAAGAGCTCACCATGATCGGGGAAACATTTGCCGACGTGCCGGTGATCGGCTTCTTCGGCAACGGCGAGATATCGAATGACCGTCTGTACACCTATACCGGCATCCTGAGCCTCTTCCTTGATCCGCCGGAGAACGGCGCGGAATGATCCGCCTGTTCGTCGGTCTTGGTTTGCCTGAAGGTCTGGGGGAACGCCTGACCGGATTGCGGGGCCAAATTCCGGGTGCCCGCTGGGTGCCGCGTGAGAATCTTCATATCACCCTGAGATTTATTGGTGAGGTGGATGAAGAGGCTGCCGCCGATCTCGATGCCGCTCTGATGCGGGTCGATGCTCCACCGTTCGAGCTGGTGTTACGAGATGTCGGCCATTTCGAATCCCGAGGCCGGGTCCGCAGCCTGTGGGCTGGCGTTGAACGCGACCCCGCGCTCGAGCATCTGCAGGCTAGGATCGAAACCGCCTGTCAGCGCGCAGGGATGGCGCCGGAGGGCCGAAAATTCCATCCCCACGTGACTCTGGCGCGCTGCCGGGACACGCGGACCGCGCGGATCGCAGACTTCCTTGCCGATCATGGAGGGTTTGGGGTGCCGGCATTTCCCGTCGACGCATTCGCACTCTATTCATCCGCTCTGGGACGGGGCGGTGCGGTTTATACTCGCGAAGTCGAGTATCCGCTCGGACGTACATAAACAGGAACTAACGATGCGCCTGCGCGAACATATTTCTCCCTCCGACCCGATCGTCATCCTGACAGGCGCTGGAATCTCGAAGGAATCAGGGCTGCAGACGTTTCGTGATCCCGATGGAGTATGGGCGAAGCACAAGATCGAGGATGTGGCGACGCCGCAGGCTTTCGCAACCAACCCGGATGCGGTTCTCGGTTTCTACAATTTGCGCCGTGCCCAGATGGGCGATCCCGAAATTCAACCCAACGCGGCCCACGCGGCGCTCGGCGCACTCGAGGGCATCTGGCCGGGCGGCGTTCTCCTCGTGACCCAGAATATCGATGATCTGCATGCGCGTGGCGGCAGCCGCAACCTCATCCACATGCATGGTGAGCTGGCGAAGACCCGCTGCAATGCATGCGGTGACCTGACAGAAGGTGTGGGCGACATCGAGACCGCGATGGTCTGCGGCAAATGTAGCGTGACCGGAACACTCAGGCCGCACGTTGTCTGGTTTGGCGAGATGCCGCTGGAGATGGACCGGATCGGCGGGGCACTCGCCAACTGCGGCCTGTTCGTCTCGATCGGCACCTCCGGCAACGTCTATCCGGCGGCCGGGTTTGTAGAGGAGGCGCGCAATCATGGTGCCTACACGGTCGAGCTCAACCTCGAGGAATCACTCGGCGCGAGCCTTTTCCAGGAGGGGCGCTACGGCCCCGCGACGGAGATTGTGCCGGCCTTCGTGAATGAGCTCCAGGCGCTTGCCCAAAACTAAGACATCTCTCGATGTGGTTCTGGCCGATGCGCGCGCCTGCACGGCGTGCGCCGGGCTGCCGCTCGGCCCGCTGCCGCTGGTTCGTGCGGGCGCGTCGGCGCGCCTGCTGATCATCAGCCAGGCGCCCGGCACCAGGGCGCATGCGAGCGGCTTGTCGTTCGATGATCCGTCCGGTGATCGGTTGCGGGACTGGCTCGGGATGGACCGCGATGTCTTCTACGATGAAGCCCGGGTGGCGATCATGCCAATGGGCTTCTGCTATCCCGGTCGGTTGCCGCGCGGCGGTGATGCGTCGCCGCGTCCGGAATGCGCGCCTCTCTGGCATGCACCCATCCTGTCGGCGATGCGGGAAGTTCGGCTCACGCTTTATGTGGGGAGCTACGCGATCCGGTCTTATTTGCCGGGCTACCGGACCATGACAGATGCGGTGGCCGACTGGCGCACCCACGGGGTGGGCGTCTTGCCGCTGCCCCATCCCAGTTGGCGGACGAATGGGTGGGAAAAGAAGAATCCCTGGTTCACGCAAGAGCTTTTGCCGGAACTGAAGAAACGCTTGAGCGATCTCGGGCTCTAGCCCGGGTTGGCCTCGATCTGTTCCATGTCATCGTCCGAGAATCCGAAGTGATGCCCGATCTCATGGATCAGCACATGACGGATCAGGTGGTAGAGATTTTCGTCCGTCTCGCACCAGTAGTCCAGCAGCGGCCGGCGATAGAGATAGATACGGTCGATGTCGCCGGGTGTATCCGAAAGCGACTTCTGGTCGAGGCTGACGCCGACATACAAGCCGAGAATGTCGAAGGGGCTTTCGAGTTCCATCGCCTCCATGGTCTCGTCGTCGGGAAAATTAACCACATGGATCGCCACATCCGCGACATGCCGCGACAGCGCGCGCGGGATCGTCGCGAAGGCTTCGCCCGCGATCGCCTCAAGCTCGGCAAGGGTTGGTGATGATTCGTATTTTCCGGTGGCGGCCATGACGCCCTCATATAGGGTCACTTGATCCTGACGCCAAGCGCCGTCAGGTTTGGCGCGCACAGTCACTGGATTTATAGGAGGCCGCGATGGCCGAGAAACTTGAAGGCGCGGCCCGCGATACGGCGCTGGCATCCCTCGACGGATGGGCATTGGTCGATGGCCGGGACGCGATCAGCAAGACGTTTCAGTTCGTCGACTTCAACGCGGCTTTCGGCTTCATGAGCCGCGCCGCGCTCAAGGCCGAGGCGATGAATCACCACCCCGAATGGTTCAATGTCTGGAACAGGGTCGAGGTGACCTTATCGACCCATGACGCCGGCGGCCTGACCACACTCGACATGGAGCTCGCCGCGTTCATGGACGGCGCTGTATAGGGTCTCTGCGACGCCTGTCACGTCTAACCCAACTGATCCGCCATCCAATCGGCCGACTGCAAACGGTAGCGATAGGTCCGGTTGTTGGCGATGTGGTTGCCGTCCTCGACGACCAGCAGTTCGACGGGCCCTGAGGCTTCGGACGCCAGCCGCTCGGCGTCGGTATAGGGCACCAGTCGGTCGAGTTTCCCTGCCAGCACGAAGAGCGGGCAGACGATCTTCTCGGCCACCCCTTCGAGAGACAGCCGATGCGCCATGTCGCGGGCCTCTTCGTCTGAGGTTGATTTGGTTCGTGCGCGAAACGCGGTCCGCGTCAGGTCCGGCAAATTGTCCCAGACCGCACCCCAATTGTATGGCCCGGACAGTGCGATGCAGGCCTTGAGTCGATGCTCGTACGCAGCCGCGCGAGCGGCGTAGTAACCGCCGAGGCTGACCCCCCAGAGTCCGGCCCGACCCGCATCCACATCATCGCGCAGCTCCAGCCAGTCCATTACCGCGCCGACCGGCACTTCGTAGTCGTGTCGGATCGCAAATTCATATTCGCCTTCGCCCTGCCCGGGTCCGTCAAAGGTCAGGGTCGCCAGGCCACGCGCGAGGAACAGGCTCTCATAGGATTCCATTTCCTCCTTCGAGGAATCGAGGCCCATCGCCATGACCACGACCGGTGGTCGGTCCATGTCCGCTGGCTTGCGCAGGATGCCGGCCAGCATTGAGCCCTCATAGGGGACCATCACCCGGTCACCGGCCGGCCGCAGGAACGGCAGGGCCAGACGGCGGCACTCGACTGCTTTCATGTGCGCCGATTGCATCTGGTCGGGATCGTTTACGAACAGGAACTTGGCGAAGTGGTAGCAGACCCCCGCGGTGGTCAGATGCTCGCCGGCGCTCAGCTCATACCCGTCGTCGAGGGCCTGCCGGCCCATCGCCTCGTGAATGGCGGCGCGCGCCGACCAGGCCGCGCACCAATCGTCCCAGCTCCCGATGGAAGCGGTGACTTCCTGGAAGTCCGTCAGAGGCACCCCGTTGGCGACGAAGCGCGGGGCCCAGTGGCTCAGCGCCGTTGCAACCCTTGGGTCCATTGGGTGATCACCAGACATGGACTAGCGCGCAGCCATGCGCAGCGCGCCGTCGAGGCGTAGCACCGTACCGTTGATCAGCACGTTCTCGCACATATGCATGACCAGGCTTGCGTACTCACTGGCGTGCCCAAGCCGCTTGGGAAATTCGGGTTGCTCGGACAGGCTTGCACGTGCCTCATCGGGCAGGCCGGCCATCATCGGCGTGTCGATCAGGCCCGGTGCGATCGTGTTGACGCGTATGCCGCGCGACGCGAATTCCCGCGCCGCCACGAGTGTCAGCGAGACGATGCCGCCCTTGGATGCGGCATAGGCGGCCTGGCCGATCTGGCCTTCGGTGGCCGCGACCGAGGCGGTGCTGACGATCAGGCCGCGCTCGCCGTCTTCGAAGCTGTCGGCCTCGCCAAGGTCGGCGGCGAACAGGCGCATCATGTTGAACGAGCCGACCAGGTTGACCTGGATGACGGCGTTGAACGCGTCCAGCGGCAGGGGGCCGTTGCGGCCGACAATCCGGCCCGGCGTGCCGACGCCGGCGCAGTTGACCAGCAGCCGGCCCACGCCGTTGGCGTCGCGTGCGGCCGCGATGGCCGCCTCGCCGCTGTCGGCGCTGGTGACGTCGCATTCGACGGCCGTGCCGCCAATCTCGTCGGCGACGGCATGTGCCCCGTCCATGTTGACGTCGAGCAGCGAGACCTTCATGCCCGCCTTGGCACAATGGCGGGCCACTTCGGCGCCGATGCCCGAGCCGCCGCCCGTGATTACTGCTGCCAGTCCGTTGACGTCCATCTCAATTCCCCTGATGTGTGATTCTTATTGGGCGTTGGTTCTACCGTGGCGTTTGGTTGGCTTCAATGCGGGCTCATGCGCCCCGAGGCCGTAGGCGATCCGGGTCCAGCCCGAGAATCCAGCCTTCGATGTCACGTTGTATTCGATCACGTGGGTCGCCCGGAGGACGGTGGCCGTACACGACATTGAGCATCCCGAACAATCCGACCGTTGCGTCGAACCGGTCCTCGCCATCCGCGCCCGGCCCGAAACCGTCGCGGATATCCGCCGCGAGTGCGGCGGACAGTTCGACCGCATTGTCTGCGGCCCATTTTAGCAGGGGTTCGGCATCGTCACGCCGGTCGGCCTGATTGCGCTTGGATTTGTTGGGTGCGCCGATCCTGAGCTGCAGATGGGAGTAAACCTCTCCGGGGTAGGTCTCGGCCACGATGACACCGGGCCGGTCGAGCAGGACACCCAGATTGCCGTCGAACGGCCAGATATGCAGGTCGCTTCTGGCGCGCATTGCAGGGGTGATGAGGTCGCGCCAGCCGCTGATTGCCGCCTTGCCCACCTGCTGGCCGCCCAAGGTCCAGAACAGCGGGCTCGCCGCGAACCGCAGGTCGGTTGGGTGGTCGCACACCCGGCGCAGATCGTCGATTCCCGCCACCCCAAGCCCGTCCGTAAGCTGTTTGTGCCGGGTTCCTCCGGGCTTGTCGGGATAGAAGGGTCGGCGAATGGAAATCTCGTCGGGCTTTATGGCGGGCGTGTAGAAATCCGCCCAGTGACCGCGGCCGAAACGCGCCAGCGCTGGGATGAAATGGTTGATATTTGCCTTCACGGCATAGGCTTCCGGCAGACCCAGCGGGAAATCGAACCCGGCGAACACAGTTTCGCCCGCGCCCGCGCCGGCCGACAGGCGGTCGAAGAAATCATCGAGTTGGCTAACGGGTTCGGGGGCCAGGGCCACATAGCCGCCCGTCGTCGTACGGGCTGCGCGGGCGACCCAGCGTTTGCGCGCATCTACCGACCAGTCGGCATGGGCCAGCACTGCGGGTCGGGCGAGTCCGGCGATGCGCCGGATCGCCTTTGTGTTCACCCCGCGCCGTCCTGATCGCCTTGATTGAACGATTCAAGAAATGGCACCAGCGCGGCATTAAATGCAGCGGGGTTCTCGAGGTTCGACAGATGCCCCGCCGGATCGATCTCGACATAGGTGGCGTTCGGCATCCGGGCGTGCATTTCGCGCATGCCGTCAGGCGGTGTGCCGAGATCCTGGGCGCCGCAGATCAGCAATGTCCGCAGTTCGATCTCGTGCAGCCGGTCCATAAAGTCGAGGCGGGTCATGGCGTCGGCGCAGGCGATATAGCCCTCGACCGTGTTGGCCGCGATCAGCGCCCGTGCCTGGTCCACCAGTTCGGGGCGGTTTGCACGGACATCTTCGGTGAACCAGCGCAGCGGCATACCCTTGATCAGGGGATCGAGGCCTTCGCGGGCGACCCGATCGATCAGGGCCGGGACCGTCGCGGCGAACTCGCCTGTGAAGTCCGCCCGTGTGTCGGCGAGCGCATAGGCGTTGATCCGCTCGGGCCAGCCGAGCGCGAGGGCCTGGCCGGTCATGCCGCCGATCGACAGGCCGACGAAATGACTGCGTTCGATTCCCAGCGCGTCCCAAAGCCCGACGATGTCTGAAGCGAGGTCCTCCAGGTTCCAGGGACCTGGTGGCGCGTCGGTCCCGTCATGGCCGCGCGTGTTGTATCGGAGGATGCGGTACCGGTCCGAGAGCACAGACACCTGAGTATCCCACAAGGTGTAGTTTGTGTTGAGCGAGTTCGAGAAGGTCAGCCATGGAGCATTTGTGGGGCCGTCGATCTGACAGACGAACCCGATCCCGTTGGCCTCGATACGCATGGTTTGCGTCCTATTGTGCGGCGGCTGTTGTCACCGGCTCGCCACCTCCGCCGATCGGCCCGACAGCTTTTTCGATCAACGGTATGACCTCTCTGCCGAACCGCCGGATTGAGCGCATGACCGCCTCATGGTCGGTATCGCCGATGGTCATATAGAGCGCGATATGGCTCGACCGGACCTTTTGGATTTCCTCGACAAGTCTTTCGGCGACGGTCTCCGGATCGCCGATCGGGTTCCAGGCCAGGATATCCTCTGGCGACATCTCACCTTCGAAGGGCACCTCGGGCAGCCATGGTGCGTCGAGTACGGTCTGGCCCTGGCGCAGATAGGAAGACAACCGCACCTGGTATCGCGCGTTCTCGGCAAAGGCCAGCGCCTCGGCCTTGTCGTCGGTCACGAAGCAGTAGCGCAGGGATCCAAACCGCATGGATTCGGGATCGCGGCCGGCGTCTCGCCAGGTCTCGTCGACCTGCGCGCGAATCCCCGCGAGCGTGTCGGCGTCGCGGCCGAAGCCGGTGACGAACATCGGGTGGTCGCCCATCAGGGCGCGCCGCTGGGACGCGGGGCTGTTGCCTGCAATCCAGATTTCCGGTCGCGGCTTCTGTATCGGATCGACCGTGAACCAGGTCTGGGGCATATCGATATGCTTGCCGTGAAATTCGAAGGATTCCTGGCCCAACCCCTGGGACAGGAAGTCGAGCCATTCGTCGGTGACCGCACTCGATTCCTCGAGATCGATTCCAAATCGCTTCAGCTCATACGCCTGGTAGCCGCTGCCGAGGCCGAGGATCAGCCGGCCCTCGGTGAGGTTGTCGGCGAAGGTGATGTCGCCCATCAGGCGAGCAGGCTGATACAGCGCCGGCAGGACCACCGCGGTACCCATTTTGATGCGCAATGTCTGCGGCCCCACATGCGCCGCCATCATCAGGGGTGATGGCGCCATCGAATAGTTGGTGAAGTGATGCTCGGTAAACCAGGAGACGCCGAAACCGGCGGTCTCGGCTGCCTGGATCTGCTCGACAGTTTCGGCGATGACCTGTGGCACCGTCTGGCTGCGGTGGCGGCGGTTCATCAGATTGAATATGCCGAAATCCATGAATGTTCCCCTTAGCGTGTTTTTCTTATTAACCCGGTCGCCGGTGGCGGGAGTCAAGTCGCCGCTATCCGTCCGGCGGTGTCTGCTGGCGGGCGGAATAAAGCGTGGCACCGATGATCACGGTAACGCCGATAATCGTGAAGATGTCCGGTATCTCGCCGAAGGCGATGAACGCGATGAGGGCGATCATTGGCAGCCGGATATAGTCAAACGGTGCGATCAGTGATGCGTCCGCCAGATCAAAGGCCCGGGCCACCAGAAATATGGCTGTGGTGCCGAGCACGCCCATGCCCGCGGAACGCCAGGCCGCGTCCCAACTGGGCAACTGCCATTCTGGCAATGCGATCAGGGTGAGTAGCAGGGCCGACCACAGAGTCTGATAGACGGTGATGGTGACCGTCGATTCGGTGCTGCCGAGGCGCTTCATCAGGAGGAACCAAAGCGCGTAGACGAAGGCATAACCCAGCGGCAGGATGGCCGCGGCCTCGACTGGGACGACTCCGGGACGCAGGATGATCAGCACGCCGGCGAAGCCGACGAAGATGGCGGCCCACCGCGCGATACGGACCCGTTCCCCGAACATGAAAATGGCCATCAACGTTGCGAACAGCGGAGCGGTGAATGTCAGCGATATCACGAAGGCGAGGGGCATCAGCGCGAGACCACTGAACAGAAGAATGGTCGAGACGACAGTGATCACCGCCGCCAGGAAATGCATGCCGTGGCGACGTGTGTGCAGCACACGGCCACGGTTTCTCAGGAGCCAGGGGATGGTCAAGGGCACGGCCCAGAGAAACCGCAGGGCTGAGGTCTCGAAAGACCCGACCTCGTCGGCGACATCGCGCACCAGCGCATGGTTTGCGGCGAGACAGGCGGAACCCCCGAGCATTGCCAGGATGGCAACGACGGTGCGTGGCAAGCCGAAGATGTGCGCCCTCGTATCGGTCATGTCGTGGTGGTCGTAGTGATGCGCTTGGCGGCGAGCGCCTCGCGGCGGGCGATATAGACCGCTGAACAGCCGATGATCGTTGCCCCGACGAGGGTCCAGACATCGAGTATCTCCGAAAACCAGATGAACCCGATCAGGACCGCCATCGGCAGCCGGATGAATTCGAGAGGAACAATTGCCGACGCCTCTGCGAGACTCATCGCCTTCGTCAGCATCAGATGTGCCACGGTCGTGGTCACACCAATGGCAAAGGTCACCGCGATCATGATTGGGCTGGGCCAGACCCAGAACACGACCGCCGGGATGAAGGTGAAGAACGTGATGGCGAGATTGAAAGTCAGGACGATCGCGCGGGTGCTGTCCTCCTGGGACATGACCCGGATCAACAGCACGTTGACTGCGATCGACATGGCGCTACCCAGTGCGAGCAGCGCGCCGAGTTGCACGGTCTCGACACCTGGCCGGACGACGATCAACACGCCGATGAAACCGATGATGGTTGCCGTCCAGCGCCGGGCGCGCACGACCTCGCCGAGGAAAATTGCGGCCAGGATCGTGGCGAAAAGGGGTGAGGTGAAGTTGAGTGCGACGGCCTCGCCCAGGGGCATGATCGCGATGGCCGTAAACCAGGCCAGGGTGTTCACGGCGGACAGCGCGCCGCGAATGAGGTGCAGTTTCGGGCGTTTGACGCGCAGATCCGAGAAATCCCACCCTCGAAGAATCAGGGGCAGCATGAATATCAAACCGAACGTCGAACGCAGGAAGCCGATCTGGAACGGGTGCAGCTCGGTGCTGGCGAACCGCACGAGCCCGTGGCCGATAGAGAACAGAACCATCGCCCCGACCATCAGGGAAATTGCGACGACGGTGGGGGACATGGTGGAGAGGCGGCTGGGCATGGTCGATCACAATAGAACAGCGGTGCGACGCCTCGATAGTCGGCTTCTGCGTGGCTGGGCTGCGCATTCGGCTCTGTGAAACCGTGTTCGCGGACTATGAAGGGACCGCCCGGTTGGGCATAATCGGGATAGGCTGGGCTCGTTGACAGTGGTCGATGGGCTGTTGTTTATCAGCGGTGCAGCGGATCAGGTGCTGGACCCGAAACCAGAACAAACAATTCAGGGCGGACAGATGAGCAAGAAGGTGTACGCGGACGCGAAGTCTGCACTCGATGGACTTCTCCACGATGGAATGACGATTCTCGCGGGTGGGTTTGGCCTGTGCGGTATTCCCGAGCACATGATCCTGGCGATCCGGGATTCGGGTGTGAAGGATCTCACCGTTGCGTCGAACAATGCCGGTGTCGATGAATTCGGTCTTGGGCTCCTGCTGCAGACGCGACAGGTGAAGAAGATGATCTCGTCCTATGTGGGGGAGAACAAAACCTTCGAGGCGCAGTTTCTCGCCGGCGAGCTGGAGCTCGAATTCAATCCGCAAGGCACGCTGGCCGAGCGCTGTCGCGCCGGGGGCGCCGGAATTCCGGCCTTCTACACCAAGACGGGTGTCGGCACGCTCATCGCCGAAGGCAAGGAAACCAAGGATTTCGACGGTCAGACCTATCTGATGGAACGTGGCCTGACTGGTGATCTGGCGATCATCAAGGCCTGGAAGGGCGATACGGCGGGCAACGTTGTGTTCCGCAAGACTGCGCGCAACTTCAATGCGCCGATGGCGACGGCAGGCAAGGTCTGCGTCGTCGAGGTGGAGGAGTTGGTCGAGCCGGGTGAGCTTGATCCCGATGGCATTCACCTGCCCAGCATCTACACCCATCGGATCTTCCAGGGTCAGGATTTCGAGAAACGCATCGAGTTTCGGACCGTGAGTGATGGCTGACCGGAAGACCCGTGCAGCGACGATGGACCGGAAGACGAACGACAGAATGAAGGAGACGGATTATGGCTTGGACACGCGATGAAATGTGCGCCCGCGCGGCGTTGGAACTCGAAGATGGCTTCTATGTGAACCTCGGCATTGGCATGCCGACAAAGGTGGCGAATTTCATTCCCGATGGCATGGATGTGAATTTCCAGTCGGAGAACGGCATGCTCGGCATGGGTCCGTTCCCGACTGACAACGAGGTCGATGCCGATCTGATCAACGCCGGCAAGCAAACCATCACCGAGACGCCGAAATCTGTGTACTTCGACAGCGCGCAATCCTTCGCAATGATCCGCGGTGGGCACATCAACATGTCGATCCTCGGCGCGCTGCAGGTGGCCGAGAATGGTGATCTCGCCAACTGGATGATCCCTGGCAAGATGGTCAAAGGCATGGGCGGCGCGATGGATCTGGTCGCTGGCGTCAAGCGGGTGGTGATCCTGATGGATCACAACGCCAAGGACGGCACGGCCAAGCTGCTTAAGGAATGCAACCTGCCGCTCACGGGTGCTGCGGTGGTCGACGACATCATCACCGAACTGGGCGTATTCCGGATCGGCGACGGCGGTGTGCACATCCAGGAACTCGCGCCGGACGTCACGGTCGATGAAGTGCGCGAGCGGTCCGAAGCCACCATCGTTACCCAGTAGTCACCGAGAACGCCGACTTGTTTTGGGCGTTTGGAAATCAGCGAGACCCCATGCCGCATGACCTGCCGTATGGGGCCTTTTTGCTGGGAGAATCCAGGCTGTGAATCGTGATGCTGTCATCGGTGTCGCCGCCGGCTTCGTCGTGATGCTGCTGTTCGCAGGGATGCTGGTGGTCTCGCGGTTTGGCGCCACCTCGAGCCTCACCGTTTACGATATGGCCGGCTTGCGTTTCGGCATTGCGGGCCTATGCACGTTGCCGATCATCCTGCGGATGCGCTGGCCGCGTCTCGAAATCTGGAAAGTGCTGGTCATCGCCGCAACCTCAGGGGCGCCATTCGCGCTCTTCCTTTTTGGTGGCATGTCGTTTGCCCCGGTCGCCCATGGCGGGATCGTGACCAACGGCGCCATGCCGGTCATTGCGGCCGGGATCGCCTGGTTCGTTTTCGGGAATCGTCTCGGCGGGTGGCGCGTGGTCGGGATTGTCATGATTGTCGGCGGCGTGCTGGCGACAGGCTGGGATGCGTTGGCCAACGGGATGCCCGGGCAGTGGCGCGGGCATCTGCTGTTCCTCGGTGCTGCGGCGTGCAACGCCACCTTCCTGACCACGGTGCGTGGCTGGGGCATCACCGCGTTTCAGTCTCTGATCATCGTGAACGGGGTCAATCTGGCGCTCTATGTGCCGCTCTGGCTTCTCTTCCTGCCGAGCAATCTTGCCGCGACGCCCTGGCCGGAAATTGCGTTGCAGGGTGTCTACCAGGGCATCGTCGCGGCGTTTTTTGCGTCGATCATGATTGCCCACGCCGCGCGCATGCTGGGCGGCATGCGTCAGGCTGCGATGATGTCCGGGGCCCCGGCGGTGGCCGTGCTCATTGCGATTCCGGCCCTGGGTGAAATCCCGTCCACCATCAGCATCATCGGCGTGGTCGTTGTCACCGCAGGAATCCTGGTCGCCCTCGGTCCGGGCCTGTTGTCGGGTGTCGCGTCACCAGCTGTGGCGAAGTCGAAGCCATGAACGCGAGACTGCCCAGCTTTGCCGTCGGGTTGGGCTGCGGACTTGTGGTGCCGTTCATCTGGGGCGGCTGGATTGTGGCATCGCGGTTTGGCGTGCTCAACGCGCTAACCCCATTCGACGTGACGGCGATCCGGGTCGGAGTTGCCGCCATCATCGTGTTGCCGTTGCTCCTGACCCGGGGTCTGGCGGGGCTGCCCTTATGGAAGGGCGCGGTCCTTTCCTTTGGCGTCGGCGTTCCCTTCGCATTGACCTCTTTCGGGGGTATGGCGTTGGCGCCGGTGGTTCACGCGGGTGTCCTGACGAACGGGGTGATGCCGATCTTCGCCGCGATCATCGGTTACTACTGGCTGCGCGAACTGCCGGCACGGTCACAGATCGGCGGCATGCTCCTGATTGTGGTCGGGGGTGCGATGGTGGGTGGCGACAGCTTCAGTCTCGATGCGGCGCCGGGGCAGTGGCTTGGTGATCTGTTGCTGATCGGCGCGGCGGTATGTTTCGCCCTTTATATGACGGCGCTGCGCCGCTGGAACGTCACGATCCTGCAGGCCATCATCGCCGTCCCGACGATAAGTTCGGCGATCTATATTCCGGTCTGGCTGTTGTTCTTGCCGTCGGGGCTCTTGCAGTTCGACAATTTTCCGCCGTGGCAGGAGGTGGCGCTGCAAACCTTTTATCAGGGGATCATTGCCAGTTTCATCGTGGTGATTCTGATCACGCGGGCGACAAAGTCGCTCTCGGCAACGACGGTGGCGGTTCTGCTTGCGGGTTCACCCGCACTGGCGGTGTTGTTCGGAATTGCGCTTCTTGAAGAGGTGCCGAGCGGGCTTGCCTGGGCCGGTCTGGCCGTGACGACAATGGGCATGGTGTTGGCAGTCGGACGCCGCGCAAGAACATAGTTCGCGCGAGAATCTTCGGGATCGTCAGCATCTCGTGTACATATCTGAATTGCAGAAATCAGCCTGTTTTGGCAGATTGGCGCCTGGGGGGTTCAATGAGCAGATCTTTGTTCGACAAGTACGGCGGTTTTGCGAGCGTCAGCAAGGTCGTGTCTGCGTTCTACGACAAGGCTGTCGACTCCGACATCATCGGGCCGTACTTCGACGATATCGACATGCGCGCGCAGGTCGATCATCAGACAAAGTTCATTTCATCCCTAATGGGTGGTCCGGCGAGCTATTCCGACGAGGCGCTGCAAAAAGTGCATTCGGGGCTGCATATTGACCGAACCTCATTCGAGGAAATGGTAAAACTGCTGCACGAAACGCTTGAGGAATTTGCCTTTGAGCGCGCGGACATCGAACAGATCATGCATGAGATCAATTCGCGCGCCGACATCGTCATCACCCGGCACGATTCGTGACGGACGCCGCCCAGGACATCTCAATGGACATGGAGCAATTTCGCTCCATGCTGCTCGATTCCGTTGGGGTGGGACTGGCGGTCGTGGATCATGACGGCTTCGGCGTGTTGCTCCACAACGCGATGTTCGGCGAATGGTTCCCGGATATCGTTGCCGGCGATTCTACGTTCGCAGACGTGTTGCCGAAGTTCGATGCGGAACTCGTGACGCAGAAAATAGCAGAGGGCGAGACCTGGAAATGCGAGGTCGAGGTCAAACCGAAGCGGCGTGCGATTTCACTCGCCGTCGAGTTTGTGCCGGCCGCTGGCGCCGGCCATGGCGAAATTATGGTTCAGTGCCAGAATATTTCGAAGATCAAGGAACTCGAATACATGATCGAGTCCTATTCGAAGATGATCGAGCGCCAGAACCGTGATCTGAAAAAGGAAAAAGAACGGGTCGAGAAACTGCTGCTCAACATCATGCCGCAGCAGGTTTATGAGGAGTGGAAGGAGTTCGGGGTCACCACGCCGCAACGCTTCGATAGCGCCTCGGTCCTCATGCTCGATTTTGTCGGCTTTACCCAAATGGCGGTTTCGCAAGAACCGACCAAGCTTATCTCCGAGCTGAACGATATCTTCACGTCCTTCGATCGGATCGTTGAACAGTTCGGTTGCGAGAGGCTCAAGACGATTGGTGACGCCTATGTCGCCGTGTCCGGGCTACCGGAACAGAATCCTGATCACGCGCGCAACATCGCCCGTGTGGCGCTGCGTTTCGTGCGATATCTCCACCGCCGAAACGAGAACAGCGAGTTTGAGTGGAAATGCCGCGTCGGCATCAACACCGGGGCCGTGATCGGCTCGGTCGTGGGTGTCCAGAAATATGTCTACGACATCTTCGGGCCGGGCGTGAATCTCGCCGCCCGGATCGAGGCAGTGTGCGAGCCGATGGAGATTCTCGTCGGCCAGGGCACCTACGACGAAATCCAGAACGAGTTCAGGCTAAGCGATTTTGGCGAGCACGAGATCAGGGGGTTCGGGCCGCAGCAGCTCTACCGCCTCGACGGTGATTTCACCCCGGCAAACGACAGCATCTAGCGCCGGCTCAGGCCGGGAGCCGCAGCACCATGCGGTTGATTGCGTTCATGACCTTGTAAAGCTCATCGAACTGGCGCTTGAACGCGTCGTAGTCGAGGTCCGAGCGCTTCTCTCGGATGGCGGCGTGAATCTCGGCCAGCGACCTGTTGCCATCGCAGAGTGCCACGATCGGCCGCGACAGCGTCGGCACCGCCATGGTGGTTTTCAGTCCATCGGTCGTGACGGTGATTTTGCCGCCGGTCGGCAGGGCCTTGGCTATGTCTTCGGCATTCAGGTTCGGCAGGTGGGGAGTGACCTGTGGGTCGGCGGTGCTGGGTAGGGCCACGGGGTTATCATCTCGCACCGCGTAGAAGATGTGCTTCTTGAGATTCCCGGCGAACGATTCTGCGAAGCTCGCCCGCGTGATCTGATCCTGTTCGTGCAGGTGTTTCAGGATACGCGGGTCGCTGACCAGCCAATCCGGATCATAACGGTAGGGCTCGATGAAGCCCGTCAGGCGCAGGCTGGCCTGCGTAACGAAGTCGGCGATTTCGGGCACCCGGTAGGCCCGGTCGCGCGAATGCAGGAACAGGTCATAGATCCCCGGATCGCCGCCGCCGACGTGGTCGCGGATCAGGTCGTTGCGCATGATCCATGATGTGTTGGGCAAATCCGCCGCCAGCCGTTTGGCCATGGCGACCCGTTCATCGTCTGGTATCGCGCCGCCCGGGGCGATCGTCCGCAGCATGTCCTGCATGTGATAGACGCCGGTGCGGCCATATTCGCCATAGACCATGACCCCGATACCCCCATCGGGCGCGAGCTGTCCGGCCAGCGCCGTAAGCCCGGCGTCGGGGTCTTCGAGATGGTGCAGCACACCGCAGCAATCGATGTAGTCCCATGGGCCGGGTGCCACTTTGGCGACGTCGAGCAGGGAGCCGGTCACGAAACGGATATTGTCCAGCCCACGCATCTTGGCGCGCGCCTGTGCCACCGCTTGGCTGGGGCCGCTCAGGTCGAGATGGACGACCTCGCCGGGCACGTCTGCATCGCGCATGTGCTGGGCCAGCATGATCGCGGCGTCGCCGGTGCCGCCGCCGGCGACCAGCGCCTTCATTGGCTTCGACAGGTCCCGCGCGCCGCCGAACACATAGTGATTCAGCTCGAACAGGTTGCTGGGCGAGCCGGCAATCAGGCGGGTTTTCTCGTCGTCCGGATTGCGTTCGGGATAGGGGTAGGATTCATACTGGGATTGTACGCGTCGATCGCGCGCGTTGGTGTTGTTTGAGACGGGGTCGGTCATGGGTGTCTCCGCCGTCTAAATCGTGCCGGTGCGTCAGCCATCAATATCGATGACCAGCCGACCCGTGGCCTGGCGTCCTTCGAGCATGGCGAGGGCCTTGGCCACGTCGGCCAGCGGCAGCACCTGAGACACATGAGGGTTCAGTTTCCCGTCGGCCCACCATTGGGCGAGCTCCGCGAAACCGTCCCGGAAGGTCTCTGGTTCACGTGTCCGGTAGGCGCCCCAATAGACGCCGACGATCGAGATGTTTTTGACCAGCAGGTAGTTTGATGGAAACTCCGGCACATCGCCGCTGGCGAAGCCGATCACGAGCAATCGGCCGGACCAGGCCAGCGAACGCATCGCAGTTTGCGCCAACGCGCCACCAACCGGATCGTAGACGACATCGACGCCCTGTCCGTCGGTGATCTTTTTCAATGTGCCGCGTAGATCCTCTTCGGCGTAATTTATCAAATGATCAGCACCGCGCGCACGGGCCAGTTCGAGCTTCTCCGCCGTGGATGCTGCCGCGATGACGGTCGCGCCCAGCGCCTTGCCGCACTCGATAGCCGTCAGGCCGACACCGCCGCCGGCGCCCAGAACGAGCAATGTCTCGCCGGCTTTCAGCTTCGCCCGGTGGACCAGCGCCAGGTGGGACGTGCCGTAGGCGACGGGAAACGCCGCCGCCGTCATGTTGTCCATGCCATCGGGGATGTGAAATACGGTGGTGGCTTCGCAAACCGCCTGCTCGGCATATGCGCCAGCGGACACGACGGCCATCACCCGGTCGCCGGGTTTGAAATCGGTGACGCCGTCGCCGACTTCCATGACCTCGCCCGCGCCCTCGAGGCCGGGTGCGAAGGGCAGGTCGGGCTTCTCCTGATATTGTCCGCGCACAAGGACGCAATCCGCGAAGTTCACCCCGGCGGCGCGCATCCGGATGCGGACCTGGCCGGGGCCGAGGGCCGGTTCGGGCAGCTCGCCCAATTCGAGGGTGTCCGGGTCGCCCCAGTCCTTGCAGATGATTGCGCGCATCAATTTCGTACTCCTGCCTGACGAGACGCCGAACGTGGCTGAATTTTGTAACGCGCCGACCTCGCGACCCGCTCAATTGATTTGGACCGGGTTGTACCGGTCGGTCAATGCCTCTTGTTGCCTCGGCCCCGGAGGCCATGCAAGTAAGGTCCGATGAGCGACACGAGAATGCGTGGATATTTTGGAATTGGCGTCGAGGGAATCTCGAAGCCGATGAATGTGGGCGCGATCATGCGCACCGCCCACGCATTCGACGCGAGCTTCGTCTTCACGATCGACGCGGTCTACGCCAAGCGTGAAGGCGGGCGATCGGATACCTCGGATGCGCCCGAGCATCTGCCGCTGCATGAATTCGATACGCTCGATGATTTTCGCCTCCCGCGCGGCTGCGACCTGGTCGGGATCGAACTCATCGAGGACTCCACCGATTTGCCGAGTTTTCGGCACCCGCGCCAGGCCGCCTACGTGCTGGGCCCGGAACGAGGATCCCTGTCTCCGGCGCTCGTCGAACGCTGCGACCATGTGGTGAAAATTCCCACCCGCTTCTGCGTCAATGTCGGCGTGGCGGCGGCGATCGTGATGTATGACCGGGTGTTGACCCTGGGCCGATATCCACCGCGCCCGATGACGCCGGGGGGCCCGCTCGAGGCGTTGCCCGAGCATGTGCATGGCAACCCCGTGCTTCGGCGTCCCCGGAACTGAGAAAAGGCCGAACAATAACAAGACGTTGATCGGTTCGGGGCTTGGCAAGACTCGGCGCAGCTTGGTATTGGCCGAGTCATGATCGCAATCACCAGATTTTCCCTTTTGGCAGCGGCCCTTGTGCTGACAGTGGCGTTCCTGGCGCCGTCCACCGGACATGCGCAGGAAGCCAAGCGTATTGGTCAGCATGGCGACTGGGACGCCTACACACGCGGTACCGGAAACAGCCAGTTTTGCTACATGGTCTCGAAGCCGCAGACCGCGAGCCTGCAGTCGCGGCGCGGCGAGATTTTCTTCCTGGTTTGGCACCGGCCCGGCCAGAAAGAATTCGATGTGGTGCAGGTCGATATTGGCTACCCATTCAAGGACGCATCCGAAGTCGAGGTGCGCATCGGTGGGGATTCCTGGTCCCTGTTCACCAAGGATGAGAGCGCCTGGGCTTACAAACAGGCCGATGATGTGGCGCTCGTCGCGGCACTGCGCAAAGGCGCGCGCATGACGGTTAAGGGAACGTCCAGCCGGAACAACCCGACCACCGATAGCTATTCCCTGAAGGGAACGAGCGCTGCATACGCCGCCATCAACAAGGCGTGTGGCCGCTAGAGCGGATAGTCGCGCGCGGGGTCGACGCCGGCATCCCGGATGAACTTCGAAATTCGCCGCACCTCGGCGGGGTCCAATGTGTGTTGGGGGTGGTGAAATTCAGCGAAGTGCTCGTTCAGCCGAAATCCGATTCTGCCCCCGTGTCGCTGCTCAATTGTTCCCCCCAGTTCCTCGATAACTGATTCGACGGCCCGGGGCGCTATGTTGGCGCTGACCGGATGGGCAAACAGGGAATGCAGTACCTTGCGGTGTTTGTGATTCATGATCGGCCTTCGCGTCTGTGGTCTGAGTGTCGACGCCACCCAGTCTGGGCTTGCGGACGGAAGTTGCATTGATCTAGCTCAGAACCGTGGTTGCAATCGGTTGCGTTCACCCGCCGTCGGGCCTATGTGAACCGTCATGCCGATCACATCCGAACAATTCGCAGCCCCGGCGGCTGATGGCGACGGCCCGATTAACCTGATCGGGATGAATCGGGCTGAACTGACGGCGACCCTTGAGACCCTCGATGAGCCGCGGTTTCGCGCCGATCAGCTGTTCAAGTGGATCTACGGGCGCGGCGCCACCGAGTTCGACCAGATGACCAATCTGTCGAAAACCCTGCGCGCCAAGCTGGCCGACCGCTATGTCGTCGCCCGACCGCAGATTTCGCAAGACCTTTCCTCGAACGACGGAACCCACAAATGGCTGTTGCGCCTGGATGACGGGAACGAGGTCGAGTGCGTGCACATTCCGGAATCCGACCGCGGCACCTTGTGCGTATCGAGCCAGGTCGGCTGCACCCTGAATTGCCGGTTCTGTCATACGGGCACCCAGCGCCTGGTGCGCAATCTCGGCCCGGCGGAGATTGTCGGGCAGATCATGCTGGCGCGTGATCATCTGGGCGAATGGCCGACTGCGGAACGGCCGTCCATCTACGAGCGCGAACTCAGCAACATCGTCATGATGGGCATGGGCGAGCCGCTCTACAATTTCGACAATGTATCGGCGGCCCTGAAGATCGCCATGGACGATGCAGGGATCGCGATTTCGCGCCGCCGCATCACCCTGTCGACCGCCGGCGTCGTGCCCCTGATCGAGCGGTGCGGCACCGAGCTTGGGGTGAATTTGGCAGTGTCCCTGCACGCGGCGCGCAACGACCTTCGTGACGAGATCGTGCCGATCAACCGCAAATATCCGATCGAGGAACTCATGGCGGCATGCCGGGACTATCCCGGCGTGCGCAACTCCCGACGCATCACCTTCGAGTATGTGATGCTGCGTGGCGTCAATGACAGCGATGCCGATGCGCGCGAGTTGGTGCGTGTAATCGCGGGGATCCCGTCGAAGGTCAATTTGATCCCGTTCAATCCGTGGCCGGGCGCGCCCTATGACCGCTCGACAGACGAAAGAATCGAGGCGTTTGCCGAGATCGTTCGCGCTGCGGGCTATCCGTCGCCGGTGCGCACCCCGCGCGGCGAAGACATCATGGCGGCCTGCGGACAGCTCAAGTCCGAAAGCGAGCGCCCGAGCCGCACCGCAACCGGCTGATATTAAAAAGGTTTTTCCTCTCGCGCATTCGTGTTCTTGCCTGTTTGGCCCCGCGCCACTACTTTCAGGGCAAGGGAAGAGGACACCACACCCAAGATCCGTGAGCGCAACTGACGCGGGATCGACGGGACATGATCGACGATTTTATAATGGGACTGGCCCTCGCCATTTTTGGCGGGACACTTGCTGTCATTGGTTTGCCGACCATACGGCGTTGGCGTATGCCCTCTCTGACACCACATCACTCAAGCCGCACCGGTCGCGCCGTGCGCGTCGTGATGTCGACGCTGGCAATCGGCACCGGCGTTCCGCTGGCGTTGGCCGGGCTGGCCATGGTCGCGGCGGCTCTGGCCGGCATGCGGATAATCTGGCCAATCTGAGTTCAGAAATCCGTCCGTGATTGCCAGCACCTGTGCTTGCTACAGGGACGGGCGCGACTATACTCCGCCGCGATTTACGCAGAAGCAAAACGGATCAGAGACATGGCGTCAGATGACGTGAAAAAAGTCGTGCTCGCCTATTCGGGTGGCCTCGATACTTCGGTCATTCTCAAATGGCTGGTGGAGACCTATGACTGTGAGGTGGTGACCTTCACCGCCGATCTGGGCCAGGGCGAGGAGCTTGAGCCGGCCCGGGCCAAGGCCGAGATGTTCGGCGTCAAGGAAATCTACATCGAGGATCTGCGCGAGGAATTCGTGCGCGACTACGTGTTCCCGATGTTCCGCGCCAACGCGTTATATGAGGGCGTGTACCTGCTCGGCACCTCGATTGCCCGGCCGCTGATCGCCAAGCGCCAGATCGAGATCGCACATGAAACCGGCGCCGATGCCGTGTCCCATGGCGCGACCGGCAAGGGCAATGACCAGGTACGTTTCGAGCTCGGTTATTACGCACTCGACCCCGACATCAAGGTGATCGCGCCGTGGCGCGAGTGGGACCTGACGTCGCGGACGAAGCTGATTGAATTCGCCGAGAAGCACCAGATTCCGATCGCCAAGGACAAGCGTGGCGAGGCGCCGTTCTCCGTGGATGCGAACCTGCTGCACATCTCGGCGGAGGGCAAGGTCCTCGAGGATCCCTGGCACGAGCCCGAGGAGTATCTGTTTTCACGTTCGGTCTCACCCGAAGCAGCGCCGGACACGCCGACCTATATCGAGATCGGCTTCGAAGCCGGCGATCCCGTCTCGATCGACGGCGAGAAGATGTCGCCCGCGACGCTCCTCACGAAACTGAACAAGCTCGGCGGCGCGAACGGAATTGGCCGGCTCGACCTGGTCGAGAACCGCTTCGTCGGCATGAAGTCGCGCGGCGTCTACGAGACGCCCGGTGGCACCGTCATGCATGTCGCGCACAGGGCGATGGAATCGCTCACCCTTGACCGGGAGGCCACGCACCTCAAGGACGAGTTGATGCCGCGCTACGCGAAACTCGTCTACAACGGCTTCTGGTTCGCGCCGGAGCGCGAGATGATCCAGGCGCTGGTCGACAAGAGCCAGGAGCATGTCTCCGGCACGGTCCGGCTAAAGCTCTACAAGGGCAATGTGGTCGTGGTCGGCCGGAAATCGCCGAACAGCCTCTATTCCCTCGACCATGTCACCTTCGAGGATGACGAGGTCTATGACCAGCGTGACGCCGAGGGCTTCATCAAGCTGCAGGCCTTGCGCCTGCGCCTCGCCAAGGCGCTGCGGGACTAGGGGCGGGACGCCCGACCGGGTCTAGCCCTCGATCTTCGCCATTTCGGCCATCTTCTCGTCGGCGTCGTCGGCCTTGTTGTAATCCTGAGCCAGGCGTCCGTCGCCGGCCGGGCTCTTGCAGGTGAAGAAGAGACAATGTCCCTCCACCGGCAGAATACCGTGGCGCATGTTGCGCGAGATATGCACGAGGTCGCCCGGCTCGATCGTGGTGGTCTCGTCGCCGAGCACCATGCGCAGCTTGCCCTCGAGGACGTAGATGAACTGTTCCTCGTTGGGGTGAAAATGCGGCGGGGGTGCGACCCCTTCGTCGTAGCGGACGAGGCCGACCTTCATGAACTCGCCGATGAACGTCTTCATCAGCGCCGGCGCGGTGTCGTCGGGCTGGTATTCAATTTCATTGGTGCGATAGATCGACATCGGTGTGTTCCCCTTATGTGTTCTGCTTTTTGAAACCCTAGCTGAGCCCCGGCCAGGCCGCCACATCGAGCACGAAGGGGTGGAGCCAGACGAGACCCAGATAGATCGCGACGGTCAGCAACAAACGCCACCAGCCGATCCCGGGCCAGTCGAAGCTGGTACGCTTCGACAGGATGGCGCCGAAGGGGACGAGGCTGGTGGTCAGCATGATCGGGCCCCAGTCCGCGCCAAACAGGAACTCGCGCCGCCTGTCGATGCGGAACATCCCGACCACGCTCAGGATCAGAAATCCGGCAAACAGGATGATGGCGCGTGTGTCGCCGTTGACGACGAGATGCGCCGCGGCCCACAGGGACATGCCGTTGAGGAACGGGTGCCGGGTGATGCGGATGATGCCGCGTGTCAGATCGCGGCCAGGCTCGTCGGGTTTGTTTCCGGCGATTGTCGGTGACGGGGTGGTCACGCCGCAGACGATCAGGAACAGCGCCAGCGGCATCGCGAATGCGGGGAGCCAGAGCAGAGCGTCCGGCGTTTTCCAGAGTTGTTCGATCGGCGCGCGTATGAACGCCAGCACCATCCAGGCAAACACCGCGACCATTAAAATCGAGTAGTAGGCGAGGAACCGCGTTTCCCCCAACTTTTCGATCAACGCCAACCGGACGGGCATGCTCGACAGCATGAAGTGGCCACCCACGAACAGCGCGGTTGCGGCAAAAAGCACATCCAGACTGCCGACCATGGTTTCCCCCTGTAGTCCTCAAATGTAGCGCCGATTATCTGTTCGGAATGCGGGCGCGTCCAGTCACACCCTCCTGCATGTTACCGGGCCTGCATGCGAGCCGGAGGTGTGCTAGTCAGGGATATGACCGATACGAATGAAACCAACGAAACCAACGACACGAACGACACCGGGGATGCGCTCCCCACGACCGACCCGGTCGCGGCGGTGATCCTCGAACAGCTCGCGGCGGCGAAGCCGGGCGGGTCGCTCTCGCCCGAAGACGTGGCGCGCGCTGTCGCAGATGCGCGGCGCAAACCCAACGATCCGCCCGATCTCTGGCGGCGCTATATGTCGGCCGTCAAGCAACAGGCGATTCACCTCGCCCGCGCCGGTTCGATCCAGGTGCTGCGCAAGGGCCAGCCGGTTGAGGACCCTGCGCGCGTAAAGGGCGTCATCCGCTACCGGTTGCCGACCCTGCGCGCGTAAAGGGCGTCATCCGCTACCGGTTGCCGACCTAGGAACTACCAGACGGGCGGATCGATACCGTTTTGGCGGCACGCTGCCGTGACCGTATTGGCCAGCAGGCAGGCGATCGTCATGGGGCCGACCCCGCCGGGCACCGGCGTGATCGCGCCGGCGACCTCGACCGCAGACTCGAAATCCACATCGCCGACGAGGCGCATCTTGTCAGGGTCGTCATCCGTGGGTGCGGCGATCCGGTTGATGCCCACATCGATGACGGCCGCCCCGGGCTTGATCCAGTCACCCTGAACCATCTGTGGGCGACCGACGGCGGCGACCAGGATATCGGCCCGGCGGCACACATCCGCCAGATCCTTCGTTCGCGAATGCGCGACCGTCACGGTGCAGCTCGCCTGCGTGAGGAGTGCGGCCATCGGCTTGCCGACGATGTTGGAGCGCCCGAGCACGACGGCGTCGAGCCCGGACAGATCGCCCAGCCTGTCCTCGAGCATCATGCGACAGCCCAGCGGCGTGCACGGGACCATTGCGGCATCGGGCCCCGTCATCTGGCCGGTCGCGAGACGCCCGGTGTTGATCACGTGGAAGCCGTCCACGTCCTTGCCGGGGGCGATGGCGTCGATCACGGCGTTGGGGTCGATCTGGTTCGGGACCGGCAGCTGCACCAGAATGCCGTGGACCGCCGGGTCGTTGTTGAGCTGCTCGACCAGCGCCAGCAGCTCGGCCTGGCTGGTGGAATCGTCGAGGCGATGGTCGGTCGCGGTGATGCCCGCTTCGGCCGCGGCCTTGCCCTTGTTGCGCACATAGACCTGGCTCGCCGGATCGTCCCCGACCAGGACCACGGCCAGGCCCGGGGTCAGGCCATGGGCGTCCTTGATGCGGGTGACGTTCTCGCCGATGCGCCCGCGCAGGGCCTCGGCAAACCCCTTGCCGTCGATGATCTTGTCCGCGTGTGGATTGGTCATTTTGTCAGCTCTCCCCGGCCGGCGAGCCCGGCGCTTTCAATCGGCGTTATCAACCAACGCCTCTAGCATGGAGATGAGAGTCGGGCCATCGCCGGGAATGCGAACCAGCTTGTTGCGCCCGGTGGCGCCGGTGATCACCGACAGGGTGGATTTCGGAACGCCGAGCGCCTTGGCCAGAAGCGCGAGGACAGCCGCATTGGCCTTGCCGTCGGCGGGTGGCGCGGTCACAGAGACTTTGAGGACGGGTCCCGAGCCTGTGTCGAGAATGCCAATGATCGCGTTGCGTCGGGCGCGTGGCGTGACACGCAGCCGGAGGCGAACGGAGTCCTTATCGATTTCCCAGGGTTGGTTTCCCATGGTCTGTTGTCCACGGGGAGGGGGCGGTTAACGCAGCAGCAGTCCGGGGATGAATTGCTGCAGGAAGCCGAGGATCAGGATGACGATCAGGGGCGACAGGTCGATGCCGCCGACCGATGGAATCACCCGCCGGATCGGGCGCAGCGCCGGATCGGTGATCCGGTAGAGGAAGTCGCCGATCTGATAGACGAGGCGGTTGGACGTGTTGATCACGTTGAACTGGACAAGCCAGGTCAGGACGATCGAGATGATCACGGCCCACATATAGAGGCCGATGACCGTGCTGATGAGGTTGGCGATGGCGAGCATGTTTTTCGATCCGCAGCTGCGAAAAATGCGCGTCAGAAACGCGTTGTGATAGCGGCTGCGAGACTAGCCAGCGCCCGTGCGCCTGTCCAGTAACGCGGCGGTTATGACCCCATGTGCGGATGACTTGACAGGGACGGCGGCCCGCACCCATATTCCCGCCGCGCTGCGGGACCCGCATTCGACGTCAGGGGGCCGCGCGCACGCCGTTTTCGGCATCGGTGGGGCCGTAGCTCAGTTGGGAGAGCGCTACGTTCGCAACGTAGAGGTCGTCGGTTCGATCCCGTCCGGCTCCACCAAATTTTCCCGAACACCCAAAGTAGCCGAGCGCTGATCCGCATTGGCTTTCTCAGTATCCGCGCGGACCGGTGTGCACGGTCTGGCGATGCCTGCACGTTTTCGGGCTCGGAGACTCGCCCGCTTGCGCAACAATTGGGAGGTGATGATCGCCCAACCGCGCAACAGCCTGAGGGGCGGGTGAAACACTACTTGCGTGTTTATCAATGGGGAGGGTCATGTGACGCCTCACAAATCTGGCGCTAGCAGATGTCGAGGCCGTACATGACCACACTGAAGGACTTCGTTAGAGACACGCTTTCGCAGATTGCAGAGGCGGTCGATGAGTTTGAGAGCAGTCAAACCGGCACCGACCAAAATGCCGCCACTGCTCGACCGGAAATAGCCACGGATCCGAGCGATGCTTCGAAATCTACTGCCGCTGCCGGCTTCCTCTACCTGGGATACCGTGAGGGGTATGCGACGATCGTGGACTTTGATGTTGCAGTCACAACCGAAGAGAACGAGGCGAAGAAGGCCGGAGGTGGAATCAAGGTGGTGCCGTTCCGCGTGGAGGGTGGTCTTGAATCCGGTGTTGCCAATACCTCGGTAAGCCGAGTGAGTTTCCGTCTCCCACTTAAGCTCACTTAAGGCTTCACAATCTGCCCCCCTCGACGGGACAACGGGACCGAATTGCAGACCGTAGGACGGACCAATCGAAAGAGTGTAGCTATGAAGAAGGAAACACTGCTGGCACCGGGAACCGCCATCTTGCTGCTCGCCTTGATAGGCGGAGCAATCCTGTTGGTGTTTGTTGTTGGTGGAGTTCTCGAGATCTTTGATGATCCTGAATCGCGAACTTCGGACGTCATTTACCGATATCAAACCTACCTGGCTGGTGCTGTAGCGGTGCCAGCTGCCGTGGTGACCGTGCTCGGAGTATATGCGGCTGCGAACATGCCTGTTGCAGCAGAGGAACAGCGGCGACGGCAGCAACGAATTCGAGACCAAAGAATCGGCGCGGCGGTTCTTGCTGGGGAAATAACAACCGCTATCGTTGAACTGATAAAAGTGAAAGCGGAGATTGAAGACGCGGATGACCCAGCGGAATTTGCTTTTCCGCCGTTCCCTATTCCCGAACACCTTCGAAGTTTTGAGGTCATAGCGACACAGATCCCCGAAGTGGCCCATTTGACCGCAGTGTTTGTTTCGGACATGACGTTCAGATCTGCGCTCGAAGGGATATTTATCGGCAGAGATGATCCCGCCAAATCCATCAAACAAATTGACGATGTAATTGCCCGAGCTCATGAGCTCGGACAGCTGCTTACCGATATTGTTGAGCCCGGCGCGGTTTTTCGGGGAGCGGCGATACTGACAGACATGGAATGAAGCGAGAGCCTCGCCGGCTGGCAGGTGTCCGCCCGCTTGCGCTTTGCTAGGGCGTGCGGAGACCTGGCGGTTGGGGCTGGTCGGCCTCGGCGCGCGTCAACCTGCCAAGGCGGTTTTCACCGCTGTGCGGCGGACCCTCCGTCTTTCGGCTGACCCTCGCCTCCACCGAAGAGCGACGAACGCGCAGCCGAGATCGTGCCTGATTTTTGCGCGGGCATGATATAGGAAGCCAATAATTGACGGGGCAGTCGCGCAATTGACCGTGGCGACATGTGTCTGCAAAACGAATGGTTCGTAGTACAGCGCACCCATCCGGCATTTTGATCGAGATAACATGACAGAATTCGAAGGCGTTGTTCCGCCGCTTCAGCAGGCTTTGACCCAACGGGGCTACACCGAGTTGACCCCGGTGCAAACCGCGATCCTGGCCCTCGACAACAAGAACGCCGACGCCCTGGTTTCCGCGCAGACGGGGTCCGGCAAGACCGTGGCTTTTGGGCTGGCGCTGGCGCCGACCCTGCTGGATGGTGCGGACCGTTTTGTCCGTGCAGACGCGCCCCTGGCTCTGGCGGTCGCGCCGACGCGCGAACTGGCCCTGCAGGTGCGCCGCGAACTCGAATGGCTTTATGCGCCGACGGGAGCGGCCTTCGCCTCCTGCGTCGGCGGCATGGATGCGCGCGCCGAACGCATGGCGCTGCAGCGCGGTGCACACATCGTGGTCGGCACGCCGGGACGGTTGCGCGATCACATCGAGCGCGGTTCGTTCAACACGACGGGGCTCAGGGCCGTGGTGCTCGACGAAGCCGACGAGATGCTCGATCTGGGCTTTCGTGACGACCTCGAGTTCATTCTCGATGCGGCGCCCAAAGACCGGCGCACATTGTTGTTCTCCGCCACCGTGCCGCGCACCATCGCCAATCTCGCCAAGCGCTACCAGCGCGATGCGGTGCGGGTCTCGACATCGGCGGAGCAAAGCCAACATGTCGATATTGACTACCGTGCCCTCACGGTCGCACCCAACGACACCGAAAACGCCATCGTCAATGTGTTGCGCTATTTCGATGCGAAGAATGCACTCGTCTTTTGCGGCACGCGTGCGACCGTCAACCGGATGACCAGCCGCTTTGCCAATCGCGGGTTCTCGGCGGTGGCGTTGTCGGGTGAGCTCAGCCAGAACGAGCGCACCCATGCCTTGCAGGCGCTCCGCGATGGGCGCGCGCGGGTGTGTATCGCCACCGATGTGGCGGCACGCGGACTGGATCTGCCGAATTTGGAACTGGTGATCCACGCTGACCTTCCGAAGAACCGCGAATCCCTGCTCCACCGAAGTGGGCGAACCGGGCGTGCGGGCCGCAAGGGCGTGTGCGCGTTGATCGTGCCTCACAATATGCGCCGTCGGACCGAGCGGTTGTTGCACAGTGCCAACGTAGAGGCGACATGGGCCAATCCGCCATCCGCCCATGAAATTATGGCGCGTGACCGGGAGCGTATTTTCAGTGACCCGGCCCTCAGTGAGCCGCTCAGCGACGAGGAACGCGCCTTCGCACAAAAACTCTTGTCCCAACACGATGCCGAGCATGTCGCCGCCGCGTTCCTGCGCCGTCATCTCGAAGACCAGACGGCGCCGGAAGAGCTGCTCGATGCGGCCCCGACGGAATCGCACAGAGACCAGCCGCGCAAGGATCGCCGGGACAACTTCAAGGACAGCGTTTGGTTCACGCTCTCGGTCGGGCGCAACGAGCAGGCCGAGGCGCGTTGGCTGATGCCGATGTTGTGCCGCGCCGGCCATCTGACCAAACAGGATATTGGGGCGATCCGCATCCAGCACAGCGAGACCCATGTCGAGATTGCGGCGGGTTCCGTGGATCGATTCCTCGAGGGGATCGGCCCCAGCGGCAAGGTCGAAAAAAACATTGTCGTGACCCGGCGGGAAAACGACCCCACGGCCGGTGATTCCCGTGAGTCGAACGACAAACCCTATTCGGAAAAGAAGCCGTATAGCGCCAGACCACGCAGCGAGCACGCCGCCGGTGCGTCGCGGGATTCCGGTGACAAACCGTATTCGAAGAAGAAGCCCTACACCGCCAGACCGCGCGATGAGCAGGCCGCCGGCGCGTCGCGTGATTCCAGCGACAAACCCTATTCGAAGAAGAAGCCCTACAGCGCCAAACCGCGAAGCGAGCAGGGCTCCGGTGCGCCGCGTGATTTCGGCGACAAGCCCTATTCGAAGAAGAAGCCCTATAGTCCCAAGCCGCGCGACGAGCAGGCCAACCAGGGTGGGAAGCGCCATTTTGATCCGGCATCCGGCACGCCGGCGGGCGACGAGAAAATGCCCTGGGAACAGGAAGAGAAGAAGCCCTGGGTGAAGAAGGGCAAAAAGTCGCCGAAGAAAGCCGCAGCCAAGAAACCCAAAAAGGGGAAACTCGGCCTCAAGGCACCAAAAATGAGCGCGAAAGCCCGGGCGGCGATTCAGTCCGGCCACGCGCCGATGAAGCGGAAGAAACCGAAACGAGACCGCGTCTAGGCATTCGTCGAGCTGACGCCTGGGCGGGTGATTCCGCCCATCTTTGCCGCGAATCCCCAGGCGGTCACAATGCCCCTACCCAACGTCTGGTCCCCGCGCGCGGGCCGGTTTCGGCATCGGTGAGGCCGAAGCAACGTTCTCTCTCGGCTTGATCAGAACGCGGCGTTCCATTGCTCGGTATCCACGAACCATCGTTCTTCGTGGATCTTTCCCTCTGTGAACTTGAACAAAACCGCAAGCTGGCTGCCTCCGGGGACCTTGTCGCTCTTCCATTCGACGACAGAGACAATTTCTCCGGTTTCCCCGATTTCGCGGATGGCGGAAATGTCGAACCCCGGCGGCAATGCCGCGCCGATGTTTTCCAGCGCCCCCCGAAACGCAGCCTTGCCTTTCAATACATCGTCCTGCCCGGGCATCACGAAGATCATGTCTTCGGTGTAATCAGCGATCAGCGTATCCCAGTCCCCCTGTGCGACCGCTTCCCAGCCTCGTTTCACAACATCTGCATCGGTTCCCATTTTTCGCTCCTATTTTTTGTAGCCAGAAATTTGCAAATACTAGCGAACGGGAGGTCAAGCTGAACGGTCCACGAGAAGTATCAGGTGGATTGTCGGTCTGCTTGCATGTCCTGCCGCCAGAAAACCCAGGTCCCCAAGAGTTGAACACCGTTTCTATCCCGGTCCAAGTGGTCACGTAACCGTGTCGGTGTCCTGGCTTCACAGGTTTGTTGCCCGCCGTGCTTAACAAACAATGATACAATCGTAACAGGACGTGATGCATCGGCGTTGGGGACATGAATGTCGATGCGCGCAAATCGCAACAGGTTTGTCGGTCGTGAGGCCGGCAAGCGATGAGGGTGAAATATGGGACTGTTCGGTAAAATATTTGGTGGTGGTGCTTCGCCGGAGAACAAGGTGGAAACACCCACTGCTCCGGATTCCGACGCTTCTGATGATCAGGCCTGGGAGGGTGTTTCCGGGCAAAATCAAATGGCGTGCCCGATTCCGTTCGTGGAAGAGGACCAGGCAACCGGTGAAATCGCCGAGATCTACGATTCCTTGAAGAAGGCCATGCAGGTCCCCGAGGTCCCGAACATGAACAAGGTGCTCGCGCAATCGCCGCAGGCACTGAAGGCCACCGTGGCCATGCTTGGTGAGCTGTTTATGGGGTCGAGCTTGCCGCAGCCGATTGTCTCGATGCTGCTTTACTCGATTTCGCTGGCGCGCCGATGCCAGTACTGCAGTTCGATGCATCGTCTGACGTGCCGGATGGTGGGGGTCGACGAGACGATGCTTTCTGCGGTGGGAAACAATCTCGGTTCGGTTACGCCGGAGCGGGTGCAAGCGATCGTTGCGTTCGGTATCAAGGCGGCGATGTCGTCGGCCGACCTTACGGAGGCTGACTACGACAAGCTGCGGGATATGGGGATCAGCGATTCGGAAATCGTCGAGATCGTCGCGCTTTCGGGGTTGGGCGTGTATCTCGACATCGTTGCGGAGTCTTTGAAGATCGAGGTCGACGTGATGGTCAAGCAGGGTTTGGCCGCCTAACGGCTCAGCGAATATGGTCGATTCCGAAACTCAGGCACCGGACTCTACGAAAGAAGGCTGGCAGGCTCAGGCCACGCGGTATGCCTTGCTGTTCGACATTGTGCTTCTGATTGCACGGTCGGAGAATTTTGAAGACCTGCTTTCCCAGGCCGTGGGTCGCGTCAAATGGGTTTTCGATTTCGAACGCTGCACTTTGGCGTTACGCAATCCCGATGAAGAAACCTACGACTTCAGGACATTGCTCGACACGCGACGCGGGAGCGAATTGTTCTCAGTAGGCGATGTGCCCTTGTCACAAGGGCTCTCGGGGGAGGTCATGTCGTCCGGGCAGATGAAGTTGTTCACTGACAAATCTGCTGCGGCGGACGGAATTGCGTCAGCGCTCGACCCCGCCCTCGCGAATGGCGAGATGGGCTCCGTCCTGGCCTTGCCGCTCGAGGCCTATGGCCAGGTGCTGGGCTGCATGACATTCGGGGCGACACGCGAAAACTGCTTCAGCGATGAGGACGTCAAGATTGCTGTTCAGTTCGCGACCCACCTGGGACTCGCGATCGATCGCTGGCGACAAACCGATGCACTGCAGGGCGAGGTTTCCGAACGGCGCCGTGCGGAGTCGGAACTGGCCGCGTTGATCGAGGAACTCCAGACCGCCAACGTCGACGTCGAGGCGGCACGCACGCAGCTATACGACGCAATCGAGGCGATCTCCGAGGGTTTCGCATTGTTCGACACCGAGGACCGCTTCGTTTTGTCGAACAGCGTCTACAAGGAGTATTTCCGGGGCGTCACGGACAAGATCGAGCCGGGCGCGCCGTGGGCCGAATTTTTCCGCACCGGGCTGAAGCGTGGCGTTATTGAAAGAACCGCCGACACCATCGAGGCCGAAATCGAAGAGACGAAGGTCATCCGTCACGGCGGACGTTCCCTTGAACGTCAATTGGGTGAGGGCCGCTGGCTGCGTGTCGGTCACCGCCCCACCGAGACCGGCGGTCTGGTGACGGTCTACACCGACATCACGGAGCTAAAGGAGCGCGAGCGCCAGCTCGGTGAGCTCGTGGATTCACTTGCCGGTGCGCGTGACGAGGCGATGGAAGCGACGCGTACGAAATCGCAGTTCCTCGCCAACATGAGCCACGAACTTCGTACGCCGTTGAATGCAGTCATCGGAATTGCCGAGATGCTTCAGGAAGAGGCAGTCGATGACGGTCTCAAGGATTTTGTCGAGCCGTTGGAGCGCATCAACAAGGCCGGCATACATCTCCTGAACCTGATCAACGAGATACTCGATCTTTCAAAGATCGAGGCGGGGCGGGTCGAGTTCGAGACCGGAAATATCGAAGTGGACGCGCTCGTTGGTGAAGTGGCGACCATGGTGCAGTCACTCGCCGACCAAAACTCGAACACGCTCATGGTCGATTGTGCGGACGACGCCGGCGCGATCCATGGCGATCCGACGCGGGTGCGACAGGTCGTCTTTAACCTGTTGTCCAACGCGTGCAAGTTTACGGAAAATGGAAAGGTAAACCTGAGGGTCCGGCGCCAGGCGGGTGATGCCGGCGAGATGATCAACTTCGAAGTCTCCGACACGGGAATCGGTATTTCCGAGCAGCAGGTGGAGCGACTTTTCCAGGAATTCAGTCAGGCCGACGCTTCGACCACGCGCAAGTATGGGGGCACGGGACTGGGGCTCGCGATCAGCCAGCGCCTCTGCCGCTTGATGGGCGGCGACGTCACGGTCGAGAGCGAACTCGGCAAGGGCACAACGTTCACGGCCTGTATTCCCGTTCATGTTGCGGGTACGTCCAGCGCGGATCTTGATGACGTTCATCGGGATCACAGCGCGACGACGGACCAGGCGCCGAGGGGAAACCTGGTGCTCGTGATCGATGACGATCCCACGGTCAGGGATTTGATGCGTCGGCATCTGGAACACGACGGAGCCGAGGTCATCACGGCCGACGGTGGCGTCGAGGGACTCAGGCTTGCGCGCGAACGGCTCCCGTCTGTGATCACGCTCGACGTATTGATGCCGGACATGGACGGTTGGCGGGTGTTGCGCGAACTCAAGGCCGACAAGGATTTGGCGCTTATTCCGGTCGTCATGGTCACGATGCTGGACGACAAAAACAAGGGATACGCCCTGGGTGTGTCCGACTACCTGAACAAGCCTGTCTCGCGCGAACAACTACGCAGCATGGTCGAACGGTTCCTGGTCAACTCGGCCGGCGCACATGTGCTTGTGGTCGAAGACGACGAGACGGCACGCACCATGATGCGGCGCATACTGGTCAGTGAAGGGTGCCTGGTTTCCGAGGCGGTGAATGGCAGGCGTGCCCTCGAGCGGGTTTCAGATGAACGCCCGGATCTGATTCTGCTCGACCTGATGATGCCAGAAATGAATGGTTTCGAATTCCTCCAGGAGTTGCGAGCCAATCCTGAAACGATCGACATCCCGGTCATCGTCGTGACGGCGGCCGACCTGACCGAGGCGGACAGGTTGCGGCTCAACGGCGGTGTTGAGCAGGTGCTGCAGAAGAGCGAGTTCGATCGCGAGAAACTATTGGACGAAGTGCGCAGGCAGGTTGCGCGCGTGACGGATCGGGTTCCACCCGAGGGGGACGGGTAAGTCGATATGAGAAAAATTTTGTACGTCGAAGACAATTCCGACAACGTGTTCATGATGACCCGTCGACTGGCCCGGAAAGGATTCATGGTCGTCGCCGTAGGCGATGGCGCGCAGGGAGTTGCGATAGCGGCCGCGGTATCGCCGAGCCTGATCCTGATGGATTTGTCGTTGCCTGTCATGGACGGTTGGGAAGCAACCCGGCAACTGAAGGCAGCGCCCGAAACGAGCCATATACCGGTGGTTGCTCTGTCGGCTCACGCCATGACGGGTGATCGCGAACGGGCATTGGCAGCCGGCTGCGACGAATACGAGACGAAGCCGGTCGATCTGCCGCGCCTGCTGGGGAAAATCGAGGCGCTGATCGGGACGGAATCCGTAGAATGAGCTCTGAGGGTCCAGCGGTTCTTGTCGTCGATGACAATGAGGACAATCGTTATACGCTGACACGGCGGCTGGGCCGTCTCGGCTATGAGAACGTGACCGATCAATCGATGGGCGCGCGGCACTGGACGCGCTTGCGGCGGACAATTTCGACCTGGTCTTGCTCGACATCATGATGCCCGAAATGAACGGGTATGAGGTTCTCGAACACATCAAGGCCGACCTGTCCCTGCGCGACATTCCGGTGATCATGATTTCCGCGGTTGATGAGATGGAAAGCGTGGTCCGCTGCATTGAACTTGGCGCGGAAGACTATTTGTCGAAGCCGTTCAACGCCACGCTGCTGAAGGCCCGGGTCGGGGCATCGCTCGACAAGAAGAAACTCCGCGACCAGGAGACGAGCTATCTCGCGCAAATCGAGAGTGAGCAACGGCGCAGCGACGAACTGTTGCACGCAATTCTGCCCGAAGGCGCTGTGCGAGAACTGAAAACCACCAACGAAGTGCAGCCGCGCCGCTATGACGACGTCGCGGTTATGTTCTGTGACATTGTTTCCTTCACCGCCTATTGCGAACAAAATCCGCCGGAGAAGGTCGTTGGCGAACTGCAGGAACTCGTCCATCGTTTCGAGGACATTGCATTCGAAACCGGGCTGGAGAAGATCAAGACCGTCGGCGATGCATTTCTTGCGACTGCGGGGCTGCTTCACGAAGTCGACGATCCTGTGTTAGCTGGCGCCCGCGCCGGTTTGGCGATGGTGGCGGCTTCGCAGGAGGTTCCGCCGGGTTGGCAGGTCAGGGTGGGTCTCCACTTCGGGCCCGTGGTTGCGGGCGTGGTCGGCCGGCGCAAGTTCATGTTCGATTTATGGGGTGACACGGTGAATGTGGCGTCCCGCGTTTCGGATCAGGCCGAGCCGGGCACTGTATTGCTGTCCGGAGATGCCTGGGCGCAGATACGATCGTCGGCATCCGGACACAGCCGCGGCATGGTGCCCCTCAAGGGCAAGGGCGAAATGGAACTCGTCGAGGTCACGGCGGTCGACTGACTTTTCGATTGTTTTCCGAACGATACGTGTCCACCGCTCAGTCTTTGTAGCGGTCCGCGATGCCGTCCCAACGGGGCATTTCGACGATGTCGAGATATTCCGGAAAACTCAGCCCGGTGTTGGCGAGTTTGAGTTCGCCGCTCTTGATGTCGGCCAGCGTGTCGCGGATCGTGCGCGCCGTCAGCATCAGCGTTGTGATGCCATAGCTGGCGATGCTGTAGCCGATCTCCCCCAGCTCTGCCGGACCAAGAAGCGGCGTGACGCCGCCCTCGATCATGTTGGAGAGCTGCGGCACCGGCAGCTCCTCGCAAATGCGTCGCATGTCCTCGATCGACGTCGGCGCCTCGACGAACAGCGCGTCGGCGCCCGCCTTCATGTAACGCGCGCCGCGACGGAGCGCCTCGTCGAGGCCGTCGGTGGCAATAGCGTCGGTGCGCGCGATGATGAAGGTATCGGGATTTAGCCGCTCGCCGGCACACGCGCGCAGCTTCTCCTCCATTTCCTCGGTAGGCACGATGCGCTTGCCGGCCATATGGCCGCAGCGCTTCGGCGCGACTTGGTCTTCGATGAAGATCGCCTGCGCGCCGATCTTCTCATAGTGGTTCAGCGTGTAGACGGCGTTCTTGACGTCGCCGTAGCCGGTGTCGACATCGACCAGGCAGGGCAGGTCGGTGACGGCGAGGATGTCACGCACGCCGGCCGAAATCTCGCCGAGCCCGAGCAGGCCGATGTCGGGGGCGCCGTAGCGCGCGCCGACGATCTGGAAACCCCCGATCATGAAAGCGTCGAACCCGGTCTGCTCGATGATCCGTGCGGTCAGCGCATCATGTGCGCCGGGGAGGACGAGGGGCGATGCCGCGTTGGCGAGCTGGCGGAAGGTCTTCTTAGTGGTCATGGCGCCCCCCTAGCGCAGCGGCGAGAACGCGGGTGCCAGCAGCAACTTGTTGTCCGGGGTGACAATTGCACCTTTGGGTGACCCCTTCGGCGGCCAGACACCCTTCGCCACGCCGTCGGCACGCACCTGCGCGCGGTGTTCGAAGCTCTCATAGGGCCAGATGTGGACATACTTGTTGAGGTTGCCCAAGTCCGTGTGCATCGCCATGGCGCAGGGTGAGAGTTCGCAGCGCGGACCGATAGCGTCTTCCCAGCCCTTGATGATCCCGGGCATCGTTCCGTTGTTGACCGTGTAGTAGCGGTATTCGAACAGCGGTCCCTGCTCGCCGCTCAGGAACTCGCCCATGAACGGGAACGGCGTGAAGACCTCGCTGTTCATCTCGTGGATCATCTCGGTCACCGCGGGCGGCCAGACGCCGGTCGCGACCGCCTCGGTGCGCACCGCTTCGCGTTCGGCAAGATCCTTGTAGGCCCAGATATGCATGACTTCGTTGAGCGGCCCGACCTCGGAATAGAAGAAGGCGGCCAGGGGCGACAGCTGCTTGCGGCCGTTCTCGTAGGCCTCTCCGAAGGCCTTGATGAATGCGGGAACCATGCGCGGCTTCAGCCGGTAGGTGCGTACTTCGTAAATCATGTTGTCCCCCCTGAGGAATGGAGCCCGCGATTGTGACGCTTGTTGGCGGCTCGAAAAAAGTGCGGCCCTCAGTTTGACCTGCGCCGGATTATGCGTCCAGTCGCCACGCCCGATTCTAGCCCTCGGTCGTGGGGAGGGGGCGCTGCACGCCGTGCGCGACGTCACGGCGCGCCATGTAAGTAGTGCCGACGACGATGATCCCGGCGCCGATCCAGGTCCAGGTGTCGGGGAATTCGGCGAACACCACGTAGCTGATCACCGCGGCCCAGACCATGCGCATCGCGCTGACCGGCTCGACCAGGCTGACATCCGCAAGCTTGTAGGCGTGGGTGAACAACAGGTGACCGGTGGTGCCGCACAGGCCGATGGCGGTGAGCCACAGGAACTGCTCGAGGGTCGGCCACTGCCAGACGAACAGTGCCGGGATCAGGGTCACGGGGGTCATCAACAATGTGACGTAGGCGACGATCGTGGTCGGCGAGTCATGCCGCGACAGCATTTTTGCCATGACCTTCGAATTCGAGACCAGAAACACCGCCATGAGAACCAGCACGGTGCCGAGATTGATCGCGACGAAGCCCGGCCGGACGACGACGAAGGCACCCGCCACGGCCAGAGAGATGCCGAGCCAGCGGCGTGGTCCAACTTTCTCTCCGAGGAAAAATATCGCCAGCAGGGCGACGAAAACCGGCCCGACCAGGCTGATGGCGGCGACGTCGCCCACTGGAATCAACGACAGAGCGGTGATCATGCAGAGCATGGCACCGGCGTTCACCAGCCCGCGCCCGAGATGCCAGGGCAGCATGTCGGTTCGAAACAGGCCGAAACCATTCCGTGCAATGACCGGTATGAAAATGATCAGCCCGAGAAAGCCGCGGAAGAACGCGACTTCGAAGGCATGCAGGCCCTCTTCGACTGTCAGGTAGCGGACAATGTTATGCATCGTCGCGGCGGACGCCGACGCGCCCACCACCAACAGTATCGCCTTTACCGAATCCGGCATGGCATCTTCAGCATCATCGCGCGCCAGGTTGTAAGGATGTCTCCGCCGGGTGCTGGCGGTCTGTTTCCGATTTGGAAGCAAGCCGATTGTAAGTAAAGTCGGCCCGAATCATACTTTTACGACCGGGGTGTCCTGTTATGGCGACCAGGATACACCCGGGAATGACCGGCAGTCCTGCACCGCGTTTGCGCAGCGTCATGGCGCCTGTTCGCCGGACCAGGCTGAACGAACCTGTATAATGACGATCGTAAAAAAAACGGGAGACAATCACATGATGCCAGAAGCACGGGTGTGGACCCGCGAGGAAATGATGAAGCGCGTGGCCCTGTTCAAGGACCAGAGCGGTTCCAAGGAAGGCCTGCCCGAGAGCCACCTGCCGCAATGCGAGAAGGAACTCATCAATATCATCGGCTTCCGTCCGCCGCAGGACGGCAGTATGGAATCGCCCGTTGGTGCAAATTCGTCGAAACGGGCGGCCATCGACATTTACGAAGGTTTCAACATGGGCTTCGTGAAGTGCAAGCCGGGCAAGGGCCCGCTGATGCACAACCACGACACCAACGAGACCTTTATGCCGATCAGCGGAAAGTGGCGGTGTCACTGGAACGAGGGCGACGACTACGAATATATCGACGCCGGTCCGTGTGATGTCGTGTCTTTCCCGCCCGGCGTGATCCGCCGGTTCTCCTGTGTGGAAGCACCGGAGGGCGAGGAAGAAGCGCTGATGATGTTCGTCATCGGCGGCGAGTTTCCCGAGGCCGAATACACCGAGGATGCCAATCGCATCATTGCCGAGCACGACGCCGCTCAGGCGTAGCGGGCGGGCGCAGACCTCCCGGAGGTGGGCCGCGTGCCCCCCGACGCTATCAAACAGGAATTTTCGAAATGGCGAAGAAGACAACCAAGAAAAAGGCCCCGATCCCCGCGCGTGCGAAAAAGCGCGGCGGGATGTTGTGGAACGAGGCATTTACCCAAGGCATCGCCGATGAACTCGCCGACTGGGATCCGGAGTTCAATGAGCTTTTCATGAACTTCGTCTATGGCGGGGTCTATGACCGGGATGTGCTCCCCCACAAGACGCGCGAACTCTGTGCGATTGCGGCCTGCGTTATGGCCAATGCGCAACCGCAGTTGAGAACCCATCTGTTTGCCGCCGCGAACTGTGGCGCAACGAAGAGCGAGATGATGGAGGTGATCCTCCAGATGACGGTCTATTGCGGCGCGCCCTACATGCTGCAGGCTGCGCGGATTGCCCAGCGCGAGGTGTTTCCCGCGATCGATGCGGGGGAGACATCGCCCACCCCGCCCAAGGTCGACTGACAACATTCCCGGCCGGGACGCCCTCGCGTGCGGATTCCCGGTTCGAACACAGAGGACCCAATTCATGGCCATTTCTCATCTCGAACATTTTCTCGTCGTCGCCCAGGACTATAAGGCGACGGTGCAATGGTACATCGACAATCTCGGTTTCGAGGAAGGCCCGCACCCGGATTTCGGCGCCGATGTCGAGGTGACCTGGCTCTATCTCGGTGAGCGCGACATCATCCATATCGTGCCGCCGCGCCCGAACGACGAGGTCCGCCCGGCGCCAGACCCGAACGCAACGCCGGAGGATATCGCGCAGGGCAGCCGGCCGATCCATCACATCGCGTTCCGTGCCGCCAATCGGGTCGAGATGACCGATCGTCTGAAAGAACGCGGCGTGACCTATCTTGAGCAGCAGGCCAGCAAGGAAGACCTTTACCAGGTCTTCGTGCGCGACCCGAACGGCATCACGGTCGAACTCAACTTCCCCGCCGAGGAGGCCGCCGATATGGAAGGCCTTGCCCAACTGGCGCTGCGGCCCGAGAAATGGAAAGACAAGGTTCCGACGGGTTAGACGTCCATCCGCCTGCGTGATCACATTGGCCTGGGCTAGAGTGTCGCCATGACAAAACTCTCCGTACTCGATCTCGCCTATATCGGCGAAGGATTCACACCGGCCGACGCGCTGGCCAATGCGCGTGATCTCGCGCAACACGCCGAGGCTGCCGGCTACGCGCGCTTCTGGCTGGCCGAGCATCACAACCTCGCCGGCATCGCGAGCGCGGCCACGGCCGTGTGCATCGGCCATGTGGCCGGGGGCACGAAGACGATTCGCGTGGGTGCGGGTGGCATCATGTTGCCGAACCATTCGCCGATGGTCGTCGCCGAGCAGTTCGGCACGCTGGCCACTTTGTTTCCCGGCCGTATCGATCTCGGTCTGGGGCGTGCACCGGGCACCGACCAGCGCACGTTGCAGGCTCTGCGGCGCGGCCCGGACTCTTCGGAGCATTTTCCGCAGGATGTGGTCGAGTTACAGGCCCTGCTCGGCCCGCCGCAGGAGAATCAGGGGATCCATGCGATTCCCGGCGAGGACACCAATGTGCCGCTGTGGATTCTCGGCTCCAGCCTGTTCGGCGCCCAGCTCGCCGCCATGCTGGGGCTTCCCTACGCCTTCGCCTCGCACTTCGCGCCCCAGGCCCTCATGCAGGCGGTATCGATCTATCGCGAGCGGTTCGAACCCTCGGATCAGCTCGCCGAGCCCTATGTGATGGTCGGCTGCAATGTCGTCGTCGCCGATACCGAAGACGATGCGCGGCGCCTGTTCACCACGCCGCAGCAGCAGTTCACCCGCATGGTGCGCGGCACCCGCGGTCAGTTGCCGCCGCCGGTCGACGACATCGAGGCCTTCTGGTCGCCGATGGAGAAGTCTCAGGCATCCTCGATGCTGGGCTGCTCGTTCTATGGCTCGCCGGAGACGATCAGGGCAAAGCTGGAGCCGATGATCGCGGAAACCGGTGCCGATGAGCTGATGGTCGTGGGCGCGATCTGGGAACATGCGGCCCGGGTGCGCTCCTACGAGCTGCTGGCCGAGGCGATGGTGTGAAACAAATTGGTGCTGAACTGGGGATGAGGCCATGGACCTGAAGGACAAGACGATCATCATCACCGGCGCTGCGTCGGGGATTGGCAAGGCGAGCGCATTCGCGTGCCTGCGGGCCGGGGGCAATGTGGTCCTTAACGATATCGAGGGAGACAAGCTCGCGGCAACCGTCAGCGAACTTGAGGCGGCGAATCTTGGCGGGGTGGCGCTCGGTGTCGAAGCCGACATTCGAGATGGGGATCAGGTCGTTGCCCTGTTTGATCAGAGCGCCGAACATTTCGGCCGCATCGACGGCATTCTCGCCAATGCAGCTATCACCGGCACCCGCAAGCCGATCGCCGAGCTCGATTTCGACAGTTGGGACGAGGTGATGGACGTCAACCTGAACGGCACGTTTCGGGTGGTGGCAGAAGGGTCCCGCCGGCTACTGGCACAGGGCGAGGGGGGCAGTATCATCATTAGCGGCTCGTCACAGGGTGTCCGTCCGTTGCCGGGCTTCATCGCTTACGCCGCCAGCAAGGGCGCGCTGCACAATCTGGCGCAATCGCTCGCCTTCGAGCTGGCAGAGCATAAAATCCGTGTGAATGTCCTGGTGCCGGGTACGACCAACACTGAGCTGGTGCGCGCCATGCCGGGACATGGTGAGCGGGTTGCGAAGACCTTTCCGCTGGGCGAGCTGGCCGAGCCCGAAGAGCTGGCCCAGTTTGTCGTTTTCGCCATGTCGGACCTGGCACCGCACATGACCGGGACGCTGCTGAAGATCGATTCCGGCCGCCTTATCTGAGGCGCATGACCATGGGAAGCCATGGCCCGATGTCGCGCGCCGACACCGGATAAGTAGCGAGGAATTTCAACATGATCACGCTCTATCACGCGCATCATTCGACCTGCAGCCAGAAGGTGCGCGTTGTCCTGGCCGAGAAAGAACTGCCGTTCGAGACGGTGTTCCTCGAACTGGGCAAAAAAGACCAGCTCGATCCCGCGTATCTGAAACTCAACCCGAATGGCGTGGTGCCGACCCTCGTTGACGGGCCTGATGTCATCCTGGAATCGAGTGTCATCTGTGAGTATCTCGACGAGCGCTATCCCGGGGTCCACCTGACCCCCGACGATGTGGTCGAACGCGCCCGGATGCGGGCCTGGATGCATTTCGCCGAAGAAGTGCCGGTCCCTGCGATCCGGGTGCCGTCGTTCAACCGGGCCTTTCTGTATCGCTTCGAAGGCCTCGACCAGGCGCAGTTCGAGGATGAGCAGATGAATGTCCGCAAGGTGCGCCGGGAGATGTTTCAGCGTATGGGCAAGCCGACCGGCTTCAGCCGCAAGGATGTCGATATCGCGCTCGGCCAGCTCGACGACACTTGCGCGCGCATGCAGGCCGCGCTCGAGAACGGCCCGTGGCTGATGGGCGCGCAGTTCACTCTGGCCGATGTTCTTGTTATTCCTGCGATAGACCGGATGGCCGATCTCGGGCTTGCCGAAATATGGGAGGCCAAGTATCCCCTCGTGGGTGCCTGGTACGAACGTTTCCAGGCCCGGCCGTCCTTCGGGGCGACTTACTATCCCGGGTCGCGGGTTTCGGACTTTCTCGAACTCCACCCGCTCTATATTGATTGACCGCGCACAGATTGATCCGGTGCAAAAATATGCCGCCGAGAATCAGACCTAGGGCCGGTGAAGCGGCCAGGAGAGACACATGACCACCGACCAGATCATCAGCCGCCGCGACGGCGCTATCGGCTACATCACCTTCAACAATCCCGACCGTCTCAACGCGATGTCGCTGGAGATGTGGCGCGACGGCGAAGCCGCGATCCGCGAATTCTGTGATGCGGGCGATGTGCGTGCGATCGTGCTGACCGGGGCGGGGGAGAAGGCCTTTGTTGCCGGTGCCGATATCTCCAAATTCGGGGAAGAGCGCAATTCGAAGGCGGCGAGCGACGAATACGCGGCCGCCGTGAAGACCTTCCAGGACATGCTCACCAACGCGCCCATGCCGACCATCGCGAAGATCGGCGGCTATGCCATCGGCGGCGGTCTGGCAATTGCGCTGTGTTGCGACATCCGTATCGCGTCGGACGATTCACGCTTCGCCGTCCCGGCAGCCAAGCTCGGGCTGGGCTATGCCGCGTCAGGGATCGAACGCCTGATGCAGATCGTCGGGCCGTCCTTCGCGATGGAGATTTTCTATACCGCCCGCCAGTTCGACGCAGGCGAAGCGCTGACCATGGGGCTGATCAACCGGGTGTTGCCGCGCGACGAGCTGGAATCCTATTGCGATGATTACGTCGGCCGCATTGCGGGGAACGCACCACTGACGATTCGCGCGGTGAAGACGGCGGTGCAGGAAAACCTCAGGGCGCCGGCCGACCGGAATGTCGCGCTGTGCGCCGAGCAGGTCGCGGCCTGTTTCGCGAGCCAGGACTATATCGAGGGCCGCACGGCGTTCATGGAGAAGCGCAAGCCGGTCTTCACCGGAAAGTAGCGCTACCCGCCGGCGGTTCCCTTCCACATGGGACGGCTCATCGCCTCGCCGTAGTTTCGGAACATCACGTTGAATGCGATCGAGATCCGGTCGGCGTCCGACTGGTTGATCGGCACTTCATGATCGAGCCAGCCGGGGAACATCACCAGGTCACCGTCCGCCACCGGCATCATGACGTTGTTGGAGTTGAACCGGTTGCGGTTGTGGGTTGGCGGCGCCAGCACAGACGTCTGGCCGCGCGGGTCTGAGAACTTGATCTGGTCGCCGCCTTCGCCCGCCGTGACGTAGTAGGACCCCGACAGGAAATTGTTCGGATGGTTGTGCCGGATATGCTGCGCACCCGGCGGGTTCACATTCGCCCAGCAGCCGGTGATGACGATGTCCTCGTTCTGGACCTCGAGGTCGGTCAGCACGTTGAGCGCGGCGTCCAGGATCATCTGCGCGACCGGCGCGAAGACCGGGTTCTCGTGCAGGTTCTGATCGGTTTGCCAGGTGCCGCCCGCCGGGGGTGTTGACCGGTCACCGACCAGCCGGGTGATTTCTGCGGCCAGCGCGGCATTCAGGCCGGGGCGTTCCTCGGGCTCCACCTGGAACTTCCAGATTAGAGTCGGAAAGAACTCGAAACGGTCGACGTCGGAGAACATGGGCGGCCCCTTTGACATGTATCTGTGGCCGCATGATCGCCCTTCGCGTCCGGGCGCTCAATTGCGCAAGGTGTCGCGGGGGCGCCAACCCTTGTTCTCACCTGCATTTTCATCCTGTGGCGATATAGGCCTTGAGGGCCTCGGCCTCCTGCTCGGTTTCCCGGATCCGGTGCTTCACCACATCGCCGATCGATACCAGCCCGATCAGCGTGCCGTCCTGAACAACCGGCAGATGCCGGATTCGGTGTTCGGTCATGGTCTCCATCAGGTGAGCGATATTATCTTCGCTGGTGCAGGTGACGACGTCGCGGATCATGATTTCAGAGATACGGAGGTCGAGGATATCTGCACCGACGCGCGCGAGATGACGGATCACATCGCGTTCGGAGATGATCCCCTCGACCTGCCGGCCATCGGTACTGACCACGAGGGAGCCGATCCCGAGCTCGGTCAGGAGGGTGCAGGCCTCCGACACCGACATGTCGGGCCGGGCGGTCTCGATGGCATTGCCCTTGTTTCGAAGAATTGTTGCAACGTTCATAGGTGCCCCTTTCGCTTGTGGGCGCACCTGTTGGTCGGTCCTTGCGAGTTCTCGCATCGGTCCGACCACGATGCGCTTCACTGAATGTCTCGGATGGTGTTTCGCGAGACTGCGTCAGATTGTCGCATAAATGAGGTGGTTTGGCGAACTTCGGCCGCCCGGACGCTGAATGAGCGGCTGATCGCGCCTAGTTCAGAGGCAGACCGGCGGCGGCCATTTCGCAAATTTGAGCCGTGGTCACCCCGGTTTTGTCGGCCCCGTCCAGCGGGCAATGCTGGATTAAAAAATCGCAAGAATTCAGTACGTTGGCGTAGTGCGGAGAGTCCAACGAACGACTGGGGCGCGCGACTTCGGCCTGTCGCAGATTGATGATTCGTTCGCCACGTAGCAGGACGGTGTTCTCATGGCCGACACATTGCGCGCCGCTGGTGGTGAGCTGGTTCATGGAAACCGCCACGAGGAAAATGGCGCCGAGCCCGATGATCAGTCGAGCCCGGAAGGCACCCAATTTTGGAAATCGCCAGCGCAGGCCACGATAGAGCCCGTACAGAATGCCGATGGCAGCGGCGAGCGAAACCACGAGCCGCAAGAGGTCCAGCGCCACATCCATATGGGTTAGCAGTCCACCGCTTAGCGGCCTGCGCTGTCGAGACGGGTAATGGCCTCGATGACCATGCGATGGGCATCTGTTTCTGGCGGAATGAGATCGCGCAGGCGAACAAAGTTCGCACGCGCGGCCTCGATATCGCCGGACTCCGCCGAAGTGATCGCGGCGCGGAGCAGGGTCTCGGCATGGTCCGGTTCGAGCGCGACGGCACGCGCATAGGCCTGTGCGGCTGCGCCCGGATTGCCAAGCATTTCCCAGGACCGCGCGAGCATACGCCAACCAGCCAGATCATCGGGCTCACCCTCGAGGCGTGCGGCCAGATTGTCGACCATGCCCCGGATCATCTCCTGACGTTCGTCTTCGCTCAGGCTTTGCGCGGCGGCGATATCGTCTCCGGTCGGCCCGCGCGTTTCCGGTGTCGGGGTTGAAGCCGTGGACTGGGGCAGCCAGTCGGCCGGGTCATGTCCGAGTTCCCGCGCGGTGTCGGTTACGCGGGCAAGGACCGTTGGCAACCAGGGTGCATCTGCAGCTGCGTCGCCGGCCAGAGATGCCCAGGCTTCGAGTGCGTCCTGTTCGTATCCCGCCTGGTAATTGGCGAGCGCCAGAAAATATCGGGCCCGGGGGTCGCTTGCGTCGCCCGTAAGAGCCGTCTCGAAGGCCTGGCGCGCTGCCGGGGTGACCAGGCCGTCGGCGATACGGGCCAGAGATTCTCCGTGTGCTGACGCTATTTCCGGACGCTCCGGATCGAGCTCGCGGGCCCGCGCCAGCGCAATCTCGGCGCCGTCGACATCTCCCGCGACAAGGCGTAACCGACCGAGATCAAACCAGGGCTGGGGGTCGTCGGGGGCCGTGGCGGTGCGCGCCTCGGCTTCCTGCAAACGCGACCGCGCGGCGGCGACCACGCCTCCAGTTGCTTCCGGCGGTGCATCGCGTGTGGCGAAGGGAAGGTTGGGGAGCCCGGGTGTACCGAGATCGAGATAGATCGGCACGCTCGCGAGCGGCACCAGAATGACCAGAGCGGCGGCGAGTATGGGATGCCGTTGGATCAGAGGTTTGCCCGACATTCCTGCGGCGCGTCCTGCCGCGAGCAGTCGACGTTCGATCTCACCCCGCGCGGCGTCGGCCTGGGTGTCGTCGATCAGCCCGCGCTTGTGGTCGCGCTCTAGTTCCTGGAGCTGGTCGTAATAGACCGCGGCATCATATTCGGCGCGCGCGAGATCACCTGTCCCTGGCCTCAACAGCGGCCACGTGATCCAGGCGATCAGCGACACGGTGAGTGCCGCAAGAATGATCCAGAAAATCATGACTGCCGTTGATTTCCGGAACTGTCGGTATTGGCGTTGTCGCTTTGGGACGCACCATCGTCGCCCTCGGGGAGAGGTTTCATCCCCTCCTCGATCTCGGAGCGGAACCGGCTCCGCTGCCTGTTTGATGGGTTGGGTGGGCTTGTGCTCCCGATGCGATCGACCAGCGCGTCCAGCTCGGCCCGGTCGGACGGTGACAAGGGGTCTGGGCCCGTGCCGGCCAGCCGCCGTTGTTGGTAGTTCTGATAGAACAGCACCGCCAGGGTTGCGATGACGACCGCCATGATCGGGGGGGCAAGCCAGAGTGCCAGCGTGTTCTGCTGGAAGGGCGGGCGGAGCAGAACGAAATCGCCGTAGCGTGCAACGAGGTAGTTTACGACCTCTTCGTCATCGTCGCCGGCGACCAGACGTTCGCGGACCAGCAGGCGCATGTCACGTGCGATGTCGGCGTCGGAATCGTCGATCGACTGGTTTTGGCAGACCACGCAACGCAGCTCGGTCGAGATTTCGCGCGCGCGGCTCTCGAGTATGGGGTCGGCCAGAACCTCGTCGGGCTCAACCGCCAGCGACGGTGTGCCGCCCGCCAGAAGCACCAACATCATGATGGCCAGAAAGGCCGAGATCTGCTTCATCCGCCTTCTACTTCGCGCAGTTTCGGGAGGATTTTCCGTTCGAGTACATCGGGCGTAATTGGCCCCGCATGTTTGTAGGCGATTACGCCATTGGCATCGATGATGAATGTTTCCGGTACCCCCGTCACCCCCCATTCCAGCGATGCACGAGCATCGGCATCGAACCCGATGGCCCGGTAGGGGTTGCCGTGGCGGCGCAGCCAGGTGATGGCGTCGGCGGACTTGTCGCGATGGTTGATGCCGTAGACCCGTACGCCATCCGCGGCCAGTTGGGTGATCAGCGGATGCTCGGCCAGACAGGGAATGCACCAGGAAGCAAAGACATTGACGACCGTCACATGACCTTTGAGGTCGTCGGTTGAAAAGCCGCCGGGGATGTTGTCCGCGATGGCGGGCAGGGAGAATTCCGGCACCGGCTTGCCGACAAGCGGCGAGGGCAGGCGCGAGGGATCGTTGTTGCGTTCGCCATCGGTTAACAGGGCGACCATGACCCCCAGCAACGCGGCGAACAGTGCCACCGGCAATATGACAACAAGCCGTCGCATGGATCTACTCGGCTGGAGCCGGCATGGGCTGCGTCGGCGGCTTGTTTGTCGTTGGTACGGCGTTCGCCGCACGGCGCGGTGCACCCACCCGGTGGCGCCGGTCACTCAACGACAGGAGGCCGCCGAACACCATCACAAGTGCACCCAGCCAGATCCATGGGACGAGCGGGTTCACAAAGAACCGCACGGTCCAGGCATTCGCCGTCTCGGGTGTGCGCCCGCGTTCGCCGATAACGCCATACAGATCCGACAGTAATGTCGTGCGAATGCCGGCCTCGGTGGTCGTCTGGTTGGCGACCGGAAAGAATCGGCGTTCTGTGAACATTGTGGTTACGAACTCGCCGTTTTCCTCGATCCGTAACGCGCCACGCTCGAAACTGTAGTTTGGCCCGCGCCCCTCGGTGACGGATTCCAGTGTCACGGCATAGCCCGCACCCTCGACGGTCTGGCCGGGGGACAGAGTGGTCACCAATTCGGTGCGCCAGGCCGACGATCCGGTTATGCCGACGATCATGATCGCGAGCCCGAGATGGGCAAGCGACATGCCGCTGGCCGAGCGCGGTTGCCCGGACAGGCGGCGCAGGGAGACGGTGGGTGACGACGTGAACAGTTTGATGCGCCCGCCCCATTCGGCGATCGTGCCCGCACCCAGCCACGCGGCGAGACCCATCGCAAATGGTGCCAGCCCCGGGCCGTCAGGGACCGCCAGAAACGTTACGCCGATCGCCAGCAGCGCTGCGATGGCTGCCGGGACGAGCTTTCTCGATGCGGTCCGCAGGTTGCCACGCTTCCAGGCCATCAGCGGCCCGAGTGCCATCAGCAGCACCAAAGGCACCATGATCGGGCCGAAGGTGGCATTAAAAAAGGGCGGGCCGACGGAGACCCTGGACTCGCCACCTGAGAGTGCCTCGAGGATCAGCGGATATAGAGTGCCGAGGAGGACCGTGGCGGCCGCCAGTGTCAGCAACATGTTGTTGGCGACAAGCGCCCCCTCGCGGCTGACCGGTGCAAACAGGCCGCCGCCCTTCATGCCGGGAGCACGCACAGCAAACAGGGTCAGCGCGCCGCCGATGGCTATCGCAAGGATGGCGAGGATGAAGACGCCGCGTTCGGGGTCGGTCGCAAACGCATGTACTGATGTCAGCACGCCGGAGCGCACCAGGAAGGTTCCCAGCAGGCTCATCGAGAAGGTCAGGATGGCGAGCAGGATGGTCCAGCTCTTCAGCGCGTCGCGTTTCTCGACCACGATCGAGGAATGCAGCAGCGCCGTACCGAATAGCCAGGGCATGAAACTCGCATTCTCGACCGGATCCCAGAACCACCAGCCACCCCAACCGAGCTCGTAATAGGCCCACCAGCTGCCCAGCGCGATGCCGCCGG